>Ga0114946_10002587_pt1 | contig 12411 bp, 7 predicted proteins | sample WalLakDeSediment_FD_88676 | JGI IMG/M metagenome (GOLD analysis project Ga0114946, IMG submission 88676) | Lake sediment microbial communities from Walker lake, Nevada to study Microbial Dark Matter (Phase II) - Walker Lake 11/02/13 Deep Sediment | ecosystem: Environmental > Aquatic > Freshwater...
AGGGAACAACATGGGGTCATCGTTCGGTTCTTGTGTCGTCTTTGCTGTAGGTCGGGTTGGCGCAGCGTAACCCGACGTTTGGGCCCAGCGGCCCCTTCGGGGCGACGGAGCCCATGGGGTACGCCGTCATTCCCTTGGCGCCTTTGCGTCTTGGCGCGCGCTCCTTTGCCGCACCGGTCATGCGACGGCGCTGGTGCCGGCGCGGTGCTTGTTGCCGGTCCAGGCGTCGTTGACCAGGGCCCACTGGGCGGCGCTGGTGGTGGGGATGGTGAAGCCGTCCACCGTGGGCGGGCCCGGGATGACCATGGGGACCAGGAGCCACAGGCCCGGCAGCCCCCCAGGGCGGCTGACGGCGTCCTGCAGCTCCGTGAGCAGGCCTGGAGGCGATAGCGGCCGAGGAGCCCCAGGTCGGTGAGGAGCACCGGCTCGCGCTCGGCGAGGATCTGCTCGCGCACGGCGGGCAGGGCGCGGCTCACGAGCTGGAGCAGGCGGTTCCAGTCGGCGCTGCCGGGGCCGCCCCCGTCCGCCTGGGAGACCAGGGGCCAGCTCACCTTGAGCAACCCCGCCTGCTCGCGCATGGCCCGGAGCAGCAGCGCGTCGAGGCTCAAGCGCGTGAGATCGAAGCGGCGCAGCAGCTCCGCCTCCACATGGCGGGCTAGGCGCAGCCGGCAGCTCAGGGCGAGGAAGCCGCCGGAGCGGCGGGCGGCCGCGAGCTTCACCTCGAGCTGGCGGGCGGCGGCGATCTCCGGGGTCGGGGGCTCGCCGCCGGCGAGGAAGGTGTCGGCGCGCTGGTGGGCGGTGCTGGGGCCGACGGTGGACCCTTTGAAGCCCTTGCGCTCGTAGGCGGGTCCGCCCGGGCGGTGGGGGTTCCAGGCGAGGTCGAGCCCGGCGTCCGCGAGCAGCCCGTCGAGCGCTGGCGGATCGGGCAGCGGCGATGCCTCGGGATAGCGGCCCAGGACCCGGTCGCGGATCTCCTCCACGGTGAGGGCGGACGGGCCGTAGAGGGCGCCGGCGGCGAGGATCAGGGCCTGGGCCGGGTCCATGCCGCTCGGGTAGATCTCCCCGCGGCTGGAGAGCGCTGCGCGCTCGGAGGCGGCGGCGGCGAGCTTGAGGAGGCGGGACGGCGCCGGGGGCGTCAGGGAATCCGGCAGCGTCACCGCCTGGAGGGCCTCCAGGGCACGCTGGGGGGAGCGGATGGGCTCGGCGGCGGCCAGGGCGTCCGCCTCGCGCCCGAGGGCGAGGGCCCAGTCGGCGGTGGGGGTGTCGAGCGCGATCAGCGTTTCCCGCGGGGCGTCGAACACGAGGAAGCGGGGACCGGCCAGGCCCGCCTCCGCCTCCACCGCGGCGCGCACCACGGCGCCGGCGAGGCGCAGCCGTTCGGCCTCCACCCGCTCCAGGGAGCCGCGGGCGGTCAGCAGGCCGCTGGCCGCCTCCTGGGCGGTCATCGCCCCGCCGTGGGTGGCGAGGAGGCTCGCGAGCTGCTCGCGCACGCCGGTCAGGGCCGGGGACTTCTGCCAGCGCTCCCGGGCCAGCATCAGGGCGTCGGTGAGGCGGCCCCGGGCCAGGTCACAGGCGCGGGCGGCCTCGCCAAGGCCGAGCCAGAAGCCATGGGGGCCGATGCCGTTCTCCAACCCCAGCCAGACGGCCAGGGCCCGCTCCTCCGGGCGGTCGTCGCCCAGGGGACGGCGGGGCAGGAGGTGCGCGGCCAGGTCGTCGATGCTGACGGGGCCCTTGCCCTCGGTGTCCAGGACGGTGACGCCGCCGGGCACCAGGTCCGGGCGGAGCTGGGCCAGGCGCTTGGCGCGGGTGCGGATCTCCTTGCGCACCTTGTCGCCGACGCCCTTTAGGTAGCGGAAGCGCACCCGGTCCACGGCGAGCAGCTCGCGGGCGCTGTGGATGCCCATCTGGTCGAGGACGTTCTGGGCCTCCAGCCCGTAGCCCAGCTCCACGATGGTGGTCTGGGTGGTGGCGCGGCGGGCGATGGCGTCAAACTCGTCGGCGTCGGTGGTGGGGCGGCGCGCCTCGTCGAAGACCCGGCGCCAGGCGCGCAGCATCTCCTCGGCGTTGTCGTGGCGCTTGCGGGCGTCCCGGGCCAGGGCCTTGGCGAAGAAGGCGGTGAGGCCGTCGCGCAGCCCCGGGTCGAAGCGCTCGGGCTCGAGCTCGACCTCCGCATCCTCCGCCAGGGTCGCGGGGTCGCTCACCCCGTCGCCCCACACCGGCAGGGAGCGGGTGAGGAGCTCGTAGAGCGTCACGGCCACCGCGAAGCGCTCTGCGTAGAGGTCCCAGCGGGGCCGCTCGCGCAGGCTCAGGAAGGGGTCCAGGTAGGGCCGGGTGCCGGCGTGGAGGTTCTCCGGCGCCGTGCGGGCGAGGGAGAAGTCGAACAGCAGGAGCTGCAGGCGCTTGTCCTTGCCGCTGGCGATGCCGATGTTCTCGGGCTTGATGTCCCGGTGCGTGACGCCCCGGCTCTCCAGGTAGTCCACGACGGAGAGCAGCTCCTCGCCGAAGCGGGCGACGAGGTCGAGCGAGATGGGCTCGGGGTCGCGGATGCGCTTGGCCAGCGTCCGGTCGCCCGCGGCGGTCATGAGGACGGCAGTGCGGCCGGAGACCTGGCGGGTGCCCTTGTACTCGATGATGTTCTGGTGGCGCAGGTCTTTGAGGACCTCGCCCTCGGTGCGGATGCGCTCGTCCTGGGTCGCGTCCAGGGCCACCTTGAGGACCAGGGCCTCCTCGGAGCCCTCCTGCCGCACCAGGAAGGCGCGGGCGGTGGCGCCGGTGCCGAGCTTGGCCAATACGGTGAAGCCGCCCTCCAGGCGATCGCCCTTGACGGCGGCGGCAGGCTCGGCGGTGGTGTCCGGGGCGGGGGCGGTGAGCTCGTCCTCCACCAGCTCCAGGTACTCCAGGAGCTCGTCGATGCTGGCGACGCGGCTGCTCACCTCGGGCTGGGTGCTGGCCTGGATCAGGTCCTGGAGGGCGGGGCCCGCCCCGTCCAGCACGTCGGAGATGCGCAGCCCATGGCCCAGGCGCAGGCGCTCGGCCAGCGCGAGGCGCGAGTCCGCGGGCGGGCGGCCGGCGAAGAGAAGGAAGGCGATGGCGCCGAGCGAAAAGACATCCATGTGCGGCCCCGCGGCGATGTCGGTGCGGCTGGCCTCGGGGGCCAGGTAGACCTGGCTCGGCTCCTCCACGTACTGCTCGACGTGCAGGGTGCCCGCGGTGCGCAGGGCCGTCGCCCCCGCGGTGGCCTCGCGGGCGGCGGTCTGCCAGTTCATCACCTGGAGGCTGGGCGCCGGGCCGTCCACGCCGCGCACCAGCACGTTCTGGGGCGCGAGCGCCCGGTGGTAGAGGCGCCGGCCGTGGGCGTACTTCAGCACCTCGGCGAGCTGGCGGAGCATCGAGAGGCGCAGATCCAGGGTGAGGGTGTCGGCCCGCTCCCGGAGAAAGAAGTCGAGCCGGATGGCCTGGGGGTCGTGCTCGAAGACCAGGGCGGGGCCGAGCTCGGTCTCCTTGAAGTCGTGGAGCCGGACGATGCCGGGATGGGTGATGCCCTCGAGGATCTGGAACTCCCGCAGGGCGGCCCGCTTGAGGTCTCTGCGGCCCTGCTCGCCGGTGCCGCCGGCGAAGGGGTAGATGCGGATGCGCCGGTGCACGCCCGCGCTGACGTGGGTCCCTTCGAAGTCCTGCCAGCCATCGCCCTCCGCCAACAGGCCCTTCAGCTCATAGTCGCCCACCCGGCGGGAGCGATTTGACGGGCGGATGCCGGACTCGCTCACCGCCTTCACGATGGCGCGGGCCAGGCCGCGGTCGACGCTCGGCGCATGAGGGCTTCCCGCGAGCGATGCGGGCGGGCTGCTGAGGGCGGCGATGATGCCCTGGTCGTCCGGTCGCCCCGGCGTGCCCCGGCCGTGCACCCGGGCGCGGCCCGAGGGGTCGAGGCGGCACTCGGTGCGGGTCGAGGACAGGAACACCAGGGGCTCGACCCAGGGCAGACGGCCGCGGGACTTGGCGATCGCCGGCTGGCGCCGGAGCAGCGAGACGAGGCGCTTGGCCTTGCGGTTGGTGAGGATCAGCGGGTTGTCGTCGGTGAAGCGGCGGCCGTTGTCACTCCAGGTCCAGGTGTGGGCGTCGCCGGTCAGCACGCCGGGACGGCTCTTGATCTCCACCAGGAAGAGGCCGTGGGGGGAGAGGACGAGGGCGTCCACCTCGTTGACCCGGCCCTCGTCGTCGATGAGCTCGAAGTTGGACCAGGCGTGCCAGGGCTCCCCTTCCGGGAGCTGCTCCCGCAGCCAGTCGAGCGCCTCACGCTCCCAGGGGAACTGGGATTGCGTGATCGCGGACCAGCGGGCCTTCATGGGCATGGCATCTCCTCACCACCTGCGCCGGATTCGGCGTTGCGGGCGCCCTCGGCGCGCCCCCGCGCCAGGCGAAATCTGGAGTGCTCGGGTGGATCGCATCCGCTTTGACCTCGGGGGGCGCCAGGGGCTGGCCCCCTGGTTGCCAAGCACCGCTTGGGCAGGGTGCGGGAAGCTCGGCTTCCCGAGCGCGGCGGGTCCCGAGGCGGAGCCTGGGGGAGCCTGCTCCCAACGGGATCCTGGGACCAACGACGAGGCTGGCCTCATCCGTCCGGCTGGCGTGGTTGGGCTCAAGCGAGCCGCAGCCGCAGCGGCGCCATCTCGCGGTAGATGAGGCCCAAAGGCGCGCGTCGGCTGAGGGTGAGGATGCGGGTGCCGCCGGGGTAGAGGAGGTGGTAGGTCTGGTAGAGGTGGAGGTCGCCGGGCGGGGCGGCGAGCTCGCTCAGCGCGGCCAGGGGGCGTTCCTCCTCGCTCCCGAGCAGGATCTCGTCCTCGCCGATGCCGAGGCCCGCGGGTCCGAGGACCAGCTCCGGGGCGCCGTCGTGCCCCAACAGCCGGTGGTAGAGATGGCGCCTGACCGAGGGTGTCAGGATCAGACCGAGCTGCTCCTCGCCGAAGAGCCATTGGCGATCATGGGCCTCGTCCTCGACCAGCTCGTGCGACCCGAAGGCGACGGCCCAGCCCCGGAAGTAGGCGGAATAGCGGCGGATGGTGCGTTCTTGATCCATAGGCGTCGACACAGGAAACCCGCGCCCATCCTAACCCAGACCGGGCCGGGGACGCGCTCAGGCCGTTCCGGGGCCGCTGCGCAGCTCCGCCATCGGCCCGACGAGATGGGCGGGCAGCCGCGGTGCGGCGCTCGCCAGTGAGACGAGGACCGACGCGAGATAGGGGATGCCCTGCACGAAGAGCACCAGCGCCCATAGGCGCAGGTCGCGCAGGTAGGCGTCGTCGCGCAGCAGCACCAGTGCCGAGGCCAGCCAGAGCGCGACCAGCAGCAGCGTCTCCTCGCGGGCATCGGCAAGGGCGCGGATCAGCGCCGGCGCGCTGGCCAGCTTGGGCGTGCGGAAGAACCCGAGCCGGCTGTTGGTGAAGCCGGTCCACACCGCCCGCGCGATGGTGTGCGACAGGGCGAGCCCCGCGAGCGCCGCCGCCAGGCTCTGGCGCAGCGTCGCCGTCACCCGCCGTCGGTAGAGGAAGAAGCCCTTGGCGACCTTGAAGGCGAAGAGCACCAGCGGGACCAGGGCCAGCGCGATGAGCGGCGGCATGAAGGCGTGCGGCGCGATCACCATCCCGACCGACCAGGCGAGCGCGGCGAAGTTGAACACCAGGTTCAGCCCGTCGGCGAACCAGGGCAGCCAGCCGGCGACGAAGTGGTAGCGTTGGCCGGCCGAGAGCCTGGTGCGCCGCAGGCCGAAGAGCTCTTTGTAGTGCCGGCGGAAGATCATCACCGCGCCATAGGCCCAGCGGAAGCGCTGCTTCTTGAAGTCGGCGAAGGTGTCGGGCATCAGCCCGCGGCCGTAGGTGCAGGGGATGTAGAGTGCCTTGTGGCCGCGCTCGAAGAGCCGCAGCCCCAGCTCCGCGTCCTCGGTGATGCACCACTCGGCCCAGCCGCCGACCTCCTCCAGGGCGCTGCGCCGCACCATGGTCATGGTGCCGTGCTGGATGATGGCGTTGCGCTCGTTGCGGGTGACCATCCCGATGTGGAAGAAGCCGGCGTACTCGGCCATGCACATCGCCTTGAAGGCGCTCTGCTCGCCGTCGCGGTAGTCCTGCGGGGCCTGGACGATGGCCACCTCGGGGTCGGCAAAGGCGGGGACCAGGTCGCGCAGCCAGCCCGGATAGACCCGGTAGTCGGCGTCGATCACGGCGACCACCTCGGCCCGCGGGTCGGTCTCGCGGAGCGCGAAGTTGAGCGCTCCCGACTTGAAGCCGGCGAGCGGGTCGACGTGGAAGAACCGGAAACGCGCCCCGAGCCGCTGGCAATGCGCCTCGACCGGCTGCCAGACCGAGGGGTCCTTGGTGTTGTTGTCGACCACCAGGACCTCGAACGCCGGATAGTCAAGGTCGGCCAGCGCGTCCAGCGTCTCGATCAGGAGCTCGGGCGGCTCGTTGTAGGCCGGCACGTGCAGCGACATGAAGGGCAGCTCCCCGTCCGCCGCTGCGCGGCGCGGGAAGGCGCGGCGCCAGCGCTCGAGCCAGAGTGACTCGGCCCACTCGTGGGCCTCGGCCACCAGCAGCAGGATGATCCCGAGCCCCCCCAGCAACAGCACCACGCCCACCAGCACCGTGGGCAGGGTCATGTACTGGCGGGTGTAGTCGTAGGTGATCCACACCGCCGCGGTGCTGATGAGATAGACCACCAGCGCCAGGAACCCCTTGCCGCGGGAGGCCAGGGTCGCGCTGTCGCGGAACACCATCACCAGGATCAGCACCGCCATCACCACCGAGAGCGCCGCAAGCTCCCGCCAATGCGGGACACGGACCACCGGCTCGGTGAAGGCGAACTTGGGCTCCCGCGCCGCGTCGAACACGCCCCAGTAGGCCCCGATCGCGCCCTCGATCTTGCGCTTCCAGGGCTGGTCGAAGGCCTCCATTAGGTAGTAGATGTAGCCCTCCTGCTCGGCGCGGTGCAGGAAACGGCGCAGGAACCGGGTCTGGTTGGCGAGCGAGGCCGTGGCCCCCCCGATCTGCCGGCCGTTGCTCGGCCAGCCCACCTCGGCGATCACGATCGGCTTGTCGGGGAACAGCCCTTTGAGCTGCTCGTAGCGCATCACCACGTAGTCGACGGCGTCGTCGACCGGTACGCCCTCCCAGTAGGGCAGGATGTGCGCGGCGATGAAGTCGACCTGGTCGGCGAGCTCCGGGCGGTCCACCCACACGTGCCAGGGCTCGGCGGTGCTCACCGGCGCCCAGACCGACTCCTTGACGCGCTGGACATAGGCCGCGACCTCCTCCACCTCCAGGTCCCCGCGCAGGATCGCCTCGTTGCCGACGATCACCCGCACCACGTTGCGGTGCTCCCGGCGATAGACCTCGATCAGGCGCTGGATCTCGGCCTCGTTGGTCTCCCGGTGTCGGTCCAGCCAGGCCCCCAGGGCGACGTTGAGCCCGTGGCCGGCGGCGAGCTGCGGCACCTCGCCCAGGCTCTTGGCGACGGTGTAGGTACGCAGCGCATGGGCCTCGCCCTGGAGCAGGGCCAGGTCCTCGTCGATCTCGGCGATGCTGGGGGCGTCGCCGCGCGTCGGGTCCTGATGGGCGCGCATCGGCGAGAAGGAGAACCCCTGGACGCGCGCCGGCCAGGGGGGCTCCTCGGAGGGCCGGTTGAGCAGCGCCCAGAGCCCGACCGTGAGGAGCGCGATCACCAGGGTGATGAGGATGCCGGCGCGGCTCATGGCTGCCCCTCGGTGGACCTGGGCAGCGCCTCGCACCACTGCCAGGTCCCGCCGACGGGCACCAGGCGGTAGCTGGGCTCAAGTTGCGCCCGCAGCGCCCCGGAGGGCGTCACCGCGAACAGGCTCGCGTAGCCCTCGGGGATGCGGGCACCCGATCCGGGCGGCTCGCCCCAGATGCGCACCGGCGGCGCCAGGTCGTAGGCCAGCGAGATCAGCTCGCCGAGCCCGACCCCGCTGTCTGAGCCCAGCACCAGCGGCCGCTCCGCCGCGTTCACCCGCGCGGCGATCCGCCGGTTCTCGCTGCTGAAGTTCTTGCTCCACCAGGTCTCGGACGCGAGGATCTGCCACTGCGAGCCGAGGCCGAGCGCGAGCACCAGGACCAGCCCCGCGCGGGCGCCGACGCGGCGGGACCGCTCGGGGGCATCCCAGCCGCGCGCCAAGACCCAGGCCGCCGCGAGGCTGAGCGCCAGGAAACCCGGCAGTACGTAGCGCGGGTGCAGCGAGCGGCTGCCGCCCAGGGCCAGATCGGGCAGGAGCAGGGCACTGGCGAAGGCCGCGAACAACAGCCCCAGGAACAGCGTCACCCGCACCGGCGCCTCCCGCCCCAGGCGCCACAGCACCCAGGCAAGCGGCAGCAGCCCGAGCAGGAGCCAGCGGCCCGCCGCCGGATAGTCCGCAAACACCCGCACCAGGTGCATTCCCCAGGCATCGAAGATGCGCTCGGCGGGGATCGGCCGCTGCATCCAGCTCGTGTAGCTCTGCACCGCATCCGCCCCCGCGATCATGACCCACAACCAGGGGGCGAACAGCAGGACGGCGAGCCCGAGCGCCGCCCCCCAGCCGCGCAGGAAGGACAGGAGCGGGGCGCGCCCGCGCGAGGTCAGCACCCCGTAGGCGCCATGGGCCGCGAGCGCGAGCGCGGTGAGCGCGTGCGACCAGAGCCCGAGCGCGGCCAGCAGGGCGTAGAGCACCCAGTCCGAGGGCTCGCCCCGATGCCGGGCGCGCAGGAAGGCCGCGCTCGCCGCCGCGATCAGGACCGTCCAGAGCGCATACTGCCGTGCCTCCTGGGCGTAGAGCAGGTGCAGCGGCGAGACCGCGACCAGGGCCGCGGCGATCCACGCCGCCCGCCGGTCGCGCAGCAGCTCGCACGCGAGCCAGAAGACGGCCGGGACGAGCAGGACCCCGAGCAGGGCGGCCGTCCCCCGCAGGGCGGTGACGGGCTCGACCGGCAGGCCGGTCGCCAACCATGCGAGCGCGTAGTAGAGCGGGGCGTGCTCCGGGTGCTCCTCGAGCGCTGCGAGCGTATCGGCCCAGCCCTTGTCTGGCGCCGGGCGCTGATAGGCCAGCAGCGCCGCCGGCGATAGCTCCCGGGCGCCGAAGACCTCACGGCTGACCTGCGCCTGGCTGTGGCCGAACACCCGCACCGCGGTGAACACCTCGTCGTGCCAGACGACCATGCGGTCCAGGTCGTAGGGCCGCGCGAGCGCGCCGGCGAGCACCGCCGCCGCGGCGAGCAAGAGCAACGACCAGGAAACGGGGAGCGGCGGTGCGCGCATGGGACCGAGGACCGGATGGGACTGCTAAGGGCGCGGAGCGCATCATGATACCCATAACGCATGGGTTTTCCGCCGGGATCTAAGGCCCCTCGTGCCCGATCGCGGCAGGAGCTCCAAGTGTGATGGGTGTATCTTCCACGCCCAGCCCCGGCGCCGCTGCGCCGGCCCGTTGGCGGTAACACGGGACCCGATGCGATGCTCAAGCGCCTGACACTCGTCCTGGCGATCCTCTTCGCCCTTCTGCTCGGGGCCCTGCTGCTCGGTCCCTTCCTGATCCCGACGGAGACCGTCCAGGCCCTGGGGTCGGCGAGCGCCGCGGCGACCCCGCGGAGTCGGTTCCTGAGCATCCCGTTTCCGGGGACAGAAGGGGTCGGCATCCACTATCTGGAGACCCCCGGCCGGGGGGGTATGACCTGGGTGCTGCTCCACGGTCTCACCCTCAACGCCTTCACCTGGGGCCGGGTCGAGGGCGGGCTCGCCAAGCGCGGCCGGGTGCTCGCCTACGACCAGATCCCCCATGGACTGAGCGCCAAGCTCAAGCGCGGCGACTGGCGCGGGCCGCACCCTTACGCCAAGGAGTCGGCGATCGCCCAGCTTATCGCGGTGCTCGACCGGCTCGGCATCGAGCGCGCCCACCTGATCGGCAGCTCCTCGGGCGGGACGCTTGCCCTGGAGGCGGCCCTGGCGCACCCAGAGCGGGTCGAGTCGCTGATCCTGATCGCCCCTTGGGTCTATCTCCAGCACCCGACCGTCCCGGCGATGATCACTGAGCTGCCTCAGATGCGCCGCCTGACCCTCTTGATCGGCCGCTTCCTGGGGGAGCGAACGCTGCTCGATCTCACGCACCCCCAGCCGCAGGAGATCGGCGAGGAGCGCCGCCGGCTCGCCCTGATCCACACCCGCATGGCCAACTGGGACCTGGCCTGGGGCGAGCTGATGGCGCGCGCGCTCTCCACCCCGGTGGACGTCGGCGGGCGGCTGGCGCAGGTCCGCCAGCCGGTGCTGGTGATGACCGGGGATCAGGACCCGCTGGTGCCGGTGGAGGACAGCCGGCGCGTGGCGGCGGGGCTCGCGAGCGCCGAGCTGGTCGTCCTCGCGGGCTGCGGTCACGTCCCCCAGGAGGAATGCCCCGAGGCCTTTCTCGACGCCGTCGACCGATGGCTGGAGTCGGGGTTGCGACCCCAGGGCGAGCCCCAGGCCGCGGCCGGCTCGGGCCATCGGACCGCGGACTGAGGTCAGCGCCGGGCCAGGGACCGCGCGGCCCAGCCCGACCTCACGCCAGTCGATCCAAGCGCAGCCGGTGACGCTCGTCGAACAGCCGGCGCGAGCCGATCCACACCGCGGCGACGCTGCCGAGGCCGGTCCCGGCGGCGATGAGAAACAGGATCATCAACTGGTACTTGGCCGCCTCCAGCGGCGGGCTGCCGGCCAGGATCTGGCCGGTCATCATCCCCGGCAGGCTCACGACCCCGGCGGTGGCCATGGCGTTGACGATGGGGATGAGCCCAGAGCGCAGGGCCTCGCGGCGGATGTCGGCGATCGCGCCGTCCCAGTCGGCGCCGAGCAGCAGGCGCGCCTCGATTCGCCCGCGGGCGTCCCAGGCGCTGCGGGTGAGGCCGTCGAGGGCGACGGCGATGCCGCTCATGGTGTTGCCGAGCAGCATCCCGAGGAGCGGGATCAGGTACTGGGGCTGATACCAGGGCTCGACGCGGATGATCACCGTCAGCGCGAGCAGGGTGACGCTGAACGAGGACAGGAACATCGACAGCGTCCCGATCCCCAGCCCCCAGCCGCCGGCGTAACGGCGCTTCTGGCGCGCGCGCACCTCCCAGCCGGCGACCAGCAGCATCACCAGGGCGAGCAGGCCGATCAGCGGCAGGCTGGTCTGCGCGAACAGGACCTCCAACACCAGCCCGAGCAGGATGAGCTGGACCGTGCTGCGGGCGGCGGCGATCAGCACGCGCCGCTCCACCCCCAGATGCAGCCGCCAGGACATGGCGGCCAGCAGCAGCACCAGCGCGGCGGCCAGCCCCAGGTCCCAGGGACCGAGCGAGATCAGGCTCATGGCTCGTCCTCCAACCGACCATCGCGGATCACCAGTCGTCGCCCGCCCAGGCGTTGGCGCTGCTCGGGGTCGTGACTCACCCAGAGGACGGCGGCGGCGTTGGCCTTGGCGTAGTCGGTGACGATCGCCTCTACCCGCGCCTGGTTGACGGGGTCGAGATTGGCGGTCGCCTCGTCGAGCAGCAGGGCCTCTGGCCGGTTGGCGAGCAGGCGGGCGAGGGCGAGTCGCTGGCGCTCGCCGGTGGAGAGCCGCCCGACGCTCCAGTCGAGGACCTCCGGGCCGAAGCCGAGGCGCTCGAGCAAGGGCAACAGCTCCCCTGCCGCGTCGGCGCGCGGAGGGAAGTGGGCGCCCACCTGGTCCGCCCACCAGTGGCTCTCCGCCGGCAGCAGCCCGACCCGACGGCGCCACTCGGGCGCGGGGAGCGACGAGCGCGCGACCCCGTCGACCCAGGCCTCGCCCTCGTGCGGGTCGAGGTCGGCGACCGCGCGCAGGAGCAGGCTCTTCCCGGAGCCCGAGGGCCCAGAGACGAGCGCCAGCCCGCCGGCGGGGACGTCCAGGTCCACCGGTGTCAATCCGCGGGGGCGGATACGCTCCAGCCGCAGGCCGGCCATCAACCCGTTACCTTGAAAATGCGCCGAAGGCGCTCCTTGTCCCCCTCTCCCAGAGGGCGAGGGGGAGATGGAGCGCTGCGCGCGACTTTCATCGTAATACGTCAAACAAGTCCATCAGGAGCTACCTTTGGCACCATCCTCCTTGTCGTTGTCGTAATCGTAGTCGTAGTCGTAATCGAGCTTATCCCAGCGCCCCGGATGCCTTCCCGCCTCTCCGCTTGGCTGTCCGAGCCGGGTCAGCATCGCCAGGATCTGAACCCCTATCGTCGTCCCTTGCCCGTTTTCGGCAGCAGTCCGCATCCGGAATCGATCCGCATTCCACCGCCAAGCCACCGACGGGTCGAAACCCGGTGGATATGGAGCGGCTAACGCCTGAGAGGTATCGCTTCTTCGATTACGATTACGATTACGACAACGACAACGACAACGACAACGACA
>Ga0114946_10002589_pt1 | contig 12410 bp, 7 predicted proteins | sample WalLakDeSediment_FD_88676 | JGI IMG/M metagenome (GOLD analysis project Ga0114946, IMG submission 88676) | Lake sediment microbial communities from Walker lake, Nevada to study Microbial Dark Matter (Phase II) - Walker Lake 11/02/13 Deep Sediment | ecosystem: Environmental > Aquatic > Freshwater...
ATCGCCGTGGTGCGCGGCCACGGCGTCTACGCCCGCGCCGACAGTCTGAACCTGGCCTACAAATGGACCTGCTCGCTGGAACTGTCGGCCAAGACCGCCTTCATCGCCCAGCAGGCGGGCAAGATCTGAACGGGAGGCGATTTCAATTCCCTCGTCTTCCCCCAGGATCAGGGGAGGGCGCTTGGAAAAACCATCAATCATTGTCATCGCCGACCGCGTTCGTCTCCACCATCCCCAGCCATCTCTCCGCGCGGAGGTTGCAGCCACCGCCACGCCGTCAGCCAGCCCAGCGCCGCCAGCATGGCGGATAAATCGAACATCACCGCCGGCCCCAGTCCCTGCCACAGATAACCGGCGGCCAGACTGCCCGCCGCGTTGCCCGCCCCAAAGCTCAGGCTGCTGTACAACGCTTGGCCGCGTCCCTGCAACGATCCCGGAAAAAACTGATGGATCAAATGAATGGACGCGGCGTGGAACACGCCAAACGTGAAGGCGTGCAGGGTCTGAGCGAACAGCAGCAGCGGCAAAGTGTCGGCGAAATGGCCGATCAGCACCCAGCGCAGGATCGCCAGCGCCAGCGCGGCCAACAACAGCCGGCGTGGCCCGAATCGCGGCAACAGACGATGCATTACCACGAACAACCCCACCTCCGCCGCCACGCCCAACCCCCACAGCATCCCGATAAATTCGCGTGAGTGGCCCAGGGTCTCCAGATACAGCGAAAAAAATCCGTAGTACGGTCCGTGGGCGGCCTGGTTGAGGAAGCAAGCCATGAAGAAAGCGATCACCGCCGGCCGGCGCAAGACTTGGCCGAGCGGCGGCGCTTCGTGAGTCGCCGGCGCGGCGAGCCGCTCCGGGACCAGCAGGCTGTTCAGCCACAGCGCGCCGAACAATCCCCACAACAACGCCGGCACGATGCCGATTCCCCAGTCCCGGACCAGAAATCCCACCCCGACCGCCGCGCCGATAAAACCGACCGACCCCCACAACCGAACCCGACTATAGCGATGGACGTGTTCGCCCAGATGGTTGAGCGTTACCGCTTCGAACTGCGGCAGCGCCGCGTTCCAGAAAAAACTGAACAGCAGCATGACCAATACCAGCCCGAGATACGAATCGCCCACCCCGTAGACCCCGGCAAAGGCGACGACCGTCGCCAGACAGGCCCAACGCACGATGCGCATGCGCCGGCCGGTGCGGTCGGCCAGCCAGCCCCACAACGTCGGCGCCACCAACTTGGTGGCCTGGGGAATCGCCATCAACTCGCCGATCCGGGCCGGCGAGAAACCCAGCGCCAGCAAATACAGTCCCCAATACGGCAGCAGCACGCCCAGCGTGGCGAAGTAGAAGAAATAGAAACCGGACAGACGCAGGTACAGAGGGAACGTGAGCACGGGTTGGGATATCGTCCGGGTCACCCGCCGTGGGAGGGCTGGGGTCGTTAGGAATCGGCGTGTGGAGCGTTCCCGCGCGGCCGCTCAGCCGGCGGGATCCACGCTTGGCGCGGCCCCGGGAATCATCGGCGTGGTCGTGCGCACGTCCAGGTTCTGGGCGCGATGCCGCAGGGCGTGATCCATCAACACCAGGGCCAGCATCGCCTCGGCGATGGGCGTGGCGCGAATGCCGACGCAGGGATCGTGGCGGCCTTTGGTGACCACCTCCACCGGTTCGCCGCGAACGTTGATGGTCCGCCCCGGCAGGCGAATGCTGGAGGTCGGTTTCAGCGCCAGGCTGGCGACGATGTCCTGACCGGTGGAAATCCCGCCCAACACGCCGCCGGCGTTATTCCCGAGAAAGCCCTCGGGCGTCAACTCATCGCGATGTTCGGTGCCGCGCTGCTCCACGACCGCGAATCCGGCCCCGATCTCCACGCCCTTGACCGCGTTGATGCTCATCAACGCCTGGGCGATGTCGGCGTCCAGCCGGTCGAACACCGGCTCGCCCCAGCCGGCGGGCGCGCCGCTGGCGACCACGGTCACTCGCGCGCCGATGGAATCGCCGGACTTGCGCAGCGCGTCCATGAAGCGCTCCAGTTCGGGCACCGTGTCGGGATCCGGGCAGAAGAACGGATTATTGTCCACCTCTTCCCAGACCAGTCTGACCGGCCGGATCGGGCCAAGCTGGGCCAGGTAGCCCCGAATCGTCACCCCATAGCGCCCCCGGAGATATTTTTTGGCGATGGCCCCCGCCGCCACCCGCAGCGCGGTTTCGCGCGCCGAGGACCGGCCGCCGCCCGGATAATCCCGCAAGCCATATTTATGGTGATAGGTATAATCGGCGTGGCCCGGGCGAAATCGATCCATGATGTCGCCGTAATCCTTCGAGCGCTGGTCCACGTTTTCGACAAGCAACCCAATCGGCGCGCCTGTGGTCCAACCTTCAAACACTCCCGACAGGATGCGAACCTGATCCGGCTCGCGGCGCTGCGTGGTGTGACGGCTCTTGCCGGGCCGGCGCCGATCCAGATCGTGCTGTAAATCCGCCTCGGACAATTCCAGACCGGGCGGACAACCATCCACAATGGCGCCCAGCGCGGGGCCGTGGCTCTCCCCGAAGGTGGTGACGGTAAACAATTTGCCAAACGTGTTACCAGACATGCGAAAGAATCCTTGGGCAACGGCCCGATATTTGCTTTGATAGTACCTGAACGAAATTCAACGATGAAAATGAACCCGTCGCCGGAACGCGGCGGCAGGGGGCTCGAGAAAATGCACGTTCCAGGTTATCAGATCGAGCGCGAACTGGGTCAGGGCGGCATGGCGATCGTCTATCTCGCCCTGCAGGAGTCGCTGCGCCGCCACGTCGCGTTAAAGGTCATCAAGCCCATCCTGACCACCGACGAGGAATTCGCCCAGCGCTTCCTGCGGGAAGGGCGCATTATCGCCCAACTCAGCGACCCGCACATCGTCACGGTTTACGACATCGCCTGTCATGAGGGCACTTATTACCTGGCCATGGAGTATCTGCCAGGCGGCACTCTGCAGCGGCGCATTCGCGGGGGTCTCTCGCTTCGAGATTCCCTGACCATCGCCCGGTCCATCGCCAGCGCCCTGCATTACGCGCATGGTCGGGGCGTCATCCACCGGGACATCAAGCCCCAGAATATTCTGTTCCGGGAAAACGACGGCGCGGTGCTGACCGATTTCGGCATCGCCAAAACGCTCGGCAGCAGCACGATCATGACCCGGACCGGCCTGTCCGTCGGTACGCCGCGCTATATGAGTCCCGAGCAAATTCGCGGCCAGACGGTCGACGCCCGCGCCGATCTGTACAGTTTCGGCGTCCTGTTCTACGAAATGCTCACCGGCAATGCCCCTTATACCGCCGAGGACAGTTTCGCGTTGGCCATGATGCACGTGACGGCGCCGATTCCCGAGCTGCCGCCGGCGTTAAGCCACTTTCAGCCGCTTCTGAACCGGTTGCTGGACAAAGACCCCAACCGGCGGTTTCAGCAAGGTCAGGACTTCATCGCCGCGCTGGACACCCTGGAAGCCGGTCACGACCCTCTGGCCACCCTCATCACCCGAGCAGGCCGACCGGCTGTTAAGACTCCTTCTCCGAATCGCCGCTTTGGTTGGAAGACCGGAATGCTGGCCGCGGTGCTGACCGGCGCGGCGCTCGCCGGTGGTTATCTGCTTCTGTATCGGCCGGGTTCGCCGATCCAGCCTTCCCCCGCCTTCGTCGCGCCCGCACCCTCCGTCGTCGACGACTCCCACCGGCGCCGGATCGACGCCGACCGACTGCTCGCTCAAGCCCGCCAATCCCAGCAATCCGGCGCGCTGGCGGCCAGCCTCGACACCATCGAACGGGGCCTGCGGCTGGCGCCCGACCACCCCGCCCTGCTGGCGCTGCGCGAGGACGTGGCCCGGCAACTTGCGGCAGTCCAACAACCGGCCGAAATCAAGACCCCGGATGCGGACGAACAGCGCTTGCAGGCAGAGTTGCAGGCCAAACTGTTTCTCGAGCAGGCTCGACGCGCCCGCCAGGAGGGCGCGCTGGACCGGAGCATGGTTCACATCGAGCAGGGTTTGCAGGCCATGCCCGATTCTCCGAGCCTGTTGGCCATCAAGCAAGAGGTTCAGGAGCAGTTGGCCGAACTACGGCGCCAGGAGGAGCTGGCCCGCCAGCAGGCCGAAGCCGAAGAGCGGGAAAAAGCCGAACTGGCCCGCCAACAGGCCGAGGCCGAACAACGCCGCGTGAAAGCCGAGGAATTCCTGGCCCGGGCGCTGGATCACCAGCGGAATCGCGCCTATGAAACCAGCCTGTTGCAAATCGAACAGGGCCTGCAACAGATGCCCGACCACCAACGCCTGCTGGCGTTGCGTGGGGAAGTCCGCAAACAGTTGCGCGAGGCTCAAACTCCCCCTCCGCCCGCGCCCGCAACCGACGACCGCGCCCGAATCGCCGCTCTGCTCGCGGAATGCGCCGCCCATCTGCGAGCCAACCGTTTGACCATGGGCCGTGGAGGCAACGCCCTCGATTGTTACAACGAAGTACTCAAACGCGACCGCGGCAATGCCGAGGCGCTGGCCGGAATCGACAGAATCGCCGACCGCTACGTCGAGCTAACGACGGCCGCTTTACGACGCGGCGACGCCAAAGCGGCAAAAAGTTCGCTGGAACGATTGGCGGGGCTCAACCCTAATCATCCCCTTCTGTCCAATCTGCGCGAGCGGCTGGTTCAAGCGGAAACGCCGGCCCGACCCACCAGCCCGCCGCCGGCGGCGGCACCCAGTCCGCCAGAGCCAGCGCCAACACCCGTCGCGCCGCCCCCGATCGACCTGGTTTCAGTCCCCAAACCCACGGAAGAAGCGCCGGAACCCGCCGTCTCCGAAACCCAGATCATCGCCCAGGACCGTCATGCCCGGTTGTCCCGCACCGAGACCGAAGGCAACGTCAGCCTGCTGGTCACTACTTCGCCGCAAGGCGCGCTCGACGCGACGATTCCGCCAGACCGCGAGACCGCCGCCGCGTCGCAGGCCCAACTCTCCATTCGGGCCGACGTGGAAGACGCCGAGGTCTGGATCAACAACCGCAAGACTGGCGCGACCCCTTTAACGGTCGACTTGCGGCCCGGTTCCTACCAGGTTCGAGTCAGCCGGGACGGTCACACCGACTGGAATGGTCGGATCGACCTCGCTCCCGGCGACGAAAGCACCCTGTCGGCGGTTCTCCCCAGAAAGGCGGATGTCGCCGCCGCCAAGTCCGTCCCCCGTCCCCCGGAACCGGACCCAGCAGCGGAACCCGTGGTGGAACTCTCCCCGCCCCGTTCGGAACCACGGACGGTGGCCAGAGCCGTTCAAGCTCCGGGTTGCCTGAGCGGCAACTGTCAGAACGGGCAAGGCGTCTACCGCTTTCCGGACGGCAGCGAGTATTCCGGGGAGTTCCGCGACGCCAAGCTACATGGCCAAGGGACCTACGTGTATGCCGGACGGGGCGAAAAATACGTCGGCGAGTGGCGCAACGGCGTCATTAACGGCCGAGGGGTTTATTACTATCGCAGCGGCAACCACTACGAGGGGGAGTGGCGCAACGGGCGCAAACACGGCCAAGGCGCGTTTCACTACCCCGACCGGGGCGACAGGTACGTCGGCGCTTTCGCCAACGACCAGCCCAATGGTCAAGGCGTCTACTATTACAGTAATGGCGATCGCTACGAGGGAGAATGGCGCAACGGACGCAAGCACGGTCAGGGCGTGCTTTATGAGAGCGGTCGGACCATCGTCGGCGAGTGGCGTAACGACCAGAAAGCTCAGGTGAGAGTCGAACAACCTTGAGCGGAGCAACCCAAGCGGAGTCCGAAACGATCCGCACCTCCGCCCCGCCTCCAGCGACCAAGTCCTTTACGACCCGATCAGGTCTGCTTCCCGCAACGATGAAGTAGGCCGCCCCTGCCCCTGGCCTGCATCCAAACCCTGCTTCTAGCGATGTCGTGGGGAGTAGGCCACCCGTTGGGGCATTTTCAACCAGTTATACATCACAAAGTCCGCGTTGTTCTCTTCCAGACATCGAACTGAATGGAGTTGAGTCCCCCTGATCGGGGCGTCTCCGCCGTAACCGCCGCAGTAGCTTCCCCCGCTCGCGCTGACGCATGACCCCGCGCCGCGGTAAGGACAACTATACTTGTCGACGGGCATCAGTCCCTCGCTGCCATAACGTTTCGCCTTCACCGGTCGGGTGATTTCGTTTTTCATTTTAGATTCCTCGCTTTGGTGGTCAGTGATGCCGCCGCCCCCCACGCGCCGGCCAGGATCGCGTGTTATTTCTAATTCTCCGTATAATAATATCAAGTTATCTTTTTACCCTTACGTCAGACTGGTTAATATTACCGGTCGCGCCGGGAGAGTAAATTGGGACTTTCGCAATTCGTATCGGGGTTTTTCCTAAGCGATCCGGCCGCCAGGCTCGCGCGTCGCCGGACCCGAACCCCAGGTCGCCTCTCGCCCAACCGATCTCGGTAGTCCATAATTAACCGAAACCCAACGCCAACCATCGCCAAGAACTGGAGGTCGCTTCATGACGTTCACCCGCTCGCCCCATCCAGACCGCCTTCCCGATGCAACCCGTTCGGTTTCCGATCCATCCCGGCGCGCTTTTCTGGCTGGATTGGCGGCCTTGTTCGCGACCGCTGGTTTCAGCCTGATTCCCCAATCCAGCACGGCGGGGCCGCGCGACCACCGAACGCGGGGCGGAACCGTCGCCTCGGTCACCCACGCGCCCCAGGGGAGGGGTGGATTTCAGGCGGGCAACAACCTGAGCGGCGAGATTAACAACTACATTCAGGGACTCCGCCGCGCGGGCCGAATCCGGGCCAACGAACGCACCGCCTGGCTGATCTACGATTTCACCAGCCGGAGGTATCTGGTCACCATCAACGCCAGCGCCACTTACCAAAGCGCTAGCATGGTCAAGCCGTTCGTCGCGCTGGCCTTCTTCCACAAGGTCCGGGAAGGCAAACTCCAATACACGCCCTACCGCCGCCAGCGGATGGAGGCGATGATCCAAAGCAGCAACAACAAGGCCACCAATTTTTTCATCGACCTGGTGGGCCAGACCAGCCGTCGTTCCGGTCCGGCCGAGGTCGAGCACACCCTCAAACGCTATCATCCGGGCATCTTCCGCCAGACCCGGATCGTCGAGCGGATTCCCCCGGGGGGCCGAACTTACCGTAATCGGGCTTCCGCTCTCGACTACCACCGCTTTTTACATGCTCTATGGTATGACCAACTGCCCTATTCAAGGGAACTCAAGCGCTTGATGCACCTGCCCAACCGCAACCGCATCTATACCGGCGTCCCGGAAGTGGCGCGACAAACCCAAGTCCTACATAAAACCGGCACCACGGCGCAGTTATGCGGCAACATCGGCATTCTGATCGCTCGGGGTCGCGACGGACGCCGCTACCCCTACACTTTTGTCGGCATCATCGAAAAATCGCGGCGGGCCGGAAACTTCGCGGCCTGGAAAGACGATCGCGGCGATGTCATTCGCGATGTCTCCGGTATCACCTACAATCACCTGCAACGTTTGCATAATCTGGTGTAAACGGTGGACTTGGGCCGATCAATCCTCAATGCGTCCGAGAACCTCGCCGTCCGCCCTAGCGCTGAGCCCGCGTGGGATCCGCTGAGGCACAAAGCGCATCAGTCGCGCACGATGCGCTTCCTTCGCCAGCGCATCCTACGCCTTCTTCAGGGCATCCCGATGCCCTTATGCAGCTCAAACGCCTCTATCTGTCAATTCACGGCCGGCGAAACACCAGCGGGAGAGGGTTTTTGTTCGCTCTCCAGCAAAAGCCGAATGCGCCGCCGGGGCGTCTGACTTAGGGCGGCGGCGGCGCCAGCACCTCGCGGCTGCCGTTGGATTGCACCGGACCCACCAAGCCCGCCGCCTCCATCTCCTCGACCAGCCGCGCCGCCCGGTTGTAACCGATGCGCAACCGACGCTGCACGCCAGACACCGAGGCGCGTCGTGATTCCGTGACGATGCGCACCGCCTCATCGTACAAGGGATCGCTTTCCCCATCGCGGCCATTAACCTCGCCGTCGCCGCCGCCCTCGACCTCCTCGCGCGGCTCGGCCAGCACGTCATCGACATAGTCCGGCGCCCCGGTGCGCCGCAGATATTCGACCACCCGGTTAACCTCGTGATCGTCCACGAAGGCGCCATGCACCCGCTGCGGGAGCCCGGCGCCCGGGGGCAGATACAGCATGTCGCCATGCCCCAGCAGTTGATCCGCGCCCATCTGGTCGAGAATGGTCCGGGAATCCACGCGCGCCGACACCTGAAAAGCGATCCGGGTGGGAATGTTGGCCTTGATCAGGCCGGTGATCACGTCGACCGACGGCCGCTGGGTGGCCAAAATCAGATGGATGCCGGCGGCGCGCGCCTTTTGCGCCAACCGGGCGATCAATTCCTCCACCTTCTTGCCGACCACCATCATCAGGTCGGCCAACTCATCGATCACCACCACGATGAACGGCAGCGGCTGCAACAGGGGGATTTCTCCTGGAACAGTTTCCCCGCCCGGGCGCCAGAACGGATCGGTCAAGCCCTGGCCGACCGCCAGGGCATCGAGCACTTTGCGGTTGAACCCGGCGATGTTGCGCACCTTGAGCGCCGCCATCAGCCGGTAGCGGCGCTCCATCTCCCCCACGCACCAGCGCAGCGCGTTGGCGGCTTCCTTCATGTCGGTCACCACCGGGGTCAATAAATGCGGAATGTCTTCGTAAACCGACAACTCCAACATCTTCGGGTCGACCAGAATCAGCCGGACCTCGTGCGGCGGCGCCTTGTACAACAGGCTGAGCAGCATGGCGTTGATGGCCACCGACTTGCCGGAACCCGTGGTGCCCGCCACCAGCAAATGGGGCATCTTCCCCAGATTGGCGATCACCGGTTTGCCCCCGATATCCTTGCCCAGCGCCAGGGTCAAAGGCGAAGCCGCCTGATCGTAGATCGAGGCCTCCAGCACCTCGCGCAGGTAGACGATCTCGCGATGTTGGTTGGGGATTTCCAGGCCGACCACTGACTTTCCGGGAATGATCTCCACCACCCGCACGCTCAACACCGACAGGCCGCGCGCCAGATCCTTGGCCAAGTTGGTGATCTGGTTGACCTTCACCCCCGGCGCCGGCTCGATTTCAAAGCGGGTGATCACCGGCCCCGGCTCCACCGCCACCACTTCCGCCGCGATGCCAAAGCTTTTCAGCAGGGCCTCCACCCGTCGTGACATGACCTCCAATTTTTCCCGGGAATAGCCGGTGGTACGCGGCGGCGGACGATCGAGCAGTTCCAGGGCGGGCAGTGGATACGGCGCGGTTGGAACGGGCGGCGCTACTCGCCGCACCATGACCGCCACCGGTTCGGCCGGCGCGAACGCCGCTGGTTTCCCCGACCTCGACGGCGATATCTCCAATTCGGAGATATCCATCCCATCCTCGCCGTCCTCACCGAACACCCCAGCGACGCGCGCCGCGCCGTTGCGTATCATCAGCTCCGCGGGTTCCGCCGCCCGAGCGCGCGCGGCCATGGGAGCCGGCACCAGGGTCAGGTCCGGAACCGGCGATTCACCCATTGCCGCGCTCGGGGTTCGAACCTCAACAGGGTTGGTGGTAGACATCCAGTCCAGCACCGGTTCGATGCGCGGGGACTTGCGGTCGGCCGTCGGCGGATCGACGGCCGGCGGCATCTCGTTGGGGCCAACCGGCGCGGATGAGGGAATCTCAGCGTCCACGCGAGCCCAACGTGCTCGCCACCATCCCGCCAACATCGTAACAAGCGAGATCGCGGACCCACCCACCCCCGTTCCCAACCACCGCTTCAAGGAGGCCATACGGCTTGTTTTCGGACGTGGTCTTTTAGACGGCTTTGACCCCGCTTTCGGCGCCACGGCGGCCTCGGGCGAATCCACCGCCGCCGAAGTCTTGCCTGGATCTCCGCGACGATCCCAGCGCAGTGGCGCTAACAGTAGGCCACCGAGCCAGTCCACCACTTTGAGCACCGCCACCCCGGTCCAGTCCAGAAACTTCAGCCACGAGAAACCGGTGGTCAGAGTCATGCTGGCCAACAACAACGCCCCCATGAGGGCATTGCCGCCGACGAAGGCAAACGCATCGGTTAAAAACTGACTGACATGCAGACCGATCAGCCCACCCGCCGCGCCTTCGCCGGGCACGGTTCCGGGAACCGCGCGCAGATGCAGCGCCACCAGCCCGCAAGCGCTGGCCAAGGTCACCGCGAACCCCAGCACCCGCAACACCACGATTTCGGCGTCCAGTTCCAGCAGCGCGCCGCATTTAAACAACCGCCAACCGCAAAACACCAGCCCCAGCGGCAACAGGTAAGCACCATAGCCGAGGAAATACAGCGTCACGTCGGCGAACCAGGCGCCGACCGCGCCGCCGAGATTATGATATTGGGTCACGCTCGCGGTATGGGTCCAGGCCGGGTCCGCAGGATTATAAGTCGCCAGCGCACCGATCATGCCCAGCCCGATCGCGGCCAGCAGCCAGAAGCTGAGTTCTCGCAGAATCCCCTTAACGAAACGGAGAAGGTTGATCCGAACCGTCGAGGATTCGGTTTTGATTCGACGTGCCTGCGCCAAGGTTCAATCCTTTTGTGGGTTAAGCGTCTGTTCCCCGCCTCGCCACTCTCTACTCCCTCGACTGGGGAAGCGGAGACAGGGGGAATCCGAGATAATGTGAATTGGAGTGATTTTCCCATTCCAAGAGACTCAGGTGAAGCGTAGAAAAAACCACCGGCGAACCGACCCGCGGTTTCAAGCTCCAATGAATCCGTTAATCCTCTGTCCATCTCTGGCTTGCCGACCCGCCCTCGACCATGCGCATCCAACGCCTCAACACGCTGATCGACCTCCCCGCCGTAGAGTGGAACGCCCTCGTCCCCGACCAGAATCCCTTCCTCAGCCACGAGTTCCTCAGCGCCCTGGAGCGGCATCACTGCGTCGGCGAACGCACCGGCTGGCTGCCGCGGCACGTGGTCTGTCGGGACGAACGGGGCCAATTAATCGGCGCGGCGCCGTTGTATCTGAAATTCAACTCCTACGGCGAATTTGTGTTCGACTGGGGCTGGGCCGAAGCCTACCGGCGCCAAGATCTGCCCTACTACCCCAAGCTGGTTGGCGCCATTCCCTACACCCCGGCCACCAGTCCCCGATTGCTGCTGGCGCCCGGATCCCCGGACCCCAACGCGACGGCTCGGGCGATGATCGAACATGTTCTGGAGGAAAGCCGTCAGCATCACCTGTCATCGGTCCACTGGTTGTTTCCAACGGCCGCCGAAATGCCGTATTTTCAAGCCCACGGCTTTCTGTCCCGAAGCGGCTGCCAGTTCCACTGGCAAAATCGCGGCTATCGGGATTTCCAGGACTTTCTCGACACCCTCACCGCCAAGCGGCGCAAGAACATCAATCGCGAGCGCCGGCTAGTGCGCGAGGCGGGGCTGGAACTGCGCGTCCTCAGTGGCCGGGAAGTCAGTGAGGCGCAATGGCATACGGTTTATCAATTCTACCGTTCCACCTTCCAGCGACTGGGCGGAATGCCGACTCTCACCCTGCCCTTCTTTCTGGAGATCGCCGATACTTTGAGCGAGCGGCTGGCGCTGGCGCTGGCGTTCGCCCAGGGCCGCGAGGTCGCCGGCGCCATCAGCTTCCGCAGCGCCACGACTCTGTACGGCCGTCACTGGGGCTGCCGGGCCGATTATGACAGCTTGCATTTTGAAGCCTGCTATTATCAAGGCTTAGACTATTGTATCCAACGGGGTCTGCAACGCTTCGAGCCGGGCGCGCAAGGCGAACACAAAATCTACCGGGGTTTTCTCCCGACGCTCACCCACTCGGCCCACTGGATCGCCCATCCCGACTTTCGCCGCGCCATCGCCGATTTCCTGGACCGAGAAACCCCGGCGGTGCGCGAGTATGCCCGAGATCTGTTGCAACATTCGCCCTACCGGAATGAGGTAACCTCCGATGCGCCTGCCGTGGCTGGACCCGCGTGATGACGGCCAGCCTTTCCCTCACCCGGACCGCGCGCTGACCGAGCCCGACGGGCTACTGGCCGTCGGTGGCAGCCTGAGCCCACGCCGCCTGTTGCGCGCCTACCGGCTAGGTATTTTCCCCTGGTATTCGCCCGGCCAGCCGATCCTGTGGTGGTCGCCGGACCCGCGACTGGTGCTGTTTCCGGAAGCCCTCAAGATTTCGCGCAGCCTGCGCAAGACCTTGCGCCGGGAACCGTTCACCGTCACCGCCGACGCCGACTTCGCGGCGGTCATCGCCGCCTGCGCCGCGCCCCGCGACCTGGAACCCGGAACCTGGATCACGCCGGAGATGAATCAGGCTTACAACCGGCTGCACCGGCTCGGTCACGCGCATTCCATCGAAGTCTGGCGGC
>Ga0114946_10002590_pt1 | contig 12408 bp, 10 predicted proteins | sample WalLakDeSediment_FD_88676 | JGI IMG/M metagenome (GOLD analysis project Ga0114946, IMG submission 88676) | Lake sediment microbial communities from Walker lake, Nevada to study Microbial Dark Matter (Phase II) - Walker Lake 11/02/13 Deep Sediment | ecosystem: Environmental > Aquatic >...
ATAATCATTACTCATAACCGGGTGACAATGCATTATGCCCATGTCTTATACGGCGTAACAATGGGCGATGACGGCATTTCCAAAATGCTATCAGTTAAATTAAGCGATGCCGAAGATATGATCAGCAATGCCAGAGGTTGAAAATTTTAAAAGGCGAAAACAGCCAATTTTTTTATAAAATTACAGGGAACGCATATATGCGTTCCCTGTGTTTGTTTTACAAACAGCTGTTTTCGCCAAATTTAAAACCGCCTTGTCTAATTTTTTTTATTAAACAAGACGGCTATATTTTTAAGAACTTTTGACTTTTTCCCTAGCGGATTCATCAATAATAATTTTTTCGCCAAAAACTAATTCAACCAGCCTCATGTATGTGCCAAAAATATCCGGCAAATCCTCAATCGGCACATTGGCAAAAAGAGCTCGCAAAATCTCCTGGTTATACCATTTTTGTTTTTCGTACCCGCCTTTAAAATTTTTCCAGACTCTGGCCTGGCTATTATCGCGTCCCTGCCTAAAACCTTCTGCCAAAGTCGCCTCAAAAAAACTCTGCAAATTATCAAGTTTATCAGCGCATTTGATCATTTTAATATTTAAAGGAGCCTGCACAATGCGTGTCAGCATTTCCTCTTTTCTTTTTTGCCATGATAGATTTTGGGGTTCGGTCAGCATTAAAACCATTTCCAAAACTTTTTCTCCGAATTGCCAGCTGATTAATTCTGGTTTTAAAGGCGTATCCTCCAAAATGTCATGGAAAATACCAGCAATAATAGTATCTTCATCAGAGCCTGACAAGGCCAAAAGAAGACTTACTCCCCATAAATGGGCATTGTACGGCACTTTTGCTTCTTTTCGCCGCTGACCATCATGCCAATTTGAAGCTAAAATCAGAGCCTCTCTGATTCTTATTGTCCAATAACCTTTCATGCCACACCCCCTTTTTTAAAAAAACTATCCAGTCAGTCACCTTAGCATTTTAAACATTTTTTGTCAAAAAGCGCCAAGACACAATACCAAGGCGCTTTTTTATTTGAGTTTTAGCAACTTCATATAACCTCATCAAACCTCATCCAACCTAATATAACCTCATCATACAACCTACAGCAACAAACCAACCTTTCGACTACGCTCAGGGCAGGCAATCATTACAAGAGAAGAAGTCCCACAATCAATAAAGCAACAATATTTAAAATTTTAATCATCGGATTTATGGCCGGGCCAGCAGTATCTTTATATGGATCGCCGACCGTATCACCTGTCACTGCTGCCTTATGGGCATCAGAACCTTTGCCGCCATAATTGCCTGATTCAATGTATTTTTTGGCATTATCCCAGGCGCCACCACCAGAAGTCATGGATATTGCTACAAATATACCAGTAATAATTGAACCGACCAATAAACCACCTAAAGCATGCACGCCTAAAACAAAACCAACTAAAATCGGCGCCAAAACAGGAATCAAAGCTGGCACAATCATTTCTTTGATTGCTCCTTTAGTCACAATATCAACTGTTTTGCCATAATCAGGCTTTTCCGTCCCCTGCATTATGCCTGGTTTTTCTTTAAACTGCCGCCTAACTTCATTAACAACCTCGCCCGCTGCTTTTCCGACAGCCTGCATTGATAAAGCTCCGAAATAATAAGGCAACAATCCGCCAATAAACAAGCCGACTAAAACCCTGGGGTCATTAATGGCAAAAACAAAACCTGCTCCCAAAGCATGGGTATAATCAGCAAACAAAACTAAAGCAGCCAAAGCAGCTGAAGCAATCGCATAACCTTTAGTTACGGCTTTTGTTGTATTGCCCACAGCATCTAAAGGATCTGTTATATTGCGAACTTCTTCTGGCAAACCTGCCATTTCAGCAATGCCTCCGGCGTTATCAGTAATTGGCCCATAAGAATCAATAGCCACAATAATACCTGCCATGGAAAGCATGGCCATGGCCGCGACTGCAACGCCATAAAGCCCAGCTAAAGCATATGCGCCCAAAATAGCCGCGCAAATAATTATAATCGGCCAAGCAGTTGATTTCATGGATACGGCCAAGCCAGCTATAATATTAGTGCCGTGGCCAGACTGCGAAGCCTTGGCAATATCTTTAACCGGTTTATATTTTGTTGAAGTATAATACTCTGTAATAATAACCATGGCTGCAGTAACTGCCAAACCGATTAAAGAAGCTAAATAAATATTCAAAACAGGTATTTGATTTTGAGAACCCATTAACCAGACGGTTGCCGGGTAAAAAGCAATTGCCGCTACAAAGCCAGAAGCAATCAAGCCTTTATATAAAGCGCCCATGATATTTTTCTTGGCGCCCAAACGGATAAAAAAACTGCCGATAATCGAAGCCAGGATAGAAACCCCGCCCAAAACTAAAGGATATAATACCGCGTTTTCAAAATTAACAAAAAGAAAACTGCCTAAAATCATGGTAGCTATAGCTGTTACAGCATAAGTTTCAAATAAATCAGCTGCCATGCCAGCGCAATCACCAACATTATCGCCCACATTATCAGCAATCACAGCTGGATTTCTTGGATCATCTTCCGGGATGCCAGCTTCCACTTTGCCAACCAAATCAGCTCCAACATCAGCTGCTTTAGTAAAAATACCGCCGCCCAACCGGGCAAAAATGGAAATTAGAGAACCGCCAAAACCAAGACCGATTAAAGCATGCATATCTCGAGCGACTAAATAAAAACCTGCCACGCCTAAAAGCCCCAAGCCAACCACTAAAAATCCTGTCACCGCGCCGCCTTTAACTGCTACTGCCAAAGCCTGTTTCAATCCTTTTTTAGCAGCTTCTGCTGTTCTTACATTGGCCCTGACAGAAATATTCATGCCAATATAACCGGCTAAAGCTGAAAAAACAGCGCCGACTAAAAAACCCAAAGCAGTTAACCAGCTTAAAACCAAGCCAATTAAAACAAATAAAACCAAAGCCACTACAGCAATAGTTTTATACTGGCGGTTTAAATAAGCCTCAGCCCCTGTCTGAATAGCCTGGGCGATTTCCTGCATTTTATCATCGCCCTTAGGAAACCTCAAAACCAATTTGATTAAAATAAGCCCGTAAATAATGGCTAAAATCGCAGTAATTAACGCGAAAATAATACTTGGTTCCATACTTTAACTTTTTTTATTATTTAATTAAAAAATAAACCGAATGGCTTTTTAAATAATTCTTTTAGGCTAAAATAAGCAAAAAAGAAAAGGATTTAATACGCTCTTTTATTTTAGCCCGCAAAAATTCTTCTGTCAATATAAATTTATTTTAGAAATTAAGATATTGACATAAATCCAGGCTATTGTTATACTCAAAAATGTAAATTCATTTTGTTTTTAAGGCATTTTTAGCCGGCAGTCTGGAAACAACCGGGCTTAACTAAAAATCACCTGGCAAAATGATAAAGGGTAAAATATATTAGTATCCAGATTAAACATTTTTTTATTAAAATCCTGATTCTTTTGATTAAAGGCTTTAGCGAAATGACAAAGTCCTTTTTTAATTTATTAAAAATAATCTTTTTGAAACCGCTAAAAACCATCGGCATATTTATTTACAGATTAATAATTATTAATTTTTACAAGCTTTATTTGCTTCTAAAAAAAGCCGTAAGAAAAATATTCCCGGCAGAAAAAATTAAGCCCGTTTATCTTTTTATTAATAGATACCTGCCTCACCTAATTATAACCTTACTTGTGACCAGCATAGGGTTTGCAAATATCCTGACCAAAGAAACCCGCGCTGAAAGCTTTGGCGAAAAAAGCTTTTTATACGCCCTAGCCACCGGCAAAAATATAGGAGATGAATACATTGAAGAAAGGCTTGAAGCAACTTTATCAAAAACAACTGATTATATGGGCGGGGAAACTGCTGCTGTTGCCGCGCCGCAAAAAATTTTAACAGCCCAAGAATTGGCTCCAGAAGAAACATTTTTAACATTAACGGCAGAAGGCACAGCTTTAGTTAAACCGGAAATAGCTTCAATTGAAGCCTCTAAAATACAAAGGGATAAAACAATAGAATACGCAGTTAAAGAAGGGGATACAATCGGCTCTATCGCCCAAAATTTTAATATCACCTCGGAAACAATATTATGGGAAAATAATCTTAATAAATCCAGCATTATTAAACCCGGGCAGATATTAAGAATTTTGCCGACTAGCGGCATTAGCTATAAAATAGCATCGGGGGACACTTTGGACAAAATAGCCCGAAAATATAAAGCGGAAAAAGAAAAAATCATTGAATTTAATAAACTGGCAAACGAAAGAGATATCCAAATCGGCCAAAATTTGATAATTCCGGGCGGACAGGCATATTATGCTCCACCGCCAACGCCTGCAAGACTAGCTCCTATCCAGCAAATTTTCCAGCCAGTTTCCCCGGTCACCCCATCAGACCCGACAAAAATGCTTTGGCCTACATCCGCGCGCCATATCACCCAATATTTTAACTGGCGACACATAGGTCTGGATATTGCCGGCCCTTTTGGCACTCCTATTTGGGCAGCTGAAAGCGGAACCGTCAGCAAGGTCGCTTTTCTTAATTATGGCTATGGCTACCATGTTATTATTGGCCATGGCGGCGGCAAAAGCACTTTATACGGTCATTTCCAAAAAATCTATGTTAAAGAAGGCCAAAAAGTAGACAAGGGAGAAGTTTTAGGTGAAATGGGCTCAACCGGTTATTCAACAGGTTCGCATCTGCATTTTGAAGTCAGATTCGGCAACACAAGATATAATCCTTTAAATTATATTAAATAAGTTGCTATCAACAAAAAAGCCCTAAAATCTTTGTCTCAGGGCTTTTTTGTTTAAACTATTGACAAATTTGCTATTTATGATAGAGTTAAATATCAGGGGGTAAGCTATCCCCAACAAGGGGGAGAAGGGAGGTTTTCCATGAGTATTCTTGATGCCATAAAGGAAAAAATAGAGAGGGTTCACAGCCTTAGTGGCGGGAGTAAAGACTTTACCATAGTCGAAGTCCATCTCAAGAAAAAAACAAATATGAATATGACTGAAATGCAGCAACTACGTACCTACTTAAAAAATCGGCTTAATGCCGACTCAATTGTAGAATTCGCTCCCAACAGTATTGATAAAAGAAGTGACGGGACCGAAGTCATTATTTTCCACTTAAGAAATTTCTCTCTGGAAAAACTTTTCACTCTGGAGGGTGAATTGTAATGCCGCGCCGGCTTTCAGCGTGGCATTTTTTATTTAAAGAAATTCTCGGCTAAATTGCCGGCTAATTGTGGCATATTGATTCATAATCTGATTAATGCCTTGATATCTTTTTTCAATATGTTCACCTAAAAAACCCAAAACATTTAAATCAAAAATTGTTTGCGGTTTCTTGTTGGAAATATCAAAGAATTTTTCTCTAATTTTTTGCTTTTTGGCTTCAGGCATTCCGGCATATTCGTAAGCAGATTGATCAAGTAATTTTATTTCAAATTTGACAATATTTTGGACATCTTCATGTAAAATTTTTAATGATTCAGGGATATCTTTTGTCAATCGTTCACCTTTAATTCCAAGCTGAATCATTACGGGTTTTAGAATTTCATAATTATTTAAAACTTGCTGAATATGATCGTTAGCCGTGCCATATTGCTGAGCCATATCGATTGAAGCGCCATTTTTTTCATCGTAATATGAAAATATATTCTTATCCCTTTCTAGCCAAGTAATTTGTTTTTCTAGGTTTTGACGCCTTAGAAGACTATCCACAACATCTCTACCCAATTGGCCGGATAATTTATCTAACTCCAAAATAAATTCTTTAACTGCCTTGGACTTAACTCTTTGGTCCAAAGAAGCCCGGGATTTAACTGGATCATTGGTTTCTGATTTTATCTGATTATATAATTCAAATTGTTCGAAAATATTTTTTTGCCCCTTTATCGCGGCAAAACGCTGACTAAAATCGTCGCTACCTATAAGCAAATCAGCAAAAATTTTAGCTTTGGGCCCATGATTTTTTTGGGCTAAGTCCAAATTATAATAAATTTGGTTAACTAGCTCTTTTGTATATAAAGTGCCAATTTCCTTTAAATTTTTAAAATCTAAAGATTCCAAATCAGGATGTTGTTTTTTAATTGTTAAAAGTAAATTTTCTAATTGTTTTTCTTTGGCCAGGCGTTCTTTTTTTAGGTTGTCTATTGTCGCCTTTTTTTCTGCTATTTTTCCGTTTAACTTATCTTTTATATTATCTGGGGTTTCAGAGGTAATATTGCTTTGAATATCTGCAATCTCAAAATTTAAATCATCAATTTGCCAAACAATTTGATTATAAGGGTTAACTTCGTGAGCAATCACTAAAAAGGGGTTATCTTTTTGCCGGGCAATTAAACCCTTAAATATATATTCTGCCTTTTGAACCGGGCTTTCAGCTGATTCTCTTTCTAATTCTTCAAAAATGTCGCCGAAAAAATCTTCGGCTGAACTGACCGGCTGTTTATTTTTTTCTTCTTCGTATTCGCGCCAAAATTTATCTAAGGCCGATTTTTCAGGATTATCCGCGGCAGTAATATTATTTTTTTCTTTAAACGGCATAATATTAATAGGGTTATTTATTAAATCTGTACTGTAAAGCTTCAGCTAGATGATTTGTTTTTATTGTATCAGAGTCAGCCAAATCAGCAATTGTACGAGCTAATTTTAAAATCCGATGATAAGCTCGAGCTGAAAAATGGAATTGATTGACAGCATTTTTCAACAAATCCTGCCCAGTTTGATCTATTTGGCAAAATTCTTTAACCTGCTGAGGTTTCATTTCTCCATTATATAATAAAGTCTTGCCTTTAAACCTATTTTGCTGAATTTGCCGGGCTTTTAAAATTCTCTGCCTAATCTCTTCTGAACTTTCAGCCACTTTCTCTTTAGTCAACTCTTCAAAACTTAAACGCGGAACTTCAACATGCAAATCAATGCGGTCAATCAGCGGCCCTGAAATTTTTTGCTGGTATTTGATAATCTGCGACGGAGAACAAGTGCATTGTTTTTCTAAATCAGAAGCATAGCCGCAAGGGCAGGGGTTTTGGGCTGCAATTAAAATAAATTTAGCCGGATAATTCAATGTCCCGAAAGCGCGAGAAATCGAAACCACTCCGTCTTCCAAAGGCTGGCGTAAATTTTCTAAAACTTTACGCGGGAATTCAGGAAATTCGTCTAAAAATAAAATCCCGCGATGAGCCAGGCTGATTTCTCCCGGTTTAGGGATCCTGCCTCCTCCCACTAAAGCTACGCCAGAAGAAGTGTGGTGGGGCGAACGAAAAGGCCTCTGTCTGATTAAAGGCTGATTATGCGGAAGCATGCCAGCCACGCTATAAATTTTTGTCACTTCCAAGATTTCCGGCATAGTCATAGCTGGCATGATTGAAGCGGCTGCTTTGGCCAGCAAAGTTTTGCCCGAACCAGGCGGTCCGCTCATTAACACATTATGGCCGCCTGAAACAGCTATTTCCAAAGCCCTTTTAACATGTTCCTGGCCGCTGATATATGCCATATCAATATCACTTTCTTCGGGCTCAAAATCTATTTTATGTTCGCAACTAAAAGGCTTAATTAATTCCTTGCCTGTCAAATGGTTAATCAATTCATTTAAATTGCGGACCGGATAAATTTCAATGCCCTCAATTAAGCCAGCCTCTTGCGCATTAATCCAGGGCAAAAAAATCCTTTTTAAACATTGCTCCTTGGCAAAAATAACCGCTGGTAAAATTCCGTTGGTGTGTCTTAAGTTGCCTTCTAAAGAGAGTTCGCCAATAAACAAACATTCCTTTAAATCTAAAGATAGACTAAGCTCATTAATTAAAATCCCGGTCGCCATAGCCAGATCATAAGCCGGGCCTTCTTTTTTTAAATCAGCCGGCGCCAGATTAATTACTTTCTTTTTATCCCAAGGGTAAGACAGATTGGAATTTTTAATAGCAAGCCGGATTCGTTCCTTTGCTTCCTGGACTGCCATATCTCCAAGTCCGACAATAAAAAACTTGGGATCTCCCATAGAAACATCCACTTCAACTTCAACCAATTGCGGAGTTAAGCCAATAACTGCCACTGAATTAAGTTTGGTTAGCATAAGATAATTAATTTTAGAAGAGGGTTATCTTTATTGTATTTTTTTGCAAGCAAACTGTCAAAATAAAAAAAGCTCTCCGCTAATTTCGAAAAGCCGATTTATTTTAATTTTATTATTTTTTCTGTCTCAATTTTTAACTCTCTGATTTATTTTTTAAAAAATTCTATCTTTATTTCGCTGATTATATACAATAATACGCCTGCGACAATTAAGCAATCCGCCAAATTAAAAACCGGCCAGATAAAAACATTGATATAATCAATCACATAGCCAAAAATCAGCCGATCAATTAAATTGCTTAAAGCGCCTAAAATAATTAAAGATACAGCTAAAACATGGGCCAAGCTGGCCTTGATTAAAGACAGCCACCATAAATAGCTCAAAAAAATCAATATAATTATAATTAAAATTATAATTAAAAATTGAGGCATAGCTAGACCAAAAGCCATGTTTTCATTGGGTGAAAAAACAAGCTGCAAATAATTTCCCAACAAATAAAATCCCTCTGAAGGGATTTTATTTATAAAGTAATATTTTATAACGCTTTCTGCGCCAAACAAAGAAAAACTGAAAAAAATAACTAAAAGCAATTTTTGGCAAAAATTATTACCATTCATTTATTGGCTGGTTAATTTTTCCTTGCATTCAATGCAAGCAGAAGAAACAGGCCTGGCCATAAGGCGCTCTTCCGAAATCTCTTTGCCGCAATAATTACATATGCCATAAGTGCCTTTTTCTATTCTTTCTAAGGTCTTATTAATATCTTTTAATGTTTTTTCCAAAGAAAACTCAATTGAAAGATTGTCAGTATACTGCGCGATTTCTCCGGCGTTTTCATCTTCTTTATCCCCATAATCTGGAAATTCCGAACGATAATTATTTTTGATAAATTTATCTTCTTTAGCAAAGGAACTTAAATCTTTTTCAATTTGTTCTTTTCTGACCAGCAAATCCTTTTTAATCTTTTCTAGTTTTGTTTTGTCCATATTTTTTAAAATTAAATAAAGCCTCTTTAAAGGTTTTACTAAATTAATGCGCTTTTAATCATTATAAACCATATATTAAAATAATCAATAAAAAATGTCAAGGCTTAAGACTTGAACAAAAATTAAATAAAAAGAAAAAGGGTCCGACATGACCCTAGATGTTTTATTTTAGTGGTCGTGGACCCTTTCAGATCTCACTTCTTTAGCACTCGCCCTGACAGCGACATGTTAAAAATAAAAATGAAATCTTTTGACGCTTCCCTGAAGCAATGTGAAGCGAATAGCCTTTTACCATTTTTAAGGCGTATAGCCTATGCTAATTAACCAATTTATTTTTATTTTTGTTTTGGTGAGCACTCCAGGTTACTCAAGCAAAAACAGTAAAAGGCAGAGAAATTGAGCCAAAGAAGCCTTAAATTTAGCTAAACTTCACTGAAATGTATTTAAAGAACAATAATTATTTTTTTACTTTCTAATATAACTATAGCAAAACATAGACATCTTGTCAATTTTTAATTGTTAATAACTCAACAAATTTGCCTAAAATTAGCCAAATTAAATAAAAAAATAAAAAATTACTAATAACCAAATAACCTATAACAAAGAAGTCTTTAATTGTTTTATCCCTATCTTTTTCCACAAATTACCCACAGGCCTTATTCCAAACATAACCAAATTACTTTATTATTAGCCAAATCTTCATTTATTGCCAAATTTTTAAAATACCCATTCAAAACCCAAACATTATCTAAAATTTCTGTCTTTATAAATAATTCTTGGCCAAAATTAGCTAATTTTTCATTAAAACAACTACTTGCATAATTTAAACTGAAAGAATTTTCATTTTTAATTAATTCTTTGATTTTTTCGCTAGAATTAGATAAAAACAATGTTTGTTCAGCAAAAAAATAAGCAAATTCTTGATCTTGAAAACTTAATTCTTTAAAGCTAAAATCATTAAACTTTTGGGGGGTAAAATCTGGTATTTTAGGATTTTTAACAATTTGATTAATATAAGTGTAATCAGGCAACTGTTTTTTTTGCTCAATTGGATATTTTACTGCCAAATATCCCTTTATAATTTGCTCAATTTGGGCTAATTTTTCAGCTGGCTCCTCAATTTGCCCAAAAGAACTGGCAATTAAAAATTTATTCTCCAGCATTAAAATTATCTGAGTTTGTTCGCTAAACAAAGGTAAAATATCCTGTTCAAAGCTAAAACCATATAAAATTTCAAATTCTTCTTTGTTTTCTTTTATTTGCTTTAAAAATAAGAAATCAGCCTGGTTTAATTGTCCAGACAATTCAATTGCCCGCTGACGGCCATTAATTAAATTAAAACTGGCTAAAACATCAGCTGGCAAGCTTGTTATTAATGGTTCTGTTAAGGGTGGGTTTTTGAATTGGCTTTCTATAATCAAATTATCCTGATTTAATTTAAGGCCCAAAAATAAAGGCTCGGGGGCTGGCTGTATTAGTGAAAATAATAATAAACGGGCTTTTTCATTCTCTATTGTGGGCCAAAATTCAGCAAAAATGCTCAAATCAACGTAAAATTTCCCATCATATTCCAGGCTTAATTTTTCTAAATTTATAACTGTTTCAAATTTATCAGCCAAAGAAGGATTTTCCAAACTGGCTGTTTTTAGGGCTTTTTCAAGAACCATAGCAGAATTGCTCACCAGCAAAATATCCCTTTCCAGTGCTTTGATTTTTAAAATTTTATAATCAAGATTATGATTTTCAAGCGATTCAAAATAATAATCAGGCAATCTGCTGCTTTCTTTCAGATTAAAAATTAACAGATAATTAAAAGCCAATTCTCCATTTTTAAGTTCGGGAAACAAGGCAATTGCAGAATTATAGCTAACAAAATTATTCAAAAGCCCAAAATCAAATTCCGGCAGACTAAAATCGCTTTTAAATTGGCTCAGTAGATTCTTAACTGATTCTTTTTCTTTAATTTGCTCATTTAATCTAAAGACTCCGTAAATTGCAGCGTCCCGGGGCACATATTTCAACAAGTTATCCTTTTTAAAATAAAAATGATAATACAAAAAAAGGGCAATAACAAATATTATGATAATCACCCCGGCAAATTTTGCTAAAAATAAAATTAATCTTTTATGCCAAATAGTCATGTAAAAATTATAGCAAAAATCTCAAATATGGCAAACAATTGACCTCCTGATAAAAAAATGATAATTTAAAACATATCTAGAGTTATTTAAATAAAAGGAGGAATTACAATGGCTGAAGTCAAAGGCGTCTGGATTCTTGATTATGCCAAAATGATCAAGAACTTGCTCAAAGTTAATCCTGAAAAAAAATCTGATTTTGATGAATGGCTCACGGAAAAAGACTGGGAAATTATAAATTCCATGATTCTGCCCGTGCAATATTACCCCTATGAGTGTTTCCAGCGTATCGGCCAAGCGGTTTTCAAAGTCGTTGCCCGGTCAAATCTGGATGCCAGCAGGGCCTTTGGCAGAAAAATGATCAGCGAACTGTTGAAATTTTATAAAAGGCTTTTAGTTAAAAATGATCCTCTGGAAAGCCTGAAAAGATTTATTTCTTTTCATACTGAATACTTTAAAGAAGTCCAGGCTGAAAGCGAGCTAATTGACAGTTCTCCCAAATCAGCTGTTATCAGGTTAAAGCTTACTGATACTGATAAAAAATATCCAGAAGCAGCTGAAGCTTTTGCCTGGCAGCTAGGCGGCAGTTTTGAACAATTGGCCGCGGTTGCCGAAGGCAAAAAAATAAAATTGTCCATTATCAAAGAGCCTCAAGGCGATTTTATCTTCAATATTCAATGGGAGTAAATAACAAAATAAAAATTAGCATCTATTTTAAAGGCGGCTACTCAACCGCCTTTTTAAATTAAAATATTATTTTTACACTTCTTAAGTGGTGTATCAAGGTTAGAAACTTGCCACTTGCGTCAACTATTGACAAACTTATTCAAATATGCTATACTGTTTAATTAACATTACAAATCAATGGTAGGGGAAAAATGGCGATTGCGAGGATGCCTGAAATCCCTTCAATGGCCGCGGGGTTAAGAAAGGTTACCCGCAAACCTGAAAGCGACCCACCAGCGCTTTTGGGCAGGGCGAAAAATTAGCTAAACGCCCGGGCTGGGAAGTAAGAGGAAAAAGAAAGGCCTCTGAAAAACCAGCCAAACTCGTCTGCCTTTGGCAGGCCTGATGCGATGACCACCCTATCATCCCCCCTTATCCGGCGGCTACTGAATGCTTTGAAAGCATTCAGTAGCCGCCATTTTTTATTTCCCAAAAATCAATTTTACTCTAAATAA
>Ga0114946_10002591_pt1 | contig 12404 bp, 9 predicted proteins | sample WalLakDeSediment_FD_88676 | JGI IMG/M metagenome (GOLD analysis project Ga0114946, IMG submission 88676) | Lake sediment microbial communities from Walker lake, Nevada to study Microbial Dark Matter (Phase II) - Walker Lake 11/02/13 Deep Sediment | ecosystem: Environmental > Aquatic > Freshwater...
CGCTGATCAGGGCGAGACACACCCAGGAAGTCTTCATGGCGGCACCACCACACCCCCGGACTTCCGTCCGGGGCTTCTATGCCTTCCCTCGTGCCCGGCAGCCTACGGACGCGGGCCGATCAGCTCGACGAGGTTGCCGTCGGGATCGCGGACGCAGGTGAGGGACAGCCCCGGGGCGAGCGAGTCGGGCAGGGTCACCGGGCTCTGGGCGAGCGGCTTCACGCCCAGTTTCTCCAGCCGTGCGATCGCGGCCTTCGTGTCGGCGACGAAGATCGTGAGGTAGCGGAAGCCGGTGTGCGAGTGGATGAACTCCGTGTCTCCCGTGCGCGGCGCCGTGCCCGCCACCTGCATGAGCTTCAGCTTCGTGGCCGCATCCCCCTCGCCGAGCACGAGCACGCGGATCGTCAGCGGCTTGCCGTCGGTGAGACCGGCAGCCGTGGCGAGCGAGGCCGGCACGTCGAACCCGTTGGCCTCCCGGAAGCCGATACCCTCCGTGTAGAACCGCACGCTCGCGTCGAGGTCGCTCACCACGCAGCCCAGGTCGATTGTCGAGCGGGTGAAGGCCGGCTCGGCGGCGACGCAGGGCAGGGCGGGCAAGAGCGCAACGAGAGCAGCGAGCGCGCGGTTCATGCGGACACTCCAGGTTCGGGGGCGGGGGTCGGGGGCGGGGGTCGGGGGTCAGTCGATCGGTCAGTCGATGAAGCCCGACAGTTCCTCGCTGCGGGCCGGGGCCTGCAGCTTGCGAACCGCCTTCGCCTCGATCTGCCGGATCCGCTCGCGGGTCACCTTGAAGATGTGGCCCACTTCCTCGAGCGTGTAGCTGTAGCCGTCGCCGAGGCCGTAGCGGAGCTTGATGATCTCCCGTTCGCGATAGGACAGGCTCTTGAGCACCTTCGCGATCCGGTTGCGGAGCATCTCCTGCGCGGCACCGACGGCCGGATTCTCGGCCCCCGTGTCGGGCAGGAGGTCGCCGAAGTGGCTGTCTTCGCTGTTGCCCACCGGACGGTCGAGGCTGATCGGGTAGCGGCTCATCGCCGTCACCCGCCGAGTCTCGTCCACCGGCGTGCCGGCCCGGGCGGCGATCTCCTCGATCGTCGGCTCGCGGCCGTACTCCTGGAGCAGCTGACGGGCCACGTTCCGTACCCGGCTCATCGTCTCCACCATGTGCACCGGGATCCGGATCGTCCGGCTCTGGTCGGCCACCGCACGGGTGATCGCCTGCCGAATCCACCAGGTCGCATAGGTGCAGAACTTGAATCCCCGGCGGTACTCGAACTTGTCGACCGCCCGCATCAGGCCTGCGTTGCCCTCCTGGATGAGGTCGAGGAAGGAGAGGCCGCGGTTGCGATACTTCTTGGCGATCGACACGACCAGCCGGAGGTTGCCCTCGGAGAGCCCCCGCTTGGCCTTCTGATACTTCGCGAAGATCTCCCGAACCTCGTCCATCCGCCGCTTCAGGCTGCGGGGCGTCTCCTGGCAGCTCTTGAGGATCGCGCGGTATTCGTCGACGAGCTTCTGCCGGGCGGCCGGCGGCTGCTTCGTCCGCTTGCTCGCGTCGATCTTCGACTTGAGTTCCTTGACCCGTACGACGAACCCGTCGAGCGTCGGAATCATCGCCTCGATCCGCTGAGTCCGCAGGCCGAGCTCCTCGATGAGCCGCACGCAGCGGCGGCGGCGGCTGCCGAGCCGGGCCCAGGCCTCACGCCGCTCCGCCATCTTCCGCTTCTTCGACAGGGCGATGCGGTAGTCGGCCTTGTTCTGCTTGATGAGCACCTCGAGCGTCCGCAGGTTGTGCGGCAGACGGCCGAGGATCTGTTCCTTCTCCAGCCGGTCAGTGACCGACACCTGGACGGTGCGGTCGAAGGGCAGTTCTCCCTTGTGCACCCGCAGGAGCACGCGGAACGCCTGCTCGCAGACATACTCACACTCGAGCAGCTTTGCGCGGAACTGGGCGCGGGTCGTCTCGATCTGCCGCGCGAGGTAGATCTCCTGGGCCCGCGTCAGCAGCGGGATCTCGCCCATCTGCGTCAGATACATCCGCACGGGGTCGTCCGACCAGTTCTCGACCTGCTCGACGAGCACGTCCTCGGCATCGCCGTTGGTGTCGACCTCGGCTTCGGCATCGATCTCCCCTTCGGGCAGAACCGCGACCTCGGTTTCGTCGGCGAGAAGCTCGGCGTCGGCCTCCTCCGCATCGACGACCTTTTCGGTCAGTTCCTCGACCTCCTGGGGATTGGAAACGACATCGTCCTCGAGTTCATCCAACAGCGAGTCGTACAAAGCAAAGCTCCTTCAAGATCCTGCGAAACGTGCCTATGAACAGCTGCGATCCGTCAGCTGTGATTCGTCAACGACAATCCGTCAGCCGGGGTGTATCCAGCGAATATCCAACCAATACGGGCCAATCAATCTGCGGGCCAATGATTCGCTCGCCACACTCTGGGATTCAAGAGAACCGTGTCGAGCGTGGACGAGTTCGAGCGAGTAGTGTGCTTCAAGAGACAGTCAAGTCCAGCCGGCAGCGCCGAGCCCGCAGAATGGCCATCGCTTGCGGCGGTGGCCGGGGAGATGAGAATTGGGAAAGCCGGGCGGGAGACCAGACGCTCGATCGGCATCGGGGAGGGCTTCCTGGGGACGTACGATTATGCCCGGGCGACTTCCCAAAGGCCAGTTTTTTTTTCGGACCCAGGCATTTTTTCTCAGGTTTTTCAGCCCGAAATGGTAAAAGAATCCGCCCGCGTGGTTTCTGCGGCTGCCCCGTCGGCCGCAGTCCGTTCGTCATGAAGCGCTACCTGCTCCCCTGCGTCTGTTCAGCTCGCATCGCCGTTTCGGCGGGCCAGGCTGGCGACCGCATCCGCTGCCCTGCCTGCGGGGCCGAACAGCCCATCCCTCGACTGGGTGAGCTGGCGCGACTGGAGCAGGCCGCCGACGACGGGTCAGAGCGTTTCACGCAGGGACACTTTCGGCCGCAGGACGAACACCCCGCCCAGGGACGTCCGCTCGCCAATCGGACCCGGGAGGCAGGTTCGTGGACAGCGGCGCATGCATGTCTGCTTGCCGGGCTGTTCGCCATGCTCCTTGGCGGCGCGGCGGCGGTCGTCGTGCAGGCGACCCGCTCGGCCGTCGTCGACGCCGACATGATTCGCATGGCCGTGCAGGGCGGCAGCATCGTCGATATCCATCAGGCCTGGCAGGCGTTCGCCCGCCAGGGCGTGGAGCGGCCGATCATGCCGGACGAGGCGCAACTCCTGCGGCAGGCCGGTATCGCCACCGCCGTCGGTCGGCTGCTGTGGGGCGTGGCGGCCCTCGGTCTGGTGCTGGCCATCGCCGGCGGCATCGCCGTCGCCCGTGCCACCCGGAGGCCGGTCACGGAGTGACCGATCGTGATGCTGGCGAGGGGTCGCCCGTGCCATCTCGCCCGGACGCTCGCTACGGACATCCTGTCCTTCGCTCGCTCGGAGGCGTCTTCGCTCCGGCATCCTGCCTACGCTTGCCGCCTACGCCGGCTCGATGGCACGGGCGACCCCTCGCGGAAGAGAATTGGGCTTGGTTACCGCGAGCGGGTGGGCTGCGGCGCCTGGCCGCTTCGCGAACCGCCGAGGGCGTCGAGGCCGGCGGCCATGTTCGGGAAGAACGCGCCGAGGGGCCGTTGCGACTGGGGCGCTGCCGCCGTCTTCTGGCTCTGGGGCTGCTTGGGCGCCGGCTGCTTGGCCGCGGCCTGCGGCGACCGGGGCGCGGCGGCGACGGGGGGCGTGACCGCGGGCGGGGGAGCGGCGAACGAGGCGTCGGCCTCGACCGCGATCCGCTCCGGAACCACGAGATACCGGAGCGGCAGCGACGCGGAGGCATTTTCAAAAGAGGCACTGTCGGATGCCGCGGCGGCGGCAGGTGGGACCGTCGGGCCGGCAGTCAACACGCTTTCGGCCACGGTCGGACCGGCGTAGGGCGCCTCGGTGAAGGCGGGACTCCGGTTGGATACGGCCTTGAGCGTCTGCTCGATGTCGATGAAGGGCGACGCCGGCACCGGCGGTACGCTCTCTGCGAGGGTCGGCTCGGTGGGAGCATCCTCGATCACCGCCTCGGACACCTCGTCGCTGGCGAGTGTGCTCGCTGCGGGTTCGGTCGGGGGATCAAGCGAGGCAGGGGCCGCGACCGGGGCGGGGTCAGCCACGGCGACGGCTGGGGCATCTTCGACCGGCGTGGCGGCGATCGCCACGGTGGGGAGCTGCTCCGCCGGCTGTGCTTCCTCCACAGGCTGCGTCACCGCCTGTGCCGGCTGCTTCTGCGGAGCCTCGATCATGGCGACGGCAGGCTGCGGGGCGACGACCTGAGCCGTCGGGGATGCGGCCGGGGTCCAGAGGTCGGGCTCCGGCTGGCGTGGCTGGTTGCTGGCAGCGGCGGCAGCCGGCGCCGGGGCGGCGAAGACTTCGCCGGACCGCGGGTCGGTCGTTGCCTGGACCTCGGACCGCTTGAGCTGCACGGAGAGGAGCGGCTGCCCTTCGCGGAGCGGGTGCTTCAGGATCATGCCCTCGAACGAATCCTCGGCCCCGAGGGCCGTCGTCGGCAGCATCGCCTTCGGCCAGTCGCGCAGGGCCACATCCCAGACCGTCACCGGCGCGCCCTGAGGCAGCGACCGCAGGGCCACGAAGATCGGCACGCTCTCCACCTGCGGCCGTGACTGCGCGAGATGCGTGTCGAGCATGCGGTTGAGCCCGAAGGCAACCACGGCGCCGGCCACGAAGGCGGCTGCGAACACGCTGACGCTCGAGGGACGATACCGCTGCACCGTCGGCTCGCGGGAAGGCTGTGAAGATTGCATGAGTCAGTCCGAAGCGTGGGAAGACCTCGGGTTCCGCGACCCCGAGACTTCTCGGAAATCGGCAGGGCACCGTGCGCGAGGCCACTCCGGTCCTCATGCCGGGTTTCGTCTGCCGACGGCCCTCAGTCCTCCTCGTTTGCCTCGTCGCCGCAGAAGGCCGGGTCGACGCCACCCGCCCGCGGGCGGATCACCAGCAGTCGCCGGCTGGTCGAACCGTCGGCCCCCCCGTCGCGCAATAGGACGTCGCCGACGGTCGCGGCCGGCTCGCCGCCGCAGGCGATGACCAGCCGGCCCTGGGGCGGCAGCGTCGCGACGACCTTCAAATGGTCGAAGCGGTGCCGGGCCTGCATCGCCTCGAGGCGAAAACTGCCCTCTTCGCCGACCCACGACCGTCGCAGCGGGCCGTGCCGCACCTCGGGCAGTGCCTCGATCGTCACCCGCCCATCCGCTGCAGGCCACGCCCGCACGACGACGAAGCCCCCCGCGTCGTGGAACGTCCGCCCGCTCGCGCCATCGGCGGTCTCCTCGAGCAGCACGAGTTCGGGCACGGGGGTGGCCGCCACGATGTCGGCCCGCTTCCCGGGCAGGAGGCGGAGCGTGCGGCGGGTGCCCCCGGGCAGGGCCGCATCCGCCTCATTCTCCAGCTGCGCCGCCGTGAGCCGGTCGCTGATATGGGTCGGCAGGTCGCCGGTGATCACGCCGCAGCGGAGGCCGTTGGTCGCCAGCTGTCGTCGCACCTCCGGCTCGAAGGCCTGCTCGTCGAGGAAGGTCCACAGTTCGGTGCCGAGCACCTCATCGGTGGCGTCGTAGCGGACGAAGGCGATCTCCAAGGGGATCGTGGAGGCCGCGACCGCGGCCTGTCGCGGCGTGACATCGGCCGTCAGGGGATCGAGCGACGTCTCGCCGAGCGACAAGAGGCCTGCCACACGGCAGCCGCCCGTCGCGACGAGCGCGGCGGCCGCCAGAAAGACCGCGCCAGGATGGTGCCGGCCGAAGACCCGCATGGTGATTCCCCCGGGAATAGAGGCCGACCGACCGGCGCGTCAACGCCAAGTCACAGGCTTGCCTGAACGACCGGGGCTGCCCACGCGGCGCAGACTCACGACACCGCGCGGATCGCGTTTGCGAAGATCGCCAGGCCGGCGCCGGTCGTCGTCGGGTCGAGGCGGCCGGCCCAGGCTGGATGCTGCGTGGCGTCGATGAACCGCTCGGGATGAGGCATGAGGCCGAGGATCCGCCCCGTCTCGTCGCAGGCGCCGGCCACGTCGCCGTCGGCGCCGTTGGGATTCGTCGAGCGTCCCGCGGCATCGGCGGCATACCGAAGCACGAGCTGGCCCGCCGCGTCGAGCCGGGCGAGGTCGGCGGCCGAGCGCATGGTGAACCGCCCTTCGCCATGGGCCACCGGCAGTTCGAGCGTGGTGAGTCCTCGCAGGAACACACAGCGGTCGCCGCATACCCGGAGGTCCACCCAGCGGTCGATGAAGCGTCCCGAATCGTTGTGGGCGAGCGCCGCGAGGGGCGCGCCCGATGCTGGATCGTTGAGCAGAAGCCCCGTCTGCAGCAGCACCTGGAAGCCGTTGCAGATGCCGAGCACGAGTCCGCCGCGATCGTGGAACCGCCGCAGCACGTCGCCGAGACGCAGCCGCAGTTCGAGCGCGAAGATCCGGCCGCTGGCGATGTCGTCGCCGTAGGAGAAGCCGCCGGGAATGCAGAGGATCTGGCAGTCGTCGAGGAGCTGGGGCCGGTCGACGAGCGCCCGCACGTGGACACGGCGGGCGAGGCCACCGGCCCGTTCAAACGCGTGGGCCGTTTCGTGGTCGCAGTTGGTGCCGGGAGCGCGGAGGACGAGCGTGCGGGGAGACAACATGTCAGGCGTGGCCCTCCGCGACGGCCAGCCGCCGCCAGGCAGTGGCAAGCTGGGCGATCGGCACCCGCGCCACGCCGCCGCCGGAGTCGACGATCTCGAGCGTCGCCGCCGCACCGCCGCCGGTGACCGAGCCGATCCAGGCCCACGGCACGGCGCCGATCGCATGGGCGAACGCGTCGGCCTGCGACTCGGCGACCTCGCAGACGAAGCGGGCTGGGGTCTCCGCGAAGGCGACCGCCAGATCACGGTGTGCCGCCGGAGTATCGGCGCGGTCCGCCGCCAGGGTGTCGGTGATGCTGGCCGGCACGTGGCCGAGCTCCACCACGCCGCCGATCCCGCCGCCGATCGCCATCTCGGCGACGGCTGTGAGCAGGCCGCCGTCGGAACAATCGTGGCAGGCGGCGAGCACGCCGGCCCGGTGGGCTGCGGCGATGGCGTGGAAGATGGCACGGCAGGCGGCGAGATCGACCTGGGGCACGCGGCCGCCGCTGACGCGTCCGGCGAGCGCCACCTGGCTGCCGGCGAGGTCGTCGCACGTGAGGCCGACGATGGCCAGTCGGTTGCCGGCCCGCTTGAGATCGCTCGTCACGGCGCGGCCGACGTGGTCGAGCTGCCCGAGGGCCGTCGCCAGGAGCGTGGGGGGAATCGAGATCTCCCGCGCGACGCCCGCGGCATCGGTCCAGGCGAAGACGTTGTTGAGGCTGTCCTTGCCGCTCACGAACGGGGCGGCGAACGCGAGGGCTGCGTCGTGGCAGGCGCGGCAGGCCTCGACGAGCGTGCCCAGCGACGACTCGCGGCGGACATCCCCCCAGCAGAAGTTGTCGAGTAGTGCGATGCGATCTGGATCGGCGCCCACCGCCACGATGTTGGCGATCGCCTCGACGATCCCCCCGGCGGCCATCTGCCAGGGGTCGAGCGGCCCCAGCCGGTGCCGGAGGCCGACGCCGAGCACGATGCCACGGTCGCGGCCGAGCACGCCGCGGACCACGACCCCGTCGGCCGGGCCGGCGGCCGGACCGCACAGCGGCTTGACGACGCTCGCCCCCTGCACCTCGTGGTCATACTGGCGGATGATCCATTCCTTGCTCGCGACGTCGGGCAGGGCGAGCACGTCGAGCAGCGTCGCGGCGAGGTTTGCCGGCGGACTCGTGCCGCGTTCCCCTGGTGTGCTGTTCCAGACAGTTGGCTGTGTCGCGGGGGGCTCGTAGCGAGAGACGAGCCGGTGCCGCGGCCGGCCTTCGTGGAGGAAGTGGCAGTCGAGCTCGCCGGCCAGCCGGCCCTCCCACTTCAGTTCAATCCGGCCGCTGCCGGTGAACGTGCCGATCACCGTCGCCTCGACCCCTTCGGCGGCGGCGACGGCCGCGAGCGCCTCCCGGTCGGCCGGCGCGACGGCGAGCACCATCCGCTCCTGGGCCTCCGAGATCCAGACCTCCGTGGCGGAGAGCCCGGCGTATTTCAGCGGCACCCTCTCGAGGTCGACCGTGGCGCCGAGTGTCGCCCCCATCTCGCCGACGGCGCTCGAGAGCCCGCCGGCGCCGCAGTCGGTGATCGCATGGAAGAGGTTTTGCCGGGCGGCCTCCAGCACGAAATCGGTGACCGTCTTCTCGTGGATCGCATGGCCGATCTGCACGGAGCCCCCCGACTGGCTCTCGCTCGTGCTCGACAGTTCGATGCTCGAGAAGGTGGCGCCATGGATGCCGTCGCGGCCCGTGCGGCCCCCGGCGACGACGATCAGATCGCCCGGCTCCACCGCCGCCACCGCGGCGCCCCGGGGCATGATGCCGACGGTGCCGCAGAACACGAGCGGGTTGCCGAGGTAGCCGGGATCGAAGGCGACGGCGCCGGCGATCGTGGGGATGCCCATGCGGTTGCCGTAGTCGCCGACGCCCGCCACCACGCCGGCGAGCAGCCGCCGCGGATGGATCACGCCGGGGGGCAGCGCGGCGGCCGGCGTGTCGGGGGGCGCCACGCAGAAGACGTCGAGGTTGGCGATCGGCTTGGCCCCGAGGCCGGTGCCGAGCACGTCGCGGATCACGCCGCCCAAGCCCGTCGCCGCTCCGCCGTAGGGCTCGATCGCCGAGGGGTGGTTGTGTGTCTCCACCTTCACACAGATGTCGTGATCGCCGTCGAACCGCACGACGCCCGAGTTGTCGCGAAACACGCTCACGCACCAGTCGCGGGGGCCGAGTGCCGCGCGAATCTTCTGCGTGGCGGCAAACACGGTCTCCTTGAGAAGGTTGTCGAAGCGGGCCGGCCCGGCGGGGCCGACATGGTCGACGGCGCTCGTGAGCGTCTTGTGGCAGCAGTGCTCGCTCCACGTCTGGGCGATCGTCTCCAGCTCGATCTCGAACGGCTCGCGGCCCAGCGTGCGGAAGTGGTCGCGGACGGCGTGGAGTTCGGCCACGGTGAGGGCGAGGCACCGCTCGCGGCTGAGACGCTCGAGGGCGGCATCGTCGAGGGCAGCGTTATCCAGGCCGGTGAGCGGGATCGTCTCCTGCACGAACTGCCAGGGGCGGCCGCCGGAGAGCGATGTGAGCGTGAGGGGGCCGACCACGACGTCGTGAATCGCTTCACTCGCGAGAAACTTCCAGGCCAGCCGGGTGACGTCGGCCGCGGCGACCGCAGGGAGCCGGTATTTCCGGACGCTGCGGACGGCCGATGGCCGCAGGCCGAGCATCGCGAACGCCGCGGCGGCCGACTCGGCCGCCGGATCGGTCACGCCCGCCCGGGGGAGGACGCGGACGATCGTGGCCAGGCCGTCGCCGTTGGTCTCGGCCGCGCCCGCCGGCGCGACGGAAAATGATTCGGTCACGGCGTCGGTGAGCACCTCGGCGGCCAGCCGCTCGACGTCGCCCGCCGCGAGATCCCCTTCGATCAGCCAGCCGGCGGCGGAGCGGGCCCGGGCGATGCCCGCGATGCCGAGCTCGGCGGCCGCGGCCACGACCGCGCGGGCGGCATGGTCGGCGGCGGGATCCTTGAGCGAGACGTCAACTTCCCACAGCATCGCGGTCTTCCTTGGCCTTGGTGAGGAGCGTGACCAGCCGCCGGCGGTCGCCGCTGGCGATCGCCGCGAGCAGCTTCTCCTGGGTGGCGGTGATCCGGCGGAGGGCGGGCGCGACCTGCGCGGCGTTATCGAGCAGGATGTCGGCCCAGAGTTCGGGGTCGCCGGCGGCGATCCGCGTGGTGTCGCGCCAGCCGCCGGCGGTGAACTGGCGGGCGACGGCGGGCGTGGCGGCCGCGACGGCCGCGGCGACGACGTGCGGCGCGTGGCTCGTGGCGGCGAGCAGCTTGTCGTGCTCACGGGGAGGCATCATGAATACGGTCGAGCCGAGCGCGGCCCAGAAGCCGCCCGCCTCCTCGGCATCCGCCGGCGGCGTCTTCGGGGCGGGCGTGACGACCGTCACCCGGCCGGCGAAGAGGTCGGCGGCGGCGGCGGCGGCGCCGCGACGGTGGCTGCCGGCGAGTGGATGGGCACCGACGAAGCGACCGCGGCGGGACGACCGCCGCCGTTCCCAGGCGGCCACGATCGAGCCCTTGGTGCTGCCGGCGTCGGTGATCAGCGTGCCCGGCTTCACGACGGCGTCGATCGCGTCGAGGAGCGCGGGGATCGCGGCGACACCGGCGGCCACCACCACGAGGTCGGCGTCAGCGGCGGCGGCGATGTCGGTGGAGGTGTCGGTGACGGCGGCTGCCCGCCGGGCCGCGTCGAGCCCCGCCTGCGACCGGCCGATGCCGATGACCCGCGTGGCGAGGCGGCGGCCCCGCAGGGCCTTCCCGATCGAGCCGCCGATCATGCCCACGCCCACGATCGCGACGGAGTGCCAGGATGCTGTCATGGGGTAAGGAAGGGCGGCGGGCGACGGAATTGCGTTGTACCAAAAACAGTTGGGTCGGTCTCGCGGGCACCGCTAGACTTCGGGCATGACGTGGGATTTCCGTATCGTCGTCCCGGCCGTCGTGCTCCTGGCGACCACCGCCCGTGCGGAGCCGGCGGCCGACGCCGATGCGTTGCCGCCGACGCACGAACAGCGGATGACCGAGATGGGGCTCATCCGCCATGCCGGCGCCTGGCGGACGGCCCAGGAGATCGAGCTTGCCGAGCGGGCGGTTCAGGGGGCGAAGGCGGAGCGGGACTGGACGGCCCGGCTCGAGCGGCTGCGGCGCCAGCTCGAGCGATCCGAGACCGCCGACCGCGCGACCGAGGAAGTCCGCGAGATCGCCGATCCATTCGCCGTGCCGGCGCTGTCCGCGGCGCTGGCCGTCGAATCGGCGCCGCGGGTGCGGGCCCTGTATGTCGAGGCGCTCTCGCACGTCCGCTCACCAGGCGCTTATGCAACGCTCACAGCCGTGGCCCTCGACCATCCCGACCGTGAGACACGGCATGCGGCCGTCGATCGGCTCGTCGTGATCGGCCCGCATGCGGCCCTGCCGCGGCTCACCGCCGCGCTCGGCAGCAGCGACAACCTGCAGGTCAACCGGGCGGCCGAGGCCCTCGGCTGGCTGGGCGTGCCGTCGGCCGTGGCCGCGTTGATCGCGGCGCTCGAGACCGAGCATGTGATGGTGCGGGGCGAGGGGCCGCCGGCGGGCTCGACCTCGGCGACGTTCACACCCACCGGTGGCGGACTGGCCATGGGGAGCGGGCCGAAGCCGACGAAAGTACGGGTCCGCAACCCGCAGGTGCTCGAGGCGCTGGTCGCGCTCACCGGCACGAACTTCGAATGGGATCAGGCCGCCTGGCGGTCATGGCTCGCCAATCGCGAGTCACCGCCGCCCGGCTACGACCCGCGGCGCGGGTAGCAGGCAGTGCCCCTCGCGGCGCGTCAGGCGGCGCGGTCGCCGGTGGCGACGCCAGAGGTTCGCCGCCGCCCGAACCAGTCGGGCCGCCGTCGCCGGTTGAACCAGTTGGCATCGAGCACGAGCAGGGCCACGCGGTTCTCCAGATTCGGCCGGAAGACGACGAGCAGGAGCACGGGCAGATACCAGGCCATGAACAGGCCGCCGTTGTGGGCCTTCCAGAACTGACTGCCGAGCAGCACGGCCGCCGTGCAGCTCATGAGCGTGCCGAGGTTCTTGGGAGCGGGCCAGATCGCGAGGGTGGCCATCATCGCGATGAACGCCGCCAAGACCGGGAGCCGGAAGACCGGATCGTTCTTGGGCAATGCCCAAAAGCCCTCGAGCGATACCTCGTTGGGGAGGATCCAGCCCACCATCTGCCGCAATTGGACCAGGAAGATCGCCGCATCGGGCGAGGTGAGCCAGAGCGCGAGCACGAGTGCGCCGAGGGCCGAGGCCATGCCCAGCGCGAACCGCCGCACGCCCCGCTCCCAGTAAAAGCTGCACCACAAGGGGAGCAGGAACACGGGGTAGTAGATCGTGCCGATCGCCAGGCCGATGAGGCCGCCGGCCACGAACGGCAGGCGATACGCGGCCACCGCCCAGACGATGAGCGCCCCGGGCAGGGCATGGTCGACGCGGCCGGTCATCGTCGCGGTGTAGGGCAGAAGCAGGTAGAGCACGGCCGCGGAGATGCCCAGCCGCGCGTTCTCGAAATGCCGCCAGCCGATGAAGATCATGCCGGAGACGATCGCCAGCTGCGAGACGATGGCCATGATCCGCGCCGTAGTTTCGTGCACCGTGCGGCGTGACTCACCTCCCGGCTCGGGAGCCGCCGCGTCGGCCGCGAACAGCCGCTGCGTCGAGATCTGCGGCAGCATGAAG
>Ga0114946_10002592_pt1 | contig 12404 bp, 12 predicted proteins | sample WalLakDeSediment_FD_88676 | JGI IMG/M metagenome (GOLD analysis project Ga0114946, IMG submission 88676) | Lake sediment microbial communities from Walker lake, Nevada to study Microbial Dark Matter (Phase II) - Walker Lake 11/02/13 Deep Sediment | ecosystem: Environmental > Aquatic >...
ACAGGGCGATGAGCCATGTGCGGAGCGGGAGCTTCGTGTCGTGGAGCGCAGTCCGGGACGTCACCCCCGGTGCCGGGTTCGGCAGCCGAGGCAGGTGTACGGACCCGGACGGGTTAGGAGCGCGGAAGCTCGCTGCAAGACATCGCACCGCGGGCAGACTGGACCTTCAGGCCACCGGGCCTCCCGGACCCCCTCCCTGCCCTGGTGGGGTGGCCGGCGCCAGCTTCTCCGCTTCGGGTAGCTTGCCGTGGGGTCCAGTGCGCACCTGACCTTCTCGGGCAACGCTGGACTCCCCGAGCCCTTCGGGACCTATCCCGGCGCCGCCCGATCAGGGGCTCCGCGTTAGGTCAATTCCGTACCGTTCCGTGCCGTGGGAGTCCAGATCAGGCCGGGTCCGAGTCCGCTTCCTCCAAGAAGGGAATCATCTCCCGGGAGGCCAGGATCTCCTCGAAGCCTCGGGCAGTCCTGGAGGTCAGATCCGCCACGGACCCTCGGCCTGCAGCGAGGACGTTCCTTGGGATGTGCAGCTTGAACCGGTACTCTGTCTCGGCACCCTCCGGATCCGCATCCAGGCTCGGCAGACCGTACTTCAGGGTCAGGGGAACCCGGTACTGTTCCGGAAGGAGTGCCGCGCCCACCCTGGCAAGCCCGGACAGCACCTTTCCGGGATTCCCTACACGCACGAGGGCAGGTCCTTCCAGGACCAGGGCCAGGTTCCCTTTGAGCCCGCGACTGGTCTCGTCCAGGAACACGTCGATGCTTACCCACTCCGGGACGCCATCCCGGTGGAAGAAGAGATAGGCGCTACGAGAGGACTCGCCGGCCCATCTTCCTTCAAACTCGTAACTGGTCGTCTTCTGGAGGCCGGAGAGACCCCAGCCGGCACTCTCCAGGCCCTCCCGGACGGCCTCCAGCAGGGGCTCAAGGGTCAACAGGGGTTCGAGAGGGGATCCTGGCGGCATGGCGTCATCAACTCCGACGGCTCATTGGCGATAAGGCTTATCAAGAATCAATATTGACTGCGAGGGCGGTCCTGCTAGCTTTTATTCTCGAGGCCAGGATCATTCAGATGTGCTCGGAGACGCTGCGATTCCATGAGGTCATCCCCCGAAGCCGCCAACGCCCGCCTCCGGCGTGCCCTAGAGACCACGGGCCACCGTTTCACGGAACAGCGTGCGGCAGTGTATCGCTTTCTCCACGGAACCACCACCCACCCGAACGCCGACGAGGTGTTCCAGGAGGTTCGAGGCCAGGTCCCGGGAATATCCCTCGCCACGGTCTACAAGAGCCTCGAGACCCTGGTCAACTGCGGACTGGCTGCCAAACTGACCTACGGTGATGGGTCGGCCCGGTACGACGGAAGGACCGAACCACACCATCACGCACGGTGTATCACCTGTGGAAGGGTGATGGACGCTCCTGGTCGGATGTCGCCGGAGGACCTGGGGATTCTCGGTGAAGGGTTGCACGGGTTCTCTCCGGTGGGGTATCGTTTAGAGTTGACGGGCTACTGTGAGGACTGCCATCCGGTCGATTAGCCGGCTGGCTCCATAAGCCCCATAAACCGACCTTGTACAAGGGTCCTTGACCTCTCTCCCCCACCGGAGTCATGGTGTCCGGAAGACCCCAAGCGCCTCGAACACTCCTCCTCCTGGCCTCGGCCGGTTCTCTGCTTTGGCTGGCCGCCGCGGGTCCCCACTCCACGCTCACCGGCTCGGGAGACCTTCCGGCACAGGTCTCGGACGACCTCTCGCCGTCGTCCGGTCCCTTTCTACGGGCAGTCCCCGGTACAGCTTCCCCGAACCTGGAGATCGTCCATCCCGACATCCTGAGCCTCCGGCTCCGGTTCGATGAGATCCTGGCGTCCACGGGAAACCGCCGGGGGCGCTGGGGGATTCTTGCCGTTTCCCTGGACCGTGGAGACACCCTGCTTTCGATCGATCCGGAGAACCCCATGGTGCCGGCGTCGAACGTGAAGCTCTTTACCACTGCCGCGGCTCTCTATCACCTTGGTCCGGACTTTCGCTACCGGACCTTCCTCATGGCCGACGGTCCCCAGAGCGAGCAGGTGCTTGAGGGGGACCTGATCCTCTACGGGACCGGGGACCCCACCTTGTCCGAACGATTCTTCCCCTCCGAATCCGCGCCCATGGATTCCCTTGCACGCCAGGTCATGGAGTGGGGGATCACGGAGATCCGAGGGGATCTCGTTGTGGATGGGAGTTACTTCCAGGGACCTGACCTACACCCTGATTGGGACCCCAGGGACCTCAACGACAGCTTTGCGGCTCCGGTGGCAAGTGTCGGCGTCAACGAGAACCTGGTGACGGTCAAGGTGAACCCAGGCCCCTCCGTGGGCACCCCGGCATGGGTGCGTGCGGAACCGGACGGGTCCGGCCTGGAGGTCCTGAACCTCACCCGGACCCTCCCGGCGGGCACGAGGTCCAGAGTCTGGCTCCTACGGGACACACCGTGGGATCCCATTGGAATCGAGGGGGAGATGCCACTGGGAAGCCCGGCCATCTGGAGGAGCCTCCCCGTGCCGGAACCCCTTCTCTTCACGGGACTCCAGCTGATGAGGTCCCTGGAATCGCACGGGATACGGGTCCGGGGATCGGTCGTTGTGAACCGGGACGCCGATGTCTCCCGACTGTCCCCGGCTTCCATCATGGGAGGGACCCAGGGTGCTCCGGCACCCCGGATCCTGGGAACCCTCTCCTCTCCCCCCCTTCTGGAGATCCTCCGTGTCATCAACAAGAGGAGCAATAACCTCTTTGCCGAGTCCGTATCCAAGACCCTGGGACGGATCGTCCTCGGCGACGGCTCCTTTTCCGGAGGGCAGAGGGTGGTGGAGCGGTTTCTGGTGCAACAGGTAGGGGCGGATGGGGAGAAGCTCCGCGTACGTGACGGATCCGGACTGTCATCGGAAAATACGGCGTCCGCCGAGACCCTCCTCCAGGTCCTGGCGTTCATGGCCGACTCCCCCTGGTGGGAGGATTACTGGAGCACTCTTCCCGAGGCGGGTGTCCGGGGAGAGCTTGGAAGGATGTTCAGGACCCCCGCAGCGGGCAACCTCCGGGCGAAGACCGGTACCCTGAGAAACGTCTCGGCCCTGTCGGGGATGGTCACGACACAGGCAGGGGAGCGCATCCTCTTCAGCATTCTCTCCAACGAGGTCGCCTCTGCCTACGGAGCCAAGAGGGTCGAGGACCAGATTGGGATCCGATTGGCCTCCCTGACGCGTCCTCTTCCCGACCCTCCCCCGTTTGGCAGCCCCCTGACCAACTAGACCTGGAGTGCCCGGCCCCGGGCAGAATGCAGCCGGCGGCGTAGCTCAAGAACGGACATGGTCTCGAGGGTGCGCTGGGCGGTCTCGGGACTGTTCCAGCGCACATCCGTCAGAGCGACCCCTTCGTCCCCCGATCCCGGTTGGGGCGTCATGAGGAAGAAGTATCGACCCTTGTAATCGTCGCCGGTCCTCTCCCGGACGGAAGCCACCCATGCTTTTCCGGTCTCATCCTGAAATACCCTCATTGCTCATCTCCCCAGGTGCGGCGGCCCACACGCTCGACGGAACCGAAGCCAACGTTCGTGTGGGCCGCAGCGGGTCTTTCCATGGGGCTGCAGCCCGCTGTGGCGAGGGGTCGTGGCGACCCTCCCCACGGCACTGCGGCCCCCCCTCTACTCCATGGTCTTCACCGTCGAACGGTCCAACAACACCCTCAACTCCGCCTCCGAAGCCGCCTGCAGGGCTCTGAGGGCATCCTCCGTGGAGGTGACATCGAGGAGCGTCTGGCGGGGCGGATCCCCTCCCTCCCTGGGCACGAAGATGGCCACTACGGTCCCCCAGGATTCTCTGCCCACCACCACCTCCCACTCTCTTCCGTCAACGCCCAGAAACCGTCTCATCCAAACCTCCCGCCAGGGTAGCCCCCCGCCCGGGGGCCCAGGTCCGGCATTACCCACCTAGGGGTCCTGGGTGCCGGCAGCTTCGGATTCCCACGAAGATTCGGGCTGCCCTTCTACCTCTTCGCGCCAGTTCCTCTCGGATCACCGCCGCTGCACGGAATCCATGACCGGAGGGACCGTCCCGGACCAGCGTCGCGCAACATAGGGATTCAGGAGCCTGGTCACCATAGAGCATAGTTGCCCAACCACACTACTTGGACGACCCTGTAGATTTCAGGAGTTTGCAGCCTGTCAGGTGATTCCGAAGGTACGCCGTATGCCCGAGACCCACAAAGGCCAGGCGTTCGCGCCAGCCACGCCCCCCCCGGCTACGTCCAACACCGAACTGGGCCTCCTGGTCATGGCCCTCATCTGGGGGATCAACTTCCCCCTGATCAAGGCCTCCCTGGCCGAGCTCCCACCACTTGCCTTCAACGCTCTTCGGTTTCCCCTGGCCGCCCTGACCGTGCTCCTAGTCCTTCGGGCCAGAGGACGCATCCCCTGGCCCGAAAAGGCAGATCTGCCCAGGATCGTGGGCCTGGGAATCCTCGGGAACGTGGTCTACCAGGGATTCTTCATCTTCGGGTTGAACGCCACCTACGCGGGAAACGCCAGTATCCTCCTGGCCACCACACCGGTGTGGACCCTGGCCTTCTCGACGCTTCGAGGCCACGAGCGTCCCGGATCCTTTGTTTGGCTGGGAATCTTCGCCACCGTCCTGGGGATGATCCTTGTGGTAGCGGGGAGTGAGCTGTCCGTGGGACTGGAGGGCGCTACCCTGACGGGCGACCTCCTCATGGTTGGGGCGGCAGTGACATGGTCCTTGTACTCGGTGGGATCCCGCCGGATGATCCACAAGTACGGGTCCGTCCAGACCACGGCCTGGACGCTCTGGACGGGATCCGCCGTCTTGGTCCTGTTGGGGATCCCCTCGCTCCTCACGACTCCCGTCCATGGCGTCTCACCGCTCGCCTGGGTGGGGGTGGTCTACGCCGGGATCCTGGCCATCGGGCTGGCGTATCTCCTGTGGTATCGGGCCGTGCTCCGAATCGGGAACTCACGGACGGCGGCCTACTCGAACCTGACACCTGTGGTGGCCCTGGCCGTGGCGTGGGTCTGGTTGGGGGAAACCCCGGCAGCGATGCAGCTCACTGGGGCGGTTGTGGTCCTAGGGGGGCTCTACCTCACCCGCCTGGGAGCAGAGAGCCCCACAACTTCAGCTTGAGGAGCCCGAGTCCAGGTGCCTCCGGTGCACGACTTCGGGGAACTCATAGTAGATGACGCCCTCCGTGGAGATTTCGGACCGCACCCGGAAGCCGTCGTCCATGGAGATCAGGATCTTCTCCGCTCCCGGGATGGAGAGGTTCATCTCCGCTGCCACGTCCGTCACCGTGAGCGTTCCTCCCCTTACGGTAGCAAGCCGGAGGACCTTCTGCTGGAGCTTCTGCATGAGAGCCTTTCTTCGCTCGTTGAGAGCCCTGAGCCCCCACCAGAACGAAGCCGTGCCCGTGGCCCCCATGCCGCTCCCGATGGCGACGGCCGCCGCCTCGGCCTCTACGATGCCCACCACCACCAGAATGGTGGCCATGATGATCAAACCGATGCCGAAGATCCTGCGGAAGAGTCCCCCACGCGGAAGGGGCGGGCCGTCATCGGCGGCCAACAGAGCCGGAGTCCTGGCTTCAGGAACCGGCGGCAGTGCCTGAGGGAAGCTATGCCAGGCAAGCCCGCAACTAGGGCAGATGATCCTGTTGCGGCGGAGGATCCAGTAGCCAAGGCCTCCAAGACCATAGGTGAAGAGGCTCACCCCGATGAGGAGCGCCACATGGGATGCCCTCTTGAAATAGGGGATCCCGTCTCCCTGGTACCCGCAGCGAGGGCACCGCCGCACGGAGGTCGTCAGCGGGGTCCACGAATCCACGGCGACACCACAGGTGGGGCACCGGCCGGTACCGGGCTCAAGGGTTTCGCCGCACGTGGAACAACGCATGGTCTTCGGCCTGCGAATAAAGGTGGGCGCGTCCTATCCCGATCCCTACGGGATCTCCGGGAAGAAGATTCATGACAGCTACTCTATCCTAACCACCAGAAGGCGGAGGCCCATGGCCTTCTCCGGAGGCTGGCCATTGGGTCCGGTAGCACCCAGCGCCAGCCCTCCGGACACCGGAGGAGTAATGATGAGAAAATCCGGAGCCGAGGACCAGAGGGAGCCTTCATGGACGAAAGAGGAGGTCCCGAAGGACCGGGGCCTCAAGGGGTAGGCCCCGTCGAATCCGGACAGGGCCTGCCTAAGGTTGACCCCCGGAATCAGCAATTGGGGACGCACCGGGACTCCCATTCCGTCCAGGTAGAGAGCCCCGGCCCAGTCGGCCAAGAGACTCTCCCAGCTCCGACCCGTGGCAACCGAAAGGTTTGTGACACCGGTCAACGTAGAAGCCGAGATGCGCCTGAGAAGCGGTTCTCCCCCGGCATGTCCGTGGAGTTGCTTCAGGAGAAGCCAGCCCGCGCCTCGTTCGGCCAGGGTCCCTGGAGGGAGGGACGCCAGAACGCTGACATGGCTCGGGTTCAGGAGGAACCGGCGCGCTCGCCCCCAGTTCCCCACCCGGTATTGGTAAGCCTTGTCGAGGCGGGAAACCCCGGCGAAGGCAGCGCCCACCAGGTCCTCGGCCATCTGGGCCAGTGCTTCGGAAAGCCAGAGAGCATCCTGGGTGACGGCGCCCCCCAGGAGGATCCTCTGGTTAAAATGGATCATGTGCTGGAACTCGTGAGCCAGGACCGGCGGCAAGACCTCCAGGACCGTGGACCGGGTCATGACGGGCCCTTCCCGGCCCAGGGGATCCGGGACCAGGGCATAGAAGATCTCACCCTCGTTGCTACCGGTCCTGCCCTTGAGGAGGTCGATCCCGAAGAAGAAACCACCCACGAACCCGTCATAGCCGGGGAGCGTGAGGCGGTTCACGACCGGCGTGAGTAGGATCACGACCCGCCCGTTCCCGTCAAGATCCGATTCCTGGCCGAATGCACCGGTGACGGTGGGATGGATGAAGCTGTCGAACTCCGTTGCCAGAGACGCCAGGTCGGAATCGGTGAATCCTCCGGCGGGAGCCGCCTCGTCCAGGAAGATCAGGGCTCGGGAGCTGATATACCGGAGCCGCGCCGTCACCCTGTCGAAGGTACTGGCACGGTTGAGAACGTTGAACTCCCGTAGGTCCCCCACCCCCGGCGTTCCCGCCGGTCCAGTCATGAGCCCGGGGTCTCCGGGTGTTGGAGCTGGCAAGAGGGGCTCCTTTCCGGCCAGGAGCCGCCCCTCCAGGGTTCGGATCCACCGGTCCCACTCTTCCTGCTGACCCAGGTCCGACGCCCTTGGTCCCGGGGCGACCCCCTCGGGCGCGGCTCCTACCCGGGCGTCAGGCGCCCAGGGCGCGGCAGGCTGGAGCGCCTCATCCGCCGCCAGTCCCACCATGGAGTACGGATAGACAGCTCCCCCCATTCTGCTGGTGGAGTGGGGGACCACCAGGTAGACAGCCTCCGGGTTTGACGGAAGATGAAGGCAGGAGAAACCAGCGTCAGCGTCCAGAATCCGGTCCTCTCCACGGGAGAGGACGAGACCGTCCGGCCTTCCCTCCACCTCCAGGCGGAACTCCTGGGTGGAAAGCGATCCGATCCGGACCCCGACCATCACGGCCCTGGTGGGGAGACACTGGGGAACCTCCACCCGAAGCTCGAGGGACGATGCCGAGACGACCTTTCCCCGAATCCGGGAAAAGGTCACCACGTTCTGACCGGCGTTGAGGCTGAAGTTCCTCCCTCCAAGGAGGATGGTATCACCCGCCCGGACGGTCGCCGCAGGGATGACGCTCAACTCGGGCACGAGAATGGCTTCGGCCTGGAAGTCCGCAGGAGGGGATTGCATCCTGGCCACCGAAGCCCTCACCACGTAGGTGCCTGGAACGGCACCCAGAGTCACCAGGGCGGAGGCCATCCCCGAGGAGTCAGTGACGACAAGGCGGGGTTCCACGCTGGCGCCAACCCCACCCAGCACGTCCCACCTCACCTGTACCCCCTCCGCCCCTCGTCCCGTAGCGAAGCGCTGGACCCGCACGGCCAGCGGGATGGGAAGAGGGGTGCCAGGCTCGGCAGCCTGGGCGTCCCCATGCACGATGACGATCTCAAGTCCGGCCAGATCGGGATCGATGGGGTTGCTATCCGTGCAAGAAGGGAGGAAGGCCCCCAGGAGGGCGTAGAGGGTCACCGTGACCGGTCGGAAGAACACCAAACGGCCTACTCGCCGGGAAGAGGATACCATGGCCTTGGACAACGCTGGACCTATCCGTCCTATCTGAGACGAGTCAACTCCAGGAGCTCCAGGATGGGGTTGCCCGTGAGGGCGGCCGCCCCGGTTCGGATGCGCCCCACAATCCGCACGCTCTCGAGGGGAATTAGACCCTCCACCTCTCCCAGGCGTTCCGGGGGAACCGCCACGTACACGAAGGCGCTGCGCGGCGGCGCTGCCCGCATCAGGAGAAAAGGCTCCCCCTCAAAGAAGTCCGTGCGCAGCCTCTCAGCCCGCTCGAGGGAGACGAACTGGAGCTCCCAGGCAACGACCCGGCCCCGGTGAGAACCGGGCTCCCGAAGGACCTCCGTGAGCGTGACGTCCGACAGGGATACCGACAGGGACGAATCGGGCTGCTCCGCCATGGGAGCCCAACTCCAGCCCTCCAGGCGAATCCTGATCCAGTTCCCCTCCCGAGCCAGGATGCTCACTTCCGTCCCGGACCGGATACGGGCCAAGGTATCCCCGTCGGGCCCGGACAGGAGGGAAGCTCCATCGGGCCCGCTTCTCCACCACCTCCCGGCCGGCTCAGCGCCGACGCCCACCGGAACCCCGCGGGCGGGCGCCGGCGCCGGCTGCTCCGACGCCGAAACCGTCACGGACGGACCCCAGATCCAGGCGACACGCCTGACCCGGGTCCATCCGGGTACCGACTCCAGTCGTTCCAGGAGGGCTCCCTCCGAGAGCTGTCCGAGGATGGCACCCGAGGGATCCAACCGGAGGTTCTCCCCGGGCGCCACCGAGACGGCGAGATCGAACCCCATGCGATCGGTGGTCCGGACGGACCTGGTCCAGATCCATCCCTGGACTTCCAACCGAACCCACTGGCCGCTTATCTCCATCACCGAAAAGGACGAGCCGGCCGAAAGACGTCCAAGCACCACGCCCTGGGGCTCAGCTCGGAGGTTCTCTTCCACCCGAAGTGTGGCCTTTTCCTGCCCGCCTGTGCCCCGGACCCCGAGAAGCACAGGGAGGAGGGCCAGGGTCAGGGACCGGGCCAGGTACCGAATGCGGGAACGAGTCTGAGCCTTCATGGTTGAAACGAAGCTGGTCCGGAAAGTGTCTAAGGTCAGGACGCGGCCCCTCGGGGCTCCCTAGTGAATCTGCTCCGGGTTCCCGGAGCCGTCAATTCCGGCGATCTTCTCTTGATAGGGGTAGAGCGCAACCCCTACCTTTCCGGAACCGTGATCCTTCTCCAGTAAGGGGCCCTGGGCCCTCGGAATCCACACCATGACGGCACGCATCCTACTCCTGACCTTTCTCTGCTCCTGGCTCCCGGCCAGCTTCTCTCCGGCCGTCGCCCTCGGCCAGTCTATCCCTTCCCCCTACCGGTTTGTCGAGAACCGCCACGAGGCCGGCTTCTTCGGGGGGCACGCCAGCCCCGGAACGGGTCGGTTCGGTTTCGGCCCCTCCCCCGGAGCCTCCTTGGGGCTGCGCTACGGGATCCGCCTCGGTGGACCCTTCTCCCTCGATGCCGTGGCGGGCTACCTCCCAGCGACCCGGGACGTTGTGGATCCTAGCCGGGAAGAAGGAAGCCAGGTGGTGGAGGAGGACGTGGACGCCGGGATCGCGACCCTGGATGTTCGCCTCCGGTTCAGCCTGACGGGTGATCGCACCTGGAACGGGTTGAGTCCCTTCGTGTTCATGGGGGCCGGGGGAGCCTTCGACGTGGTAGGAGAGAATGAGGTCGAAGCCGAGCGTCTGGAGCTGGAGGCGGATCGCTTTCGATTCCGCCCCACCTTCCTTGGCCTCCTGGGCTCGGGAGTCGGATGGTATCCCTCGGATCGTATGATGCTCAGGGCAGATGTCTCTCTCCTCATTTGGCGATTGAATACCCCCCCCGGATTCAGGAGTCCCGAGCGGGGGCTTGAGGGGGTAGCCGAAAAGGAATGGGTGAGCGGCCCCTCCTTCACCCTCGGGGCGGCGTTCCGCTTCTGAACCTCCCCGCACCGGGCCCTACCATGACCCGCTTCGAGACCCGCCACCCTGATTGGCTCCCGGCGGCTGAGGCCCTCAGGAGGATCCTGGCGCGAGCGGAGCCCCTGGAACCCGAATCCGTTCCAGTGCCCGAGTGCCTGGGGCGGGCTCTGGCCCAAGCCGTGCACGCCCGGGTAACCTTGCCGCCGTGGCGCAACTCCGCCATGGACGGCTATGCCGTCCGGAGCCAGGACCTTGCCGGTGCATCCCGCCATGACCCTGTGATCCTCCGGGTCGTGGGAGAGACCAGGGCCGGTGAGAGACCTGAACCGGCGCTCTCCGCCGGAACGGCGGTCCGGATCATGACGGGCGCTCCGGTTCCCAGTGGGGCCGATTCGGTGGTGAGGGTGGAGGACACGGATGCCGAGGTCTTGCCCGGGGAGGTCCGGGTCTTTTCCGAGGCCGACAGGGGACGCCACGTGCGTCCCCTGGGCGAGGACCTGAGAGGGGGCGAAGTGGCCCTCCCGGCAGGAGCAACCGTGGGCCCTGGGCAGGTGGGTCTCCTCTGGGCGGCGGGGGCGGAGAGGGTCATGGTCCACCGCCTTCCCCGAATCGGGATTCTCGCCAATGGCGACGAGCTGGCGGGCCCCGGGGATTTTCAGCGGGTCCTGGCAGGTGAGGCCCTCCCCGAGACCAACAGCCCCACCCTGGCAGCAGCGGCCTTGCTGGCCGGAGGGATTCCGGTCCCCCTGGGCATTGCCCGGGACACCCCCGACAGCATCCTCGGCAAGGTGGAGCAGGCCTTGGCGGAGAGAGTGGACGTTCTCATGACCTCCGGAGGCGCGTCCATGGGGGAGCGGGACCTCCTCAAGCGAGTCCTGGAGAAGATCGGGTTCCGGCTGGACTTCTGGCGGGTAAGAATGCGCCCGGGCACACCGTTCAGCTTCGGTCACCTTCCCGCCGGTTCCTCACGGCGTCCCATGCCCGTTTTCGGACTGCCCGGGAACCCGTCCTCCAGCTTCGTCACCTTCCAAGTGCTCTGCCGCCCCTTCCTCCGCCGGCTCGCGGGTCACGGGAGAGTCCACCGGCCCGTCGTCACGGCCCGGGCTGGGGAGGCCATGGAGTCATCCCCGGGAATCACGCACTTCCTGCGGGTGACCCTCCGGTACGGTCCCGACTCGAGGGAGGCTTTCCTCGCCGGTCCCCAGGGATCGGGACTGGTGAGGTCCCAGGCCGTGAGCCACGGACTTGCCGTGATCCCGGAGCGTACAGCCCGGATCCCTGAAGGCGGGCAGGTGAGGGTCCTCCTCCTGGACGATTTCGGTTCCGGGGGCGAAGAGGCGGGGTACCTGCCGTGACGAGACGAGTCCGGAGCCTTCTCGTCCTCTGCCTCGGATTGGTCCTGAGCCTGGCATCCACCGGCTGCATATTCCCACGTTGGCCGCTGGAGGGGCCCGTCACTTCGGCCTATGGCCTCCGATTCAGGGGAATCAAACCGAGTGTCCACCGGGGCGTCGATATCGGCGTCCTGGACGGGACGGAGATCCGGGCCATGGCCCGGGGGCGGGTCCGCTTCGCCGGCACCATGGCGGGATACGGGAACGTGGTTTGGCTGGACCACCCCGGCGGGGTCATCACGGTATACGGACACCTCTCGACGATCCGGGTTCGGACCGGAGAGCCGGTGCGCGGGCAGCAGGTCATTGGCCTGAGCGGGCGCTCAGGCAACGTCACAGGGCCACACCTGCATTTCGAGGTCTGGCGCCACGGCCGGGAAGTGGACCCGGTGCCCTTCTTGGGCGGATTCCCCCGGCGAGGGGAACGGTAGCCCTGAAAAGACGACCACCCAGAGTTCGCTTCTCCTCTTCCCGGGTCGCCCGCAAGGGCGGTGGAGAACTCAGTCGCCGGCCTTCAGCTTCCTGATCTCCTGGGCGAGACGCGGCGCCACCTCCATCGCATCGCCTACGATCCCGTAGTCCGCCGCCTGGAAGATGGGTGCGGAGGAGTCCTTGTTGATCGCCACGATGGTCTGGGAGGTCCGCATACCCGCCAGGTGCTGGATGGCGCCGGAGATCCCGAAGGCGAAATAGAGTTTGGGGGCCACCGTCTTGCCGGTCTGTCCCACCTGTTCCCCGTGGGGCCTCCATCCGGCGTCCACCACGGCACGGGACGCTCCCAGGGCCGCATCACTCCCAAGCGCCTCCCG
>Ga0114946_10002593_pt1 | contig 12401 bp, 10 predicted proteins | sample WalLakDeSediment_FD_88676 | JGI IMG/M metagenome (GOLD analysis project Ga0114946, IMG submission 88676) | Lake sediment microbial communities from Walker lake, Nevada to study Microbial Dark Matter (Phase II) - Walker Lake 11/02/13 Deep Sediment | ecosystem: Environmental > Aquatic >...
AAACGATAAAGCTAAAGGTAAAAAAAGGGTAGTTAAAGTAGAAGCGGTAGGCCAAGCGCATATCAGAGCTTCCTTTAACAATATCATCATCTCTATTACCAATAATTCTGGTCAAGTGATTTCTTGGGCTTCTGCCGGTAAAATGGGTTTCAGAGGCTCTAAGAAAAACACTCCATATGCAGCACAGATGGCCGCACAGAACTGCGGTCAGGTTGCTTATGACCTGGGATTAAGAAAGATTGAGGTTTTTGTAAAAGGTCCTGGGGCAGGTCGTGAATCTGCTATCAGAACATTACAAAATGTTGGTTTAGATGTTACTACTATTATTGATGTGACTCCGCTTCCTCACAATGGTTGTCGTCCTCCAAAACGTAGAAGAGTTTAATTTCTTAAAGAAAATATAGAATGGCAAGATATACAGGTCCAAAGGCTAAAATCGCCAGAAGATTCGGTGAGCCTATCGAAGGATACAGCAAAGCTCTCCAAAAGAAAAATTACCCTCCAGGACAACATGGTAGAGGTAGAAGAAAAAAGCAATCTGAATATGCAATCCAGCTGGCTGAAAAGCAAAAAGCAAAATACATCTACGGAATATTGGAAAGACAATTCGCTAAGATGTTTGACATTGCTTCCAGAAAACAAGGTATCACCGGTGAAAACCTGCTTCAATTGTTGGAGTCCAGATTAGACAATACTGTCTATAGATTGGGTATCGCTCCAACAAGGAGAGGTGCAAGGCAACTTGTTTCTCACAAGCATATTCTTGTGAATGGTGAACTCGTAAATATACCTTCATTTACTTTGAAGCCAGGTGATGTGGTAAGTGTTAGAGAACGTTCTAAATCTCTCGAAGCAATTACCAGCAGCTTAGCAGGAAAAAGTAATCGTTATCCCTGGTTAGAGTGGGATAACACCTCCTTAGCAGGTAAGTTCGTATCAATTCCTTCAAGAGATGATATTCCAGAGAATATCAAAGAACAATTGATTGTCGAACTTTACTCTAAATAATAAACTTTCAGACTTAAATAGAACTATTGATATGTCCATATTAGCATTTCAAATGCCCGAGAAAGTGGTGATGGAAAAAGCCGATGACTTCCACGGTTTGTTTACCTTCAAGCCACTTGAAAAGGGCTATGGGGTCACTATTGGTAATGCCTTAAGGAGGATTTTGTTATCCTCTCTTGAAGGGTATGCCATCACCTCCGTGAAGCTTCCAGGAGTGGTTCACGAATTTTCCACGATTGAGGGCGTTGTAGAAGATGTGACTGATATCATCCTTAACCTTAAACAGGTGAGATTCAAAAAAGTCCATGATTCCATAGACGGAAAAATCACTGTTGAAGTTAAAAATCAGTCTGTTTTCACCGCTGGAGATATCGCCAAGTTCACCTCTTCCTTTGAGGTACTGAATTCGGATTTGATCATTTGCCACCTGGATGAATCAAAAAGTTTTGAAATCGAACTGACAGTTGAAAAAGGCAGAGGGTATCTTCCAGCTGAAGAATCCAAACCTAAGGAGCAGGTATTCGGAGTGATTCCAATAGATGCCATCTTTACCCCTGTTAAAAACGTAAAATACAGCGTTGAAAATACAAGGGTTGAGCAAAAAACCGATTTTGAAAAGTTGATCCTTGAAGTGACTACCGATGGTTCTATCCATCCCGAAAAAGCACTACAGGAATCTGCTAAAATCCTTATCCAACATTTCATGTTGTTCTCTGATCAGACTATGGTGTTGGATTCATCCGGAATTTCAGAACCCGAACCTATTGATGAAGAATTCTTGCATATGAGGAAGCTTCTGAAAACTCCACTTGGCGATTTGGATCTTTCTGTGCGTGCTTTCAATTGTTTGAAAGCTGCTGACGTAAAAACGCTGGGGGATCTTGCTAAATTGGAAATTTCTGACATGATGAAATTTAGAAATTTTGGTAAAAAATCCTTGGCGGAGCTTGAGCAACTTATCCAGGAAAAAGGTTTGACCTTCGGTATGGATTTATCTAAGTATAAACTTGATGAAGAATAATTAAAATGAGACACGGTAAGAAATTTAACCACCTTGGCAGGACAGCCAGTCATAGAAAAGCAATGCTTTCCAATATGGCAAACTCCCTGATTCTTCACAAGCGTATTTCAACAACGCTTGCCAAGGCTAAGGAGCTGAAAAAATATGTAGAGCCTCTTATTACTAGAGCTAAAGAAGATACTACACATAATAGAAGGGTAGCCTTCTCCTACCTACAAAGTAAAGAAGGAATCAAAGCCTTGTTTGGTGAAGTAGTTGAAAAAATAGGTAGCAGAGCGGGTGGATATACAAGAATTATCAAAACGGGTTTCCGTCTGGGCGATAATGCTGAAATGTGTATCATTGAGCTGGTTGACTTCAATGAATTGATGTTGAAAGAGGCTAAGCCGGCTAAGAAAACTACAAGGAGAAGCAGAAGAAGTACAGGTAAAGCAGAGACTGCTACTGAGACTCCTGCAGCAAAAGCTGATGCGCCTAAGGCCGATGAGCCTAAGGCGGAAGAAAACGATGAAGAAAAATCTGCTGAATAATTCATGTCGGATTTTTAAAAATATAAAGGGATTGGACTTTGGTTCAATCCCTTTTTTTATATCTAGGGTATTTTAACAAGACTTATACTCTAAAAATCCTTAACTTTGGCAATCATTAAACTGTAAGATGAACAAACAAAAAGCTACACTTCTTTTGGCAGACGGCACGCTCTTTAGTGGTACTTTAATAGGAAGCCCAGGTACTAACGGCGGCGAAATCTGCTTCAATACCGGTATGACCGGATATCAGGAAATTTATACAGATCCTTCTTACACTGGCCAGATCATAGTGACTACTACTTCCCACATCGGTAATTATGGGGTCATTGATTCGGAAGTGGAATCAGATCATCCAACCATTTCTGGAATAGTGGTCAATAGCTTTTCCGATGTATACAGCAGAATGGATGCCAGCGGATCTTTGCAGGATTATCTGGTAAACCATGGTATCACTGGAATCGCTGATATTGATACCAGGAAACTGGTAAGACATATTAGGGCAAAAGGTGCAATGAATGCCATCATTAGCTCTGAGTATGAACATGACCTGGCAGGATTGAAAGCACAATTGAACATGGTTCCCGATATGAATGGACTGGAACTTTCCTCGCAGGTTTGTACCAAAGAACCGTTTTACTTCGGTGACAGAAATTCTCCGATAAAAGTGGCCTGTTTGGATTTCGGAATCAAGTTGAACATACTCAGAAACCTAGCGGATAGAGGAGTGTTCTGTAAAGTTTTTCCTGCTAAAACCACACTAGCTGAAATGGAAAACTGGAACCCTGATGGTTATTTTCTTTCCAATGGACCAGGTGATCCTGCTGTGATGGAGTATGCGGTCAAGACTACCAAAGATATACTGGCAACAAATAAGCCTGTTTTTGGGATCTGTTTGGGCCACCAGATTCTGGCTGAAGCCTGTGGAATCTCAACCTACAAAATGCATCATGGCCATCGTGGACTTAACCATCCGATTAAAAACCTACTAACCGGGAAAAGTGAAATCACCTCACAGAATCATGGTTTTGTGGTCAATAGAGAGGATGTGATCAAAAGTGATGTTGTTGAAATCACCCATGTGCATTTAAATGACAATACGGTTGCCGGAATCAGGCTTATCAATAAACCTGCGTTTTCTGTTCAATACCATCCGGAATCTTCACCGGGACCTCATGATTCAAGGTATTTATTTGATGATTTTATATCTTTAATACACAAAAATTAACAACTCTTAAACCTTTAACATTATGACATTGATTCAATCGATTCATGCTAGACAAATTTTAGATTCCAGGGGTAATCCAACTGTGGAAGTTGATGTAGTGACTGAAAATGGAGCTTTTGGAAGAGCAGCAGTACCCAGTGGCGCTTCTACCGGAGTAAATGAAGCAGTTGAACTTAGGGATGGGGATAAATCAAAATATCTGGGAAAAGGCGTTCTAAAAGCTGTTTCCAACGTGAACGATATCATAGCGCCTGAATTGGTCGGCTTGGATATATTTGAGCAAAATCTAATTGATAGGATCATGATTGATCTTGACGGAACCCCTACAAAAAGCAAATTGGGAGCAAATGCAATTCTTGGGGTTTCTTTGGCAGTAGCCAAGGCGGCAGCCATGGAGTCAGGACAGCCACTTTACCGCTACATTGGTGGAGTAAATGCCAATACGCTTCCAGTACCTATGTTGAATATTATCAATGGAGGATCCCACTCGGATGCACCTATTGCTTTCCAGGAATTTATGGTCCGTCCAGTTGGTGCACCCAGTTTTTCAGAAGCCATAAGAATGGGAGCTGAAATCTTCCACCATTTGAAGAAAATTCTTCATGATAAGGGATTGAGTACAGCAGTAGGTGATGAAGGCGGATTTGCGCCAAATTTCTCCGGTGGTACAGAGGAAGCTCTGGGATCCATTTTGGATGCCATTGCGAAAGCAGGTTACAAAGCCGGAGAAGAAGTTACCATCGCCTTAGATTGTGCTGCATCGGAGTTTTATAAAGACGGGAAATACGATTACTCAAAATTTGAAGGCCCATCGGGGAAGGTAAGAAGCAGAGAAGAGCAAGTAGAATATCTTGCTGAACTTTCTGAAAAATATCCAATTGATTCCATAGAAGATGGTTTCGCTGAAGAAGATTGGGCCGGCTGGGCCATGTTAACTGCTAAAATCGGTGACAAAGTCCAATTGGTTGGCGATGACCTTTTTGTAACAAATGTCAAATTCCTAAAAAGAGGGATTAAAGAAAAATCCGCTAACTCCATCCTGGTCAAAGTAAACCAAATCGGTACATTGACCGAAACCCTTGATACTATTGCGTTAGCGCACAAAGCTGGATTTACGACGGTGATGTCACACAGGTCCGGAGAAACAGAGGATTCTACCATCGCAGATCTGGCAGTTGCTGTAAACTGTGGTCAAATTAAAACAGGTTCTGCCTCAAGGTCCGATAGGATGGCCAAATATAACCAGTTACTTAGAATTGAAGAGGAATTGGGAGAATCAGCCTATTTCCCCGGGAAGTAAAAATTTAAATTTTAATAGTGTTTGTTATTTGATTTACTAAAGACAGCCCTAGGGCTGTCTTTAGTCATTTTTTTAGGTTACATACCCCCGTTCAATTATGTGTATTTAAGTATTTTATGTTTTTGTGAAAGTTTTTTTATTAGATTGAAACCGAAATAAATCAAATACCAATATGAGAATAATGTATACTTTCCTGGTTTTCCTTGGATTGACCTTTACAGTATTTGCCCAATCGAACCCACTTTGGTTAAGGTATCCGGCCATTTCTCCAAATGGAAAAGAAATTGTATTTGGATACAAGGGGGACTTGTTTAAGGTAAGTACTGAAGGAGGTACTGCATTGCCATTAACACTTCATGAAGCCCACGACTATATGCCGGTTTGGAGCCCGGATGGCAAACAGATTGCATTTGCCAGTGACCGATATGGGAATTTTGATGTGTATCTGATTCCTTCCCATGGGGGAGAGGCCAAAAGACTTACCTTCCATTCAGGAAATGATATCCCTTGGGATTTTAGCCCTGATGGTAAACATATTATTTTCAGTTCGCCAAGAAATGATTTGCAAACCTCTGTCCGTTTCCCTAATAAAGCCTTATTTGGAAAATTGTACAAAGTTCCCACCAAAGGGGGAAGAAGCACTTTGGTTTCCACAGCGGGTTTTCAGTTTGCAAAATATGATTCCGGTGGAGGAAGGATTATTTTCCAGGATAGGAAAGGTTATGAAGATGAGTGGAGAAAAAGACACACTTCATCCGTGACCAGAGATATATGGGTTTATGATCTCAATACCAAAAAATACACACAAGTCAGTGATTTTGAGGGAGAAGACAGGGAGCCACTTTTTTCATCTGATGGGGAATATGCTTTTTACCTAAGTGAGAAAAAAGGGGCCCAGAACATCTTTAAGCGTGAAATTTCCTCCGGACAAGAAGTTCAATTGACCGATTTTAAAGACCATCCAGTCAGGCACCTGAGCAGATCTGAAAATGACCTGTTAAGTTTTTCCTGGAATGGAGAGATCTATACGCTCAAGGAAGGAGGGCAGCCTGAAAAAGTAAATATTTCCATTTTTGCAGATTTCAGAGGGAACGAAGAGAAAATTGTATCAGTCAATGAAGGAGCTACAGAAATGGCTCTTTCTCCAAATGGGAAAGAAATTGCCTTTGTGTTCAGGGGTGAAATTTTTGTTACCTCGGCTGATAATAACCTCACTAAAAGGATTACGAACACCTCAGCCCAAGAGAGAATGCTCAGCTGGTCAGTTGATGGAAGAACCCTTTACTATTCCTCGGAAAGAGGGGATAGCTGGGATATTTACAAAGCAAGTATAGTACGGAGTGAAGAACCATATTTTTTTACAGCGACTTTGATCAAAGAAGAAGCAGTCATTGCCACTGATAAAGAAGAGTTCCAGCCAGTGGTTTCTCCAGACGGTAAGGAAATAGCCTATCTGGAAGAACGCAATATTTTAAAGGTTTTCAATTTGGCCAACAAGACTTCAAGAACCATTATCCCTGCGGGACAAAATTTTTCTTACAGCGATGGGGATCAGGATTTTACCTGGAGTCCCGACAGTAAATGGATCATTGCAAAAAATGCATTGGGTTATTTCGGTGCCAGTCACATGGTATTATATGATGCGACAGGTAATAAAGAAGGCATAAACCTGACGAATAGCGGTTTCTCAGATGGGGGAGGAAAGTTTGCCATGAAGGGAAAAGCATTCATATGGGTCAATGATAAGGACGGAAAGAAACCATTGGCTTTCCAAGGTGCCAGAGAATTGGATATTTATGCCATGTTCTTTGATAAAAATGCCTTTGACAGGTTTCGCCTGAGTAAAGAGGAATATGAACTGATCAAAGAAAAAGAGGATATAGAAAAGGACAAAAACAAAGAGACTGATCAAAAGAAAGAGGTCCAGCCTTTGGTTTTGGATTTGAAGGATCTTGATAACAGAAAATTAAGACTGACTACTGGGTCGGTTAATTTATCTTCTTTTGAGATGTCACCTGATGGGGACAAACTTTACTTTATGGCCAGTTTTGAAGATAAGTATGATGTGTGGTCTTTGGATACCAGAACCAAAGAATTGAAATCATTGGCCAAAACCAATTCAGGTCCAGGTACAATCAAGCTGGACAAGGAGGGAGAAAATTTATTTGTTTTGGCCAGTGGAAAAATTTCCAAGGTTGAAACCGGTAGTGGCAAAATCTCCAATGTGGGAATCAGTGCTGAAATGGTACTGAACACTGCTGGTGAAAGAGAATATATTTTCCATCATGCATGGAGACAGGTGAAAAAGAAATTCTATGACACCACCTTACATGGAATTGACTGGGATATGTACAGGTCAAATTATGCCAGGTTTCTGCCCCATATCAATAACAATTATGACTACCAGGAATTGCTCAGCGAAATCTTAGGGGAATTGAATGGATCACATACTGGAGGGAGATATTCGCATAGACCTGAAAATGGGGACGAAACCGCATCTTTGGGGCTCTTCTATGATGAAATGGCATCAGGAACAGGCTTAAAAATTGAAGAGGTGGTTCCTGGAGGTCCATTGGATAAAGCCCAGAGCAAAGTCAAAGCCGGACATGTAATAGAAAAAATTGATGGTGTGGAAATAAATGATGCGGTCGATTGGAATAGGCTCCTCAATAGAAAAGCCGATAAAAATGTGCTTTTGAGTTTATATGATCCGGTAACAAAGACGAGATATGAAGAAACAGTTAAACCCATTACAGGAGGAGCAGAGAATGCACTTCAGTACAAGCGATGGGTTATTACCATGAGGGAAATGGTAGATAAACTCAGTGATGGGAAAATAGGCTATGTGCATGTTCAGGGGATGAATGATGGAAGTTATAGGGTAGTGTATGATGAGGTGTTGGGAAGGAATGCTGATAAGGAAGCCTTGATAGTGGATACCCGTTTTAATGGAGGGGGTTGGTTGCATGAAGACCTTTCCACCTTCCTGGACGGAAAACCTTACGCTACTTTCAGGCCTTACGGCTTTGTTTCGAAAGGGGGTGAACCTAGAGATAAATGGTCCAAGCCCAGTGTGGTATTGATGAGCGAAAGCAATTACTCTGATGCGCATGCATTCCCATATGCCTATAGGGCAAAAGGAATCGGTAAATTGATAGGTATGCCGGTGCCGGGTACCAGCACAGCTGTATGGTGGGAAACCCAGATTGATCCTACTATTGTCTTTGGCATTCCTATGATCGCTTTTTATGGGATAGAAGAAGACAGGCCTTTGGAAAACCTACAATTGGAGCCGGATATCAAAGAAGCCACACCATTTGAGGAAATTCTTAATGGTAAGGATGCGCAGATAGAAGCAGCGGTGAAAGAGTTGTTGGAGCAGATTAAGAAATGATATTTAGGGATTTTTCTTGGTGTGGTGAGAAACATAGTAGAAATAGGTTGGAATTAAGGTTGAAATAAAAATTTGGTATTTCGACGCAAGGACTTTGATTAACAAAACAAGGCTGTCTTATGGGTAGTCTTGTTTTGTTAAGATAAAGGGAGATCTGGGACAAGCAGCAGTCAAAAGGTTCATTATCACCCAAAGGATGCAAGGGATGGAAGTATTTCCTAATTCACTTGCCTAATCAATATCAGACCCCCAAAAGCAGGTATATTAACCTTAATAGAATGTGGTTGATTTTCAAATGGCCCATTTGCAGTAATTGAATGGATCTCTGTTCCTTCGAAGACCTCATCGTAACCTTTCCAGCTACTGTTGAATTTCACCTGCCATTCCCCACTCATGGGTACCCCCAATGTATAGTTATGGTATGTTTGGTGTGAAAAATTGAGTACCACCACCACAGGCCTATCGAGGTGGTCATTGTGGACACGGCTGTAAGCTAGGATCAATGTTTCATTGCTGAAATGTAATGTTTCGGTTAAATGACCAGTTAATCCTACCATCGATTCTTCACGGCCATTACGCATGCATATGAGGTCACGGTACATCCTTGAAATCCCATTGAAAAAAGACTGTCTTTCCCAATCCAAGGGCTTGGTATCTTTAAAATTCCCATAGGTAATGAACTCCTGCCCTTGAAACAACATCGGAATTCCCGGTGCGGTAAGCAGCGTAATGGCTCCTAAAGTTGATTTCTTTTTGGCATATTCCCCATCAGCCTCTCCCGGCTGGATTTCCTCGGGCAAACGTGCAGAACCATTGGCAACCTCATCATGGGATTCGGTGAATATCACCCTTTGGAAAATGTCATTGTTGAATGAGAAAAACAGGGATTCCACCACCAATTGGAGATTGCGATGTTGGTCTTCGATTTCAAGCAGTACTCTTTTGATCTGGTTGGCAAAACCCAATCCCCACTGGGAATGGAAGCCAAGCCCATTCAGCTTGATTTCGGAAGTGACGACTGGATCCACTTTGAGGTCTTCGGCAATTAGGATTTTGCCGGGGAATTTATCCCTGATTTCCCCGTTGAGCTTCTGTAATAACCGGTACCCATCTTCCAGTTCTGTATGGTTGTGAGGGTTTTCGTAGTCCAGATAACGGATTACGGCAGTTGCATCATATCTCAGACCGTCACATTGGTAGGCATGCAGCCACATAATAGCATTATCTCTGATATAATTTCTAACTTCCTTTCTGCCATAATCAGGGCGACTTTCACCCCAAGGTGTTTTTGCCCGCTCATCATTGTAGAAATAAATACCCCCAAGACCATTTTCACTCCAGCCATCAAACTGCCAAATATCCATGTCTGATGGCCCAAAATGATTATAGACCACATCCATAATAACTGCTATACCCCTGATATGTGCCTCATAGATGAAATGTTTGAGCCCTTCTGGTCCTCCATAGGATGTTTCCACTGCAAATGGCAGGGAGGGGTTGTACCCCCATGAATTGTCGCCCGGAAATTCCATAACAGGCATCAATTCGATTGCATTGATTCCTAATTCTTTTAAATAGTCAAATTTTTCAACCGCTGAATAAAAAGTACCCACTTCTCCATCATTCAATCCTCTTCTATTGAATGTTCCAATATGCATTTCATAGATGACCAATTCATTGAAAGGGGCAATGGAAAACTGATGATCCTCCCAATCTTTATAAGGATCATAAATAACCGAATTTCCGTTACTATGGGTTACTTTTCTGGCATAAGGGTCATTTCTGGAAAGCTTTTGATCTCCATTGATGATGAAAAACTTATATTCATCTCCCGATTTTGCCTCATTAATGTGCTTTGCCCAAAAGCCATCACCTTCATGATCAAGTCGAAACTCCTCCTCTCTCCATTCACTGAATTCTCCCATCACAAATACCTGTTCAGCATTGGGGGCCCATACCCTGAAAGTTACTCCCACTTCACCTAAGATTGAACCCATGCCTTCCAGTTTCTCACCTTCCATAATCTATATCCGTTAATTTTGAAAATCAATCCCAACTAAGATAAGTATTAACCTGGTAATATTAAATACAAAAAGCCGATCAGTCCCCAAGAGGACCAACCGGCTATTTATTCAATCAATGTAATTAGTTCTCTTTTTCACCTAAAACCCTGATGGATTTTTCAAGTTCATCCATTTCATCATTCATAGATGTTTTGAAAATATCCCATAATACTGAATCTTGGTTTACATGCTCCTGTACCTCGGTTTTTATTTCAAGATTTCTTTGCTTGAGTTCATCAATTTCCTTGTTGTACTCATTCTGAATCGCACTATTTTCAGATTTAAAGTTCTTTTTCAACCCTTTTAAAGCAAAATCATTCTGGATAAACCGCACTTCTATTACTGATGCGTAGGAGAAATAATCTATCAAGGTGTCTACTTTTGCTATGATTGCTTCATGGGCCGTATTTACAACTGGCACACTTCCATTCTTGATTTCTAATTGGGAAATGTTACTTTTCGCTTCATTCGGTTGTGAACAACCCACCAGGCCAAATACTATTATCCCACTCACAAATGCTATTTTCAATGACTTCATTTTTATGTATTTATTTAAACTGTTGTTTTCTCATACTTAGAAAGTATGGTGTCAATTTCCTCGCTTGCACCATTTGTTTTTCGGATTAACTCCTTGGCCTTGTTACTTAAAATTTTCTTTTCAGACTTCATCTTGCCAAGAATAAAATTTCCAAATCCCAATGCTTTTTCCTTGCTTTTGGATCTGTTTTTTTGGCTGGAAAAAAAACCTACTAAAGCCCCTGCTCCGATCACCATCAAAACACTCCCTATGACCCTTCCTGTTGTTTTTGAACTCTTTGTCTTCATCATTTTGTCTTCAGTTTATTTGTAAAATATTCTTTTCGAAAAGGTTCTGTACTTGAATTTCATTTATATGAGATCACTGAACCTTTTGCTGATCTTTGGATCTAGCTTTTCTTTCCTGAACATACCAATATTGGCTGCTGGAAATGGGATGAAAAAATGAGAAATGAATAAGGGTTGGAAAAGAAAAAATACCACACAACTTTTATTTACCCTAAATCAAGTTGTGTGGTATAGATAATCGAACTTTACTGTATTCCAAAAAATCTACCCACTTTATCATTCTTTCTGAGAACTTCCGGTTTGGGATTGAGTTCCTGATATCTACTTTACAAATGTCTGGAATTTCAGATCAGGATGTGTTGCAGCCTTTTCGAAATTTGTTATAGAATTCATTCATTTTTAAGATAGTTCTTTCGATACTCCCTCATTTGCTTAAAAAAAGAGGGGGTAAGTCCTGTTACTTTCTTAAATTGATTGGAAAGATGGGATACACTGCTATAATCCAATTGGTAGGAAATCTCTGTCAGGTTAAGTTCATTGTATAGCAATAGTTCCTTTACTTTTTCAATTTTGTTGAAAATGATGAACTGTTGAATAGTTATCCCTTGAACCTCTGAAAAAATATTCGATAGATAGGTGTAATCGTAACCAAGCCGTTCACTGATAAAGTCAGAAAAATTAATTTTGGGCAAAGATTCAGATTGATGGATCATTTGGATGATCTCATTTTTTATCCTATCGATCAAAACACTTTTTTTGTCATCAAGTAACTCTAGCCCGATTTTTTTTAAATTTTGCCTTAGCGCTTCTTTTTGGGGCTCACTGATTTTTTCCATAATTTCAACTTCGCCCAAGTTCACAATGGCATACCTGATGCCCAAATTTTTGAGTTCTTCTTTGACTACCATGATACAGCGTAGGCTGACCATGTATTTGATATGTATTTTATGGTTTTCCACATTGTTATTAATATACCAATTATTCGGCCATTAATAAAAAGTTATCTTTATTAAATGGAGGATCTTGGTATACATT
>Ga0114946_10002594_pt1 | contig 12397 bp, 11 predicted proteins | sample WalLakDeSediment_FD_88676 | JGI IMG/M metagenome (GOLD analysis project Ga0114946, IMG submission 88676) | Lake sediment microbial communities from Walker lake, Nevada to study Microbial Dark Matter (Phase II) - Walker Lake 11/02/13 Deep Sediment | ecosystem: Environmental > Aquatic >...
CGCAGGTGGGCGAAGCGGTCGTATCGCTCCCAGGTCGAGACGAGCACTTCGCCGCCCCAGATGTGCCCGTCCTCCCCGTATCCGGTGCCGTCGAACGCGATGCCGACGACCGGGTCGCTCACCCCGTGCTCGGCCGCCACGCCGGCTATGTGCGCGTGGTGGTGCTGCACGCCCACCCTCGGCAGGTCGAGCGTGAGCGCGAACTTCGTGGAGAGGTACTCGGGGTGCAGGTCGTAAGCGAGCAGCGTAGGCCGCACACGGAAGAGGCGCTCGTAGAGAGCGAGGGTCTCCTCGAAGTGCTGCAGCGTGAGCGCGTTCTCCATGTCGCCGATGTGCTGCGAGACGAACGCGTAGCCTCCGGTGAGCAGTGCGAAAGTGTTCTTCTGCTCGGGCCCTACGGCGAGGATGTCGATGTCGCTCTCGAAGGGCAGCGCGATCGGGTGTGGCGCGTAGCCGCGCGCGCGGCGTATCGGCTGCTCGAGGCCGGCGATCCGGCGCACGACCGAGTCGTCGTAGCGCGAGCGGATGCCGCGGTCGTGCAGGAGGAACGCGTCGGCGATCGGAGCGAGCCGCTCGAGGGCTTCGTCGTTGTCGGTGGCGATCGGCTCCTCGGACAGGTTGCCCGAGGTCATGACGAGCGGGCGGTCGACCGCCGCAAGAAGCAGGTGGTGCAGGGGCGTGTACGGCAGCATGATGCCGAGATCGGGCAGCGTGCCGGCCACCGAGGGCGCCAGCCGTCCGGTTGCGCGATGGCGTGCGAGCACGATCGGACGTACCGTGCCCGAGAGCAAGGCGCGCTCGTCCTCCGACAGGTCGCATAGAGCGGCGGCGTCATCGAGCGACGGCACCATGACCGCGAGCGGCTTGCCCCACCGCTGCTTGCGCTCGCGTAGCCGCGCTACGGCGTTCTCATCGGTCGCGTCGCAGGCAAGATGGAAGCCGCCGAGTCCCTTGAGGGCGACGATGCGCCCCTCGAGCAGCAGCGCGGCCGTCGCAGCCACGATCGCCTGCGAGCGTGCGCGCTCCTCGGCTTCATCGCGGTGGTGAGGGGCGGACGCGTGCTGCCACCCGGGCTCTCGCGGCGTTTGCGCCGGCAGCGGGACGCCGTCACTCACGTCGAGGTAGAGCCGGGGGCCGCACACGAAGCACGCGTCGGGCTGTGCGTGGAAGCGGCGGTCGGCCGGGTTGGCATACTCGGCGGCACAGCGGGGGCACATCTCGAACTCGCGCATCGCCGTCGAGGGGCGGTCGTAGGGCACGCTGTCGATGATGGTGAAGCGGGGTCCGCAGTTGGTGCAGTTGATGAAGGGATAGCCGTGGCGCCGGTCGCCGGGGTCGAAGAGCTCGGCGGCGCACGCGGGGCACGTGGCGATGTCCGGCGAGACGAGGGTCATCGCCCCGTCCACCTCGGTGGACTCCCGGATCGAGAAGCCGGTGAGCGCCTCGAGATCGACCTCCTCGGCGACGATGGTCTCGACGAGCGACATCGGCGGAGCCTCGGCGCGCACCGCGGCCGGGAACGCATCCACGGCATCCGGGTCGCCCTGCACGAGGCAGAAGACCCCCTCCGAGGAGTTGAGCACCCAGCCCTCGAGGCCCGAGGAGCGCGCGAGGTTGTAGACGAACGGGCGGAACCCGACACCCTGCACGACGCCGGTGATATGCAGCGAGAGCGCCTTCACCGCGGCGCGCTCACAGGCCGTCCGCAGGCGCGCACCGCGGCGCATGGGCGTCGGCGACGAACCGGTTGTTGATCAGTACGAACAGCCGGTACGCCTGGCCGAGCAGGATCATGGCCTCCTCGGCCATCGCCTTGTCGATGCTCTCCTGCGGGCCGTTGAAGGGCGAGTCGTGAATGAACGAATTGCGCGCCGCACGCACTTCCCGCCATCGGGCAGGAAAGGCGCGGTAGCCGAGTTCGGCGGCGGCGTCCTCGAACTGCTCGCCGGTGAGGTGGGGGAAGAGCCGCCCGATGCGCCCTCCGACGGCTCGCTGGCCGTCGAGGACGACCTCGCGGACCGAGAGGTCGGCCCCGCGCGCTGCAAGGATTCTGTCGATGATGTCCTCGAGGATCGCCTCGAGGAACGCGGCGACCAGAATGACCACGATCTCGGACTCGCCCTCGTCGTGGTAGCGCCTGATGCGGCCGTCGAGACGCCGCAGCCGCTCGGTCGGGAAGACGCGGCGCGAGTCTCCGGGTGCAGAGCAGAAGGGGCACGGAGCGTTACCCGCACCGAACTCCGGGTCGGCGGTGAGGAAGCCGCACTGAGGGCACTCGAAGTAGGTCGGTGCCGTAGCGGGGACCTCGTCGCTTCGGGCCTCAGGGGCGCCGCTCTTCTGATGCTGGTGTTTCGTCACGCCGCCATTGTAGCAGCGATATGTCGGCCGGGACCGGGTCCCGGCCCGCACTTTGGCTCCCTACCGGCTCACGCTCGCGCGCGCTGCGGACCTCCGCTTGAGCGCGAACCCGATCAGCACCGCGAACCCGAGCGTTATCGCCGCTCCGACGATGCCGGACGTGGTGGTGCCGAGGTCGACGACCGGCCACGAGTCCTCATCGGCCCCCGCCGTTTCCGCGCCGCTCTCGGGGAACGCGTAGTCGGGCAGGAAGCTGGTGCGCTCCTGGATCGCCCCCACACTCTCGTGGGCCGCGACGGTCGCCCCCTCGATCTCGGCCGTGCCCGCCACGCGCTCGATCGACCACTCGAGTCCGTCGGGGTTGCCCGAGGCGAACCATGCGATCGCGCCACCGAGGACCAGCGCCCCCACGAGCAGGGCCGTGACGACAGGCTTGATCGACAGACCGCCAAGCGAGCGGCCGGTCGCCGAGCGCTCGAGGATCTCGGGCTGTGCGTTGCGGACGAAGACGAGGACACCCGCGGTGATGAGGCCCTCGACGGTGCCGATCGCGAGATGGATCGGCATCATCATCAGCATGAATGTCGAGAACGGGAGCTCGGAGATGCCTGACATCGTCGTTTGGAGCACCACGGCAGCCGCGCCGAGGAGAAGGCCCACGACGGCACCCAGCACGCTTCCGGCGACGATCCGCGTCTTGGTGGGGTTCTTTCCGACGATGGGCAGGTAAACCAGGGGGAAGGCTACGAAGGCCGGGAAGAAACCGAGGTTGAAGATGTTGGCGCCGAGCGCGATCAGGCCACCGTCAGCGAAGAAGAGCGCCTGGACCCCGAGCACGGAGGCGATCACGAGAAACGCCGCGTGGGGGCCGAGGAGCGCGGTGAGCAACAGCCCACCCCCTATGTGACCGCTCGAGCCGGTGCCCGGAATCGCGAAGTTGAGCATCTGCGCGGCAAACACGAACGCGCCGGCTACACCCATGAGTGGAACCTTGCTGTCGTCGAGGTTTTCGCGCACCTTCTTGGCACAGTAGGCGGTGGTCACAGCGGTTGCACCCCACATCACGCCGCCCACCGCGGGGCTGAGAAGGGCATCTGACATATGCATCGCTGTTCCTCCGTCCAGCCGGCCCGGCGGGCTGCCGACAGGGTCGTGTTACCACTTGTAGAAGCGTGCTACTATCTCTAGAAGGTAGTGATGCACCGGCGCTCGAGTCAAGCCCGCGGAGCCGATTCGCACGAACTCGTCAGCCGTTGCACCCACCGTGGCACGAACGGCGCGTGCGGGTAGCACGAGCCCGATACGGAGGGAGTCCGCTGTGCCGGGAGTCGTCAGGTTCGGGGTTTCGGCCGACGAGCGTCTGCTCGACCGGTTCGATGAGCTCATAGCCGCCCGAGGCTACGTGAACCGTTCCGAGGCCGTGCGCGACCTCATGCGGGCCGCGCTCGTGGAGGAGCAGTGGAAGTCCGGTGAGGGAGAGGCGGTCGGGACGGTGACCCTCGTCTACGACCACCACGCGTCCGACCTCTCCGACAGGCTCACCTCCCAGCAGCACTCGCATCACGAGGAGATCGTGTCGACACTCCACGTGCACCTCGATCACCACCACTGTCTGGAGGTGCTCGTGCTCCGCGGCGCTCCTCACACCATCGGGCGGATCGCCGCCGAGCTCATCGGCACCAAGGGCGTCAAGCACGGCAAGTTCGTTGCGACCACCACCGGGCAGGGACTCGAGTAGGGGAAGTCATGTCGACGCTCGAGGAAGGCCTCTACGATCTCGGCAGGTTGGACCGGCTGTCCTACGGTGACACGTACGTCCACCGCCTCGATCCCCGGGCCAAGGTCCTCACCACGCTCGTGTTTCTCGTGTGCGTGGTCTCCTTCGGGCCGTACGAGCTGCTCCCCATGCTGCCGTTCGTGGTGTTCCCGGTAGTGCTCGTGGCCGAGGCGGATCTGCCCCTCGGCTTCCTGCTGCGCAAGCTGCTGGTCGTCGCCCCGTTCGCCGTGGTCGTCGGCATCTTCAATCCACTCCTCGATACCGAAACGCTCGTGACGATCGGCGGCGTGAGCATTTCGGGCGGCTGGGTGTCGTACCTCTCGATTCTGGCCAGGTTCTTCCTCACCACGATCGCGGCACTCGTCCTCATCGCGACGACGAGCTTCGCCGGCGTGTGCCTCGCGCTCGGCAGGATGGGCGTGCCGGATGTGCTCGTGACGCAACTGCTCCTGCTCTACCGCTACATCTTCGTCCTGGGCGGCGAGACGATGCGCATGGCGCGTGCGCGTGCGCTTCGCTCGTTCGACGGACGCGGCATGGGGCTCGGCGTGTATACGCAGATCCTCGGTCATCTCCTGCTGAGGACCTATGCTCGCGCACAGCGTGTCTACGAGGCGATGCTTGCGCGTGCGTTCGACGGCGAGGTCCGGATGTCCGGGACCCTCCACTTCGGCACGCGGGACACGCTGTTCGTTCTCGGCTGGTCCGCCGTGTTCCTCTTCTTCCGCCTCGTCAACGTTCCGCTCGCACTCGGAAGCTTCCTCACAGGGGTGATGGGATGAGCCACCATTCGATCGACGTCTCCGGGGTGCACTACCGCTACCCGGACGGCACGCCGGCGCTCAAAGGCGTCTCGTTCTCGGTCGGGCACGGCGAGTCGATCGCGCTCGTCGGCGCGAACGGCGCCGGCAAGTCTACGCTGCTGATGCATCTGATGGGATTCCTCGTTCCCGCCGAGGGGGAGGTCCGGGTGGGCGACGTCCCGGTCACCAGGACGACGCTGCGCGACATACGGCGGACCGTCGGCATGGTCTTCCAGGACCCCGACGACCAGCTCTTCATGCCGAGCGTCAGAGAGGACGTCGCGTTCGGTCCGCTGAACCTGGGACTTCCGGACGCCGACGTGGCGGCTCGCGTCGACGACGCTCTCGCCAGGGTCGGCGCGTTGCACCTGAAGGAGCGCCCGCCCTACCGGCTCTCGGGTGGCGAGAAGCGTGCGGTCTCGATCGCCACCGTGCTCGCGATGTGCCCGAGCGCTCTAGTGATGGACGAGCCGTCCTCGAACCTCGATCCGCGGGCGCGGCGCAGGCTGATCGAGCTGCTTGCGACGTTCGATCACACGAAGATCATCGCAACGCACGACCTCGACCTCGCGCTCGAACTGTGCGAGCGCACGATAGTCATGAGCGACGGCACGATCACCGCGGACGGCGCGACGCGCACGGTGTTCACCGACGACGAGTTGCTCGCGCGCAGCGGACTCGAGCGCCCGCTCGGCATGCAGCCGTGCCCCGTGTGCTCGGGTCGTGCGGAGGAGGCTGGCTAGACGCGTTCGACAGTGGCCGAGCCGCCCGGCCCGCTGCCGATGAGGTCGGTCGAGGTGTGCAGCTTGGCTCGCGCTTCGCCGAGCAGGACGCTTGCCTGTGCCACGAGAGCGCTGCCCTCCCGTTCCTCGGCATGGTCAGCGAGGTGGTGGACCTGCTCCAGCCACTGCTGCGCCATGGCGAGCGAGTCGTCGACCTGGGCGATCATGAGTTTGAGCTGTCCGACATGGACTCCGGTCTCACAGATGGCGATCTACCTCACTTCGTCGTGCGTGCATCGGACGTGCAGAAACCGGCCGCTTCACGGCCGGCCAACCGCGTCGATCGGACGGACTCAGCCGATCCAGGGGGCCAGTTCTTCGACGAGACGCTTCTTGGGCATCGCGCCGACGAGTTTCTTGGCGACCTCACCGTCGCTGAAGATCAGCAGCGTCGGAATCGACAGGATCTCGTACTTCTGAGCGGTCGCAGGATTCTCGTCCACGTTCAGCTTGCCGACGACGATCTTGTCGCCGTACTCCTCGGCCAGCTCCTTGAGAACCGGCTCCATCATGCGGCAAGGACCGCACCACGGTGCCCAGAAATCGAGGACGACCGGCTTGCCCGCGTTCACGACGTCGCTCTCGAACCCGGCATCAGTGACCTGGATCAACGCATCGCTCATCCTTCGTCTCCTTCCGTGGTGCGCCCTAGACGGCGCAGACCTTCTCATCGATGAAGCGCAACGCCTCGAACGCTGCTGAAGCCCCTTTGGCTGCAGCGGTGATGACCTGTTTGAGTTCCGAATCGGTCACGTCACCGGCTGCGTACAGCCCCGGCCACGACGTTCGACCGTCGTGGTCTATCTTGATGTACCCTTTCTCGTCCAGGTCGACAAGGTCTTGACCGACCTCGTTGACCGGATCGACTCCCACGAAGATGAACACGCCGTCGACGGGGAGCAGCAGGTCGTCCTCTCCCTTGGTCGAAGTCAGGACGACGCCGGTCACCTTCGACCCGTCACCTTCGACGGCGGAGACGACCCGGCTCCACTGCATCTCTATCTTCTCGTTCTCGAAGCACCGTTCCTGTATACACTTGGTCGCACGCAGCTCATCGCGCCGGTGGACGATGTGGACCCGGCTCGCGAACTTGGTGAGGAAGAGCGCCTCCTCCACCGCGGCGTCGCCGCCACCGATGACGCACACCGTCTTGTCCCGGTAGAGCGCGCCGTCGCATGTCGCGCACCATGAGACCCCCCGGCCGGTGTAGTCGGCCTCGCCGGGCACGCCGAGCTTCTTCGGTATGGCGCCGGTGGCGATGATGACCGCGCGGGCGAGATACTCGTCGCCGTCCTCGGTGGTCACGACGAAGTCGAGGTCCTCGGGCCGGATCGCGGTGATGTTCGTGAACGGCTTGACCTCGGCACCGAACTCCTCGGCCTGCGCGAGCATGAGGTCGCCGAGCTCCTGACCCGAAAGGCCCTTGGGAAAGCCGGGATAGTTCTCGATCCAGTCGGTGGTGACGATCTGGCCACCGGGGATACCGCGCTCGAACACGACGGTGCTTGCCCGTGCGCGCGACGCGTAGAGCGCTGCGGTCAGGCCGGCAGGTCCCCCGCCAACGATGGCGATGTCGACGGTCTGCATCCTAGAACGTCCCTCCTTCGGGAAGCGGCTGGCCGGCGGCGGCTGCTTCCTGCCGCACCTGCTCGAGTGCTGCCGTGGCTTCCTGGTTGATCTGCTGTGCTTGTGCGTCGCCGTTGCCCGTGAGCGCGATGACGCGTGAGAACTGGGTCGCTGCGGCGGCGTAGTCCTGGCGGCCCCGCCAGTAGAAGACGCCGAGGTTGAAGATCGCCTGCACGTGCTCGCCGTCTTGCTCGAGGATGCGGTTCGCCTCCTGGATCGCCCGGTCGGTCTGACCGCCGTAGAAGTACGAGGCTGCCAGGTCGGCCCGCACGTCGGAACTCTCCGGCCGCAGCTCGAGGTAGCGCTCGTAATGCCTGATCGCGAGCGAGGAGTAGCGTACGTCGCCCGTGCTCAGACGCAGTTCGTAGTAGAGGTTCGCGAGTGCAAGGCGCGTGTCGAGGTTCGTCTCGTCGCGTTCGAGGATCGTGAGATAGTCGAGTATCCGCTGCTGAGCACCCGGAAGCTGGTCGCGGAACTCGACCGGGACGGCCGTTGGGACGCCGTCGCGTGCACCGGGCCCCCAGAGCGTGATGAAGACGATCGCGGCGAAGATGGCGAGCGAGGTGCCGAGGATTCCGAGGGGCACGCGGTAGCGCTGGAACGGACGGATGATGTAGCGTTTCGCGAAGCCGCCATCCGGCCCCTCGGCGTATCGCTCGACCTCCAGCCCGAACGTCTGGGCCTTGAGCAGCATGTTGAGGTCGTTCGTCACCATCGTGAGGCCATCGGGGCAGCCCGTCGTGCAGAGCTGGACCGCGACGGCGAGGATGCGGTCGTCCGCGTTGCGGCCCGACAAGCCCTCGGGCATCGGACCGTCGGAGTCAACGGGCACGACACGGACGCGTCCACCGTCGGGCAACTCGACGCCATCGATGAGGCTGCCCTGCTCGGAGAGCTCGAAGAGCATCCGCGAGACCTCGCGTCCCCGGAAGCGCAGGTCCGGATCCACGCGTGAGGTCTTCAGTTTGTCGAGTTCGCCCAGGACGGTCTCGGGGATGACGACCTCTGCGTCGGGGAATGCGAGAAGCGCCTGCGGGTCCGCAAGCAGCACGTTCGTGTCGAGCACTACGGTCTTCATCGGGTCGCGGTTCTCCGGTTCGTCATCGGATCGGGGCGCTCGCGTAGTTCTCGAGCACGGGCAGCTGGTCTGCGGGCCTGCCTTGGATCCAGCCTGTAACAGGCGCATACACCCACGTGTCCGTGACCTCTATCCTGCCCCACACCTCGACCCGTGTGTCGTCCTGGTTGTACAGGTACACGGTAACGCCATAACCCGCCGCGGTATCGGCGGCAGCGCGCGCGGCGGTGTCACGCCCCGTGGTCGCGACTCCCGCCGCCACGTCCGCGGCCTCTCGCGTCGCCTCGATCACGTTTCGACGCGCGGTGACGTAGGCGCCGAGGTCGTGAACGAAGGTCACGGCCAGGGCCACGCCGAGCGCGATCAGGAGGACCCTCTTCATCGCGGGGTATCCTCTCCGGCTGCGGGCACGTCTTCACCAGGCATCATAGTATCAGCATCGGCAGCTCGGACGCGCCTCCTGATGAACAGCAGAAGGCCGAGGAGCAGCACCGCGACGCCTCCGACGATCGCAAGGCGGTCGAGATACGAGGCGCGCACCACACTGGTACCGGTCGCGAGCAGCACTTCTTCGGCCCGGATCTCCACCACGAGGGTTCCTGAGAGGGCTGACTGCAGGTCGACTCCGACGGTGTAGAAGTTCTCCTGGGGGCTGAGCGTGACGAGCTCCTCATCCGGTCCGGTGAGATCGAGTTCGGCACCTCGCATCGAGAGCAAGACCGTCAGTTCCTTGGCCGAGCCGTTCACGATGCTGATCGGTACGTCACCCCTCGGTCCGGCGAGTGTGACGTCCTGGGCCGCGACGGTGACCTGTTCGAGTACCGTCCGCGAGGTGCGCTCGGCGTATGAGGCGAACGCGCGGCCCCGGTCTGCCATGCTCCAGCGGCCGTCGGGGCCGGCCCACCGCGCGCCCTGTGCGATGAGCGACGCATCAGATGCCGACCGGGCGTCCGGGTCGCCCGGTCCTGCTGCCGCTTCGAGACCCGCGGCCCACATCCGGGCCCGCGCCGCGTCCTCCCAGTAACCGGGCGGCGCAGCCGGGGTGCTCTCAACGGACTGCGGAAGCGAGACCGGATCGCGCGCGGCGCCGCCGGACAGCTCGGATGTTGTCGCGAGCTCCGCCCACACGGCCTCCCGGACGAAGCCGGCGAGCTCGAGCACGGATGCGACCGTTCCCGGCCTGCCGGGTCCGAGGTCGGTCAGGGTGACCACCGGCTCGCTCCACCCCTCTGAGATCGCGTGCCTGAAGACAACCAGGGCGCCTGCCGATGGGTCGCCCTGTTCGATCGAGTCACACGTTTCTCGGTCGAGGACGTACGCGGATACTGCCGACTCTTCCAGCGGGTATATCCCTCCCGCCACGCTTGCTTCTTCCTCGGCAAGCTTCTCGGGAGCGAGCAGCACGAAACGGATACCGCGTTCGTCGAGCACATCGAGCGCGCCCTCAGGCAGTTCGTCGTGGGCCACTGCCGCGCCTGTGGTCGGAGATGTCTCGAGGGTTGCGAGATAGGCGGAGAGCCCGCGCGAGTAGTGTGCGGCGAGGTCCCCGACGCGCCCGACGGAGTCGAGCGCCGCGATGTCTGGATCGGCGTACCCGACGTCGAGAAGCTCGAGCCGCCCGGTCGCGATCGCTTCTTGCAGACTCGTGAGGGCTGCGGCGTATCGCGCGGGTCCCGGCTCACCGGGGCCAACCTCTACCAATCCCTCATCCGACTCTGCGACGAGATACCCCTGGGCGATACGGGCCCATTCGTCGAGCGTAACCGGGGAGATGGCAAGGGTAAGACGGAGCGCGGGGTCGTCAAGGACGGCGCGAGCCAACTCCTCTGCCTGCTCGAGCGCGCCGGTCGACCGGGCCGGATCCGTGACGAAGTTCCCTTGCGTATCGAAGCGCGGTGCCGTGGAGATCCTCACCGCGAGAGCGACAGGGGTGACGTCGGGCTCGGGTGCATGCACGAGCAGGAAGCCCGAGGCGACCTTCTCCTCGACCGCCTCGGCCTGAGAGCGGACCCGGATCTCGTACGGGTATGCATCGGGGCGCAGCTCCAGGTCGGCAAGGTCGCGCGCGAACTCGACCTCGACCGTGCCGGTCTCGACGTCGGAGCGGACCTCGGTGCGCTGGAAGAGCAGCCGCCCGCTCGGTCGGCGGATCTGGAGACGAACCTCCAGATAGGACGTCGGTTCGGGGACCTCGACCTCCACGCCGATGCGGAACGAGCCGTCAGCTGGTACGGAGAGGGGACCGGTGTCGACCGCCACGCCCTCCGGCTGCGTGCTGAGCGGCTCGAGCTCGGGCGCAGGCGCCGCGGAGACCCCCGCGTACGGCAGCGCCGCGCCGAGAGCGAGGCACGCAGCGAGGATAATGGTGAGGGCTCGGTGGCCGTGTGGCCGTCCCGCCCGGCGATCAACAGGCGTCAACTGCGCTCCGTCAGTTCGGTCTCGGCACCTACCTGCGCAATGTCGGTAGGTGTCTCGTGTATGGTGCAGAAGATTGGGGCAGAATGATTATCGCACGGCGCCGACGAAAGGAACCACGCCAGGATGTCTCAGCAGAGCGACGTTCGTGCCATACCCGATGTGCTCCCTCTGATTCCGCTCAGGGACCTCATCCTCTTCCCCAACCTGGTCGTGCCGCTGTTCGTGGGCCGGGAGCGATCGATCAACGCCCTCGAGGAATCCATGCGACAGGACCACCTCGTCGCGCTCGTAACACAGCGGGAGGCAGAGGTTCAGGATCCCGGGCCCGAGGACATCTACGATATCGGATGCGTTGCCTCCATCATGCAGGAGCTCAAGCTGCCCGACGGCACCGCCAAGGCTCTCGTCGAGGGCCAGCAGCGCATGCGCATCGTCGAGTTCTTGCAGACCGACCCGTACTATCTCGTTCGCGTCGAGCTGATAGAGGAGTCCGAAGAGGTCGACATGGAGACCGAGGCGCTCATGCGCGCCATACTCCACGACTTCGAGCGGGCCTCCGAGCTCGGCAAGCCGATACCACAGGAAGTCCAGATGGCGGCCGCGGCGATCGAGGAGCCCGGACGCCTGGCCGACTTCATCGTGTTTCACCTCAACCTCAAGGTCGAGGAGAAGCAGGTGATCCTCGAGGCCATCGAGCCGTTCAAGCGCCTCGAGCGCACGAGCACGTTCCTGCGCAAGGAGATCGAACTGCTCGAACTCGGTTCCAAGATCCAGAACCGCGTCAAGGAGCAGATGACCAAGACGCAGCGCGAATACTTCCTGCGCGAGCAGCTCAAGGCGATCCAGCAGGAGCTCGGCCATCTCGACGAGATCCAGGCCGAGGTTGACGAGTACCGGGAGAAGATCGCCGAGGCTAAGATGCCCGAGCAGGTCGAGGAGAAGGCCCTGAAGGAACTCGGCCGCCTGGAGAAGATGCCGCCGGCCGCGGCCGAGACCGGCGTCATCCGTACCTACCTCGACTGGCTCATCGGCCTGCCGTGGAACGCCGAGTCCGAGGAGAAGCTCGATCTCATCGAAGCTCAGGCGATCCTCGATGAGGACCACTACGGGCTGGAGAAGGTCAAGGAGCGCGTGCTCGAGTACCTGGCGGTCCACAAGCTCACCGACCACATGCGCGGTCCGATCCTGTGCTTCGTCGGACCTCCGGGCGTGGGCAAGACCTCGATCGGCAAGTCTATTGCGCGTTCTCTCGGCCGCGAGTTCATCCGAATGTCGCTCGGCGGGGTGCGTGACGAGGCGGAGATCCGCGGCCATCGACGCACCTATGTGGGCGCCCTGCCCGGACGCATCATCCAGTCGATCAGCCAGGCCGGGAAGAACAACCCGGTCTTCATGATGGACGAGGTCGACAAGGTCGGCATGGATTTCCGGGGCGATCCGACCTCGGCACTGCTCGAGGTGCTCGATCCGGAGCAGAACTTCGCGTTCCAGGACCACTACCTGGAGGCTCCATTCGACCTCTCCAACGTCATGTTCATCACGACTGCGAACCTGC
>Ga0114946_10002596_pt1 | contig 12389 bp, 10 predicted proteins | sample WalLakDeSediment_FD_88676 | JGI IMG/M metagenome (GOLD analysis project Ga0114946, IMG submission 88676) | Lake sediment microbial communities from Walker lake, Nevada to study Microbial Dark Matter (Phase II) - Walker Lake 11/02/13 Deep Sediment | ecosystem: Environmental > Aquatic >...
AGCGGCGTGGTGGCACGCAGCGCCGACCCGAGGAGCGCCAGCAGGACGACGGTATCCATCAGCGGTCCTCCTGGCTCGCCGCGACCTTCGGCGCGACCACCGGCGCCTCGCCGCCCGGCGTCCCGCCGCCCGGTGGCGTGCCACCGGCCGGCTCCTCCGGCAGATCACCGAGCGCCTGCGCGCGGCGCAGCGGGTTGGTCAGCCACTCCGGCAGGAAGCCCTTGGCCGCGATGAACAGCACGACCAGCGCAAGCACCATCGACACGACGTCGCGCGTCAGGTCGGTGAAGGCGACGTTCATCGCCGAGCCGCCGTTCTTGAGCACGCCGAACAGGAAGGCGGCAAGAACGACGCCGACCGGGTGGTTGGCGCCCAGCAGCGCCACCGCGATGCCGTCGAAGCCGTCACCGGTGGGGAGCGACTGGCGCAGTGCGTAGTCCTCCAGCGCGCCGCCCAAGACGTAGTGCGTGGCCGTGAGCCCGGCCAGGGCGCCGGAGATCGCCATCGCCATCACCGTGTTGCGCGGGATGTTGGCGCCGCCGTACTCGGCCGCCTTGGGCGCCAGCCCCGTCGCCCGCAGCTCGTAGCCGTAGCGGGTCCGGAACAGGAAGACCCACACGAACACCGCCGCCGCAAGAGCGATGAGGAACGAGGGGTTGAGGTTGGTCGGTGGGATCGAGAGCGGCAGCGCCCGCCAGCCGAACGCGGCCAGCACGACGTAGGCGACCGCCGCCACCGCCAGCGCCGCCAGGACCCTCCCCTGGAAGCCGCGGCGCCGCAACGCGCCCACCGCACCAGCGCCGACGAAGGCCAGCACCGCCAGCAGACCCGCGATCCAGGCGGCGGCGTCGACGGCGACGACGTTGGTCCCGGGGGTCGCGCGCAGGTCGATGCCGAACATCGCCGGCAGCCTGGGGATGCGGGCCGCCTGCGAGAGCTCGTACGACTTCGGCTCCGAACCGGGGGCCTTGAACGGCAGATGCAGCACCACCGGCTGATCGCCCGCCCGCGGCTGGGCGACCACCACGGCGCCCACCAGGGTGACCACCGCCACGAGGGCCAGCGTCAGCCGCGGCGAGATCCGCATCAGCCGCCTCACGGGGGGCACGAGCAGGCCCACGACCGAGGCCGCCACCACCCACGCGATCAGCTGGATCACCCGCACCGCCGAGGCCGCGAAGGTCGGCGACGACGACAGCATGAACAGCATGAGCGAGGCCGCCACGAAGTTGAGGAGGATCGTGTTGATCACCTCGTTGGCGCCGAAGCGCGCCTTGAGGAAGCCCGGGATCGCGCCCCAAAGGCCGCCACCCACGGCCGCCGCGAGCACCGCGACCGGCAGCACCAGCAACCGGGGCCCGGGCATGTACAGGCCGACGAACATCGCGCCGATCGCGCCCAGCACCATCTGGCCGGGCGCGCCGATGTTGAACAGCCCGGCGCGGAAGCCGAAGCCCACGGCCAGGCCGGTGAAGATCAGCGGCGTGGCGAACGACAGGGCGTCGAAGAAGCCCTTCACCGTGCCGAGCGAGCCCGAGAACAGGATGTAGTAGGCGTGCCACAGCGTGTCGAGGCGGCCCGCCAGCGCCATCAGCGGCCCGCTGATGACGACGTCACGGCCCACTCGCGTCGGTTGCAGCAGAAGGATGACGACGGCCGCTGCGAGCAGCGCCAGCGCGATCGACACGGCGGGGATCGCGACCGCGGTGAGCACGCGATCGAGCACGCGGCCCGCGCGCGACCACACACGGAGGCCGAAGATCAACGCGGCCGCGCCGGCGACCAACGTGAGGAAGGCGGCGAAGCCGGGGGCGGAGCCCCCGTAGGGCAGCCGCCGCACGACCACGCCGGCGTCGCGCGCCAGCTCGACACTGACCGTGACCGGGCGCGTCAGGGCCTCCTCGGACAGCTGCCGGAGGCGCTCCGCGTCCTGGCTTGGGCTTGGATTCGCGATGTTCGGCGCGATCGCGTCCTGGAAGGCCACGGCCCGCCGCGCCTCGACCGCGGCGTCGAACTGGGCCAGACCCCACGCGGCGGTGGCGATCAGGAGGACGCCGGCCGCGAGCCAGGCGGCGTAGCGCGCCCGCCCGGGAAGTGCAGCCGCGCCCGCGACGACCACGAGCCCCGCGACGGAGAGCCACAGCACCGTGCCCTGACCGGGCACGCTGAGGGGATCGGTCCGGCCGGTGAAGTCGATCACCCGGTCGGGGAGCAGGATGACGGCCGCCCGCGAGCCGGTCTCGCGGCTGAAGGCCGCCCACGGGGCGACCCACAGCGCGACGAGGGTCACGAGGGCGAAGGCCGCGACCGCGAGGCGTTCGCTCATCGCGCCATCCTACATTGGCGCCAGGCCGTCCTCGCCCCACTTGCGCCGGATCTCCTCCACCGCCCGCAGGGCGTCGGCGGCGTGCGCGAAGCGCTCTGCGGGGTCCGGCGCCAGGAGGCGCGCCACGAGGTCGTCGGCGGCCGCCAGCGCCGGGTCGTGGCTCGAGGGTCGCGTCGGGTCGGCGGCGCCCCCGAGCACCGAGAGGTGCCCAGCCAGCCCCGCCTCCAGCGCGTCGGCATGCGGCACCTCGCCCAGCAGCGCCGCGTACAGCATGACGCCGGCCGCGTAGAGGTCGGACGCCGGCGTCGCTGGCTCGCCCCGAGCCTGCTCGGGGCTGAGGTACGCCAGGGTTCCGGCGGACCTCGGCGCGGTCGCTCGGTCGTCGATGCGGACCGCGAGGTCGAAGTCGATCAGCGTGACCCGGCCGGCCCGATCGACCAGCACGTTCTCCGGCTTCACGTCGCGGTGGACCACGCCGAGATCGTGCAGGTAGCCGAGCGCCGCGAGCAACTGGGCGAAGGCGGTCAGGTAGCGCCCGCGGACCAGTTCCTCCGTGCTGCGCGGGCCCCCCGCAATGCGGGGGCTTCTCGCATCGCGGGGGCTTCCCGCGGTGGCGGGGCCGCTCGACTCGCCACCCGCGCGCAGCCGCTGGCCCCAGAACAGCGGCATCCGCACGCCGGGCCACCCGGCGACGTCCACCCGGGCGTCGATGTGCCCGACGTTCGGGTGGCGGAACCCCGCCGCGATGCGGAACTCGTGGTCCGCGCGCGCTTCGCTTCCCGGCGGTAGCAGCTTCAGCGCGCCGACCGACTCGCCGTCGGACACGAGGTAGACCCGGGCGGACGCGCCGCGCCCCACCTCGCGCAGGATCATCTCACCGCTCTGCAGGCGGCTGCCGATCACGCGCGGACCCGCACCCGCCGGGGCGCTCACCGCGGCACCAGCACCCGTGCGCGGCGCAGGGCCGCCAGCGCGCTGCGCTCCGCATCGGGCGCGGTAGCGGGCGTACGCGCCGCCCGGCCGCCGACCGCCGACCACCGGCCGCCTCCCCCGAGGCCCCGGGCCGGGAGCGCCGCCGGCGCGCCGACGCCCGCGGGAACGCGCAGGAGCACGTGGCCGAACCCTGCCTGCGCAAGCGCGGAGCGGGTCCGGCGGAGGAACGCCTGCACCGCGGCGCGGTAGGCGCGCACTTCCTCGGGGCCGACCGTCCGCCGCTCGTCGCTCTCGACGTCGACGACCTCGAAGCGTCCCTCCGGCGGGTGGAGGTCGTCGTCGGAGACGATCTGGAGGAACGCGGCGTCGAGCCCGCGCGCCCGCAACGCGACGAGGGCCGGCCGCCACGGCTTGGGGTCGAACAGGTCGGAGATCACCACGGTCAGCGCAGCGCCGCGCACCTTGGGGAGGGCGAGCGCGAAGCTGCGCACGCCCTCGACGGGCCCGGGGCCCCCCGCCACCGGCACCGATTCCTCGAGCAGCCCCCACGCGCGGGCCAGGCCGACGCGACCCTGCGCCACCGGGCTGGCGGCGCCGGCCGTCGTGTGGACGCGGGTGATGGCGTCGCGCTGCCCGACGTAGCTGACGAGCTCCGCGACGATCCGCGCGTAGTCGAGCTTGCCGGCCAGACCCATGCTGGGGCTGACGTCGAGCACGACGTGCACGTCGATCGTCCGCTCCGCGCGGTAAAGGCGCGTCACCAGCCGCCGGCTCCGGGCGTAGACGCGCCAGTCGACGGCGCGCAGCTCGTCGCCCGGCTGGTAGGAGCGGAAGTCCTGGAACTCGACGGAGCTGCCGGTCTCGCGGGCGCTGCGGTCGCCGCTGGCCGCGCTCATCTCGCGCGCAGCGAGCGCGTAGCGGTCCAGCGCTCGGCGACCGGCGGCGCTGATCACGGCCACGCCTGGGCGAGCAAGTCTTCGGACATGCGCGTCACCGGCCTCGTCAGCCGCGGGCCCGTGCCGGACCCGGATCGACGCTCTCCACGGCCTCGGCTACGACCTGGTCCGGGTCGACGCCCTCGACCTCGGCCTCGAACGACAGCAGCAACCGGTGCCGCAGCGACGGCAGCGCCGCGCGCCGCAGGTCCTCGAACTCCACGTGCGGTCGCCCGGCCGCCAACGCGTAGCCCTTGGCCGCCAGCACCATCGCCTGCGCCCCGCGCGGGCTGGCCCCGAGGCGCACCATCGGGTGCGCGTGGGTCGCCTCGACCAGCTTCACGACCCAATCGAGGGCGCTGCCGGCGACGGGCACGGCGCGCAGCGTCGCCTGCATGTCGAGGAAGGTCTCGCGCGACACCACGTCGCGCGGCGGCTCGGCCTCCTCACCGGTGGTGGCAACGAGCACCTGCCGCAGCGTGTCGGCGTCGGGTCGCGGCACCAGCACCTTGAACAGGAAGCGGTCGAGCTGCGCCTCGGGCAACGGGTAGGTGCCCTCCATCTCGATCGGGTTCTGGGTCGCGAGCACGACGAACGGATCGGGCAGCTCGTGGCGCACGCCGGCGACCGTCACGGCTCGCTCCTGCATCGCCTCGAGCAACGCGGACTGCGTCTTGGGGGTGGCGCGGTTGATCTCGTCGGCGAGCAGGACGTTGTGGAACACCGGCCCGGCCTGGAACTCGAAGCGGCGCTCGCGCGCCTCCTCGACGAAGACGGTGCTGCCGGTGACGTCGGCGGGCATGAGGTCGGGCGTGAACTGCACGCGCCCGAAGGTGAGCGCGGTGGCGTCGGCGAAGGCGCGCACCAGGCGCGTCTTGCCGAGGCCCGGGGCGCCCTCCACGAGCACGTGGCCGCGCGCCAGCGCCGCCACCAGAAGGTCCTCGACCAGCGTTCGCTGACCGAGGATCACCTGCGCCACGGCGTCGCGCAGGCGGCCGAACGGTTCTGCGTAGGCGCTGACGGGATCGTTCTGCATGCGTTCGATGACCTCCAGGGTGGACCCGCAGGGCAGCGTACACTGGGCGCCATGACGGCCACGTCGGTCGGGATCGCACAGCCGCCACCCAGGCTCACCTGGGGCCGGGTCGAGCTGCGGCCGCTCACCGAGCTCGACCGCCACGCGTGGCGCCGTCTGCACACCCACTTCCGCGACCCCGAGATCGCGCACCTCAACGGCACCCCGCCGTCGCGCCTGCCGCTTTGGCTGCTGCGGCGGATGCTGCGCGCCGACGCCGCCCGCCACGACCGCCGCACCTTCGGCATCTTCGATGAGCACGCGGCCTACATCGGCACGGTCGAGCTCTACGACCTGCGCGGCAGCGAGGCAACGCTCGGCATCATCATCGGCGAGCGCAGCCACTGGAGCCGCGGCTACGGCGGCGACGCGATGCGCGCGCTGCTCGCCTACGCCTTCGAGCAGTTGGGGCTGGAGCGCGTGCGCTTGCACACCTTCGGCGACAACGAGCGTGCCCAGGCGGCGTTCCGCAAGGTCGGCTTCGTCGAGCGGGAGCGCCTGACGGGTCAGCGAGGCCGCGTCGACGTGCACATGACGCTCGTGCGGTCCGCCTGGTTCGAGCGGCGCGGGCCGCCGGAGGCGCCCGCCGCGGGGGCCGCGCATGCCGGGTCGGCACGCGCCTCGAGAGGCGCGCCGGCGGGTCTCTCTCCGGCCGCCGCGGACGCGCCCGGTTAGGTGTCCGCCTGGCCGGCCGCCTGGGCGGCAGGCTAGCCGACCGGCTCCTCACCCTCGAGCACGTCGAGCGCCGCCGGATCGAAGTACGACTTGACGGCCGCCGCCGCCGCCCGGCCGACGCCGGGCACCGCCGCGAGGGCCTCGACCGACGCGTCGCGCAGCTGGTCGACCGACGAGAAGTGGGCGAGAAGCGCATCCCGCCGCTTGGGGCCGACGCCGGGCACGTCGTCGAGCAGCGAACGCGTCATCGCCTGGCCGCGACGCTGCCGGTTGTAGCCCACCGCCGTCCGGTGCGCCTCGTCGCGCGCGTGGATCAGCAGCCGCAGCGCCGGGTGGGCGTTGGGCAGCAGCAGCTCGCGGCCGTCCTCGGTGACGATCGTCTCGACCCTCTTGGCCAGCCCGACCAGTGGCACGTCCACGCCCGCGTCGCGCAGCGCGCGCTTCGCCGCGGAGAGCTGCCCCTTGCCGCCGTCGATCAGCAGCAGGTCCGGCGGCGGCAGGCTGTCGGCGAGTCGCCCCGTGAAGCGCCGCAGGACGGCCTGGTGCATCGACGCGAAGTCGTCGGGCCGGTCGAGGCCACGAATGCGCAGCCGCCGGTACTCGCTCTTCTTGGCGCGGCCGCCCTCGAACACGACCAGGCTCGCGACCGTATGCGTGCCCATGAGGTTGGAGACGTCGAAGCCCTCGAGCCGCCACGGGGGCGTGGCGAGGCCGAGCGCCGTCTGCAGCTCGCGCACCCCGGGCGCCTCGCCGCGCTTCTCCAGCAGCGCCAGTTCCGCCTCGAGCCCGGTGCGGGCGTTGCGTTCGGCCATGCCGATCAGGGCGACCTTGTCGCCGCGCCGGGGGGTCCGCAGCTCGACCTTGCGGCCCGCGCGGCCCGCGAGGAAGGCGGACCAGATGCCCACGTCGAGCTCGCTCTCCGGTAGCAGCAGCAGCGGGGGGACGTGCGTCGCCATGCCGTAGTACTCCGACAGGAACGGCTCGAGCAGCTCGGCCACGGTGGCGTTCGCTGCGCGCGTCAGGAAGCGCTTGTCGCGCCCCACCACGCGGCCGCGACGCATCTGGAAGAGCTGCACCATCGCGAAGTCGCCGGCCTGGGCCACGCCGAGGAAGTCGAGGTCCTCCCCGCCGGACGACACGACGTTCGACTCGTAGCCCGACAGCCGTTTGAGCGCCTCGAGCCGGTCGCGGTAGGTGCGCGCCAGCTCGAAGTCCATGCGGCCCGCCGCGGCGCGCATCTCGCTCTCGAGCATCGCGACCGTGTCCTCGACGCGCCCCTCGAGGAAGGTGCGCACCTGCCGCACCACCGCTGCGTAGGCCTCCGGGTCGGCGGCGCCGACGCACGGCGCCGGACAGCGGCCCATGTGGTGCCGCAGGCACGGCTTCTTGCGCATCTGCATCGGCGAACCGCTGTTCTGGCGCAGCGGGAAGACGGCGCCGACGAGCTCCTGCACGCGCCGCACCACCCCGGGGTTGGGGTACGGACCGAAGTACTGCGCGCCGTCCTTGAGCACCCGGCGCGTGAACTCGAGCCGCGGGAACGGCTCGGCCGTGAGCTTGAGGAAGGGGTACGACTTGTCGTCCTTGAGGAGCACGTTGTAGTGCGGCTTGTAGCGCTTGATGAGGTTCGCCTCGAGGATCAGCGCCTCGACCTCGTTCTCCGTGACGATGTACTCCAGCCGCTCCGCGTCACGGGTGATCAGCTGCGCCTTCGCGCCCGCGTGGCGCCCGAAGTACGAGCGTACCCGCGAGCGCAGGTCGATCGCCTTGCCGACGTAGATCACCGTGCCGCGCGCGCCGCGGTCCGCGCCGTTCACGACCGCGCCGCGGTCCGCGCCGTTCACGACCGCGCCGCGGTCCGCGCCCTCGCCGGCCGGTCCGCCGTCGGCGCCATCACCCGGCGCGGCGCCGTCGCGCGCGGGCGCGGGCGCGTGCCACAGGTAGCAGCCGGGCTGCCGCGGGAGGACGGGGAGGTCGCTCGCCTTCACCCCGCCAGCGTACGCGGGGGTGGCAGGGGCGCGTGTCGGGGGCTGTTCCACCTGCGGTGCAAACGCACGCGACACGCGCCACCCCCACCCTTCACCTGGATTGGGTCAGCGCCCCGCTGACCGAGGTCACCCTGACCGCGGCCGCCACTGACCCGCCAGTGGCGGCCGGGCGGCGACGTCCGTCAGGGCCGTACGCCTACTCGACCTGCTCGCGCTGCGCGTAGGCGAAGGCTCGAACGCTCTTCACGCCGTCATCGCCGATCGTCGGGAAGTACGGTGGCGAGAGACCGTCCCCGGTCCGTCGATCCCAGGTGAAGGCCCTGCTGTATCCCGAGCTCATCTGACCCGTGTTGGGATTGAAGGTCCCGAATGCGCCGTAGTAGTACTCGATGATCCCACCGAGCAGGTTGACGCTGCCGCGCGAGCCGCCCGAGTCGTAGTTGTCGACACCCACGATGCCGGTCGAACTCATCATCACCGCGTGGAGCGTCAGCTCCGCTGGTGCGTTGCGCGAGCCCCTGTAGCCGCGGATGGCCTGCTCGGAGTTGTTGTGACCGATGCGGACGTCGCCACCCTGGCTGTAGATGCCGAGGATGTTCTCGGCGTCGAGGTCGTCGCAGGTCGCCCGCACCACGCTATCGCCGTCCCGCGTGGGTGCGCCGGTGCACGGTGGGCGCTCGTACTGGAGGTCGCCGGTGATCCGGATGTCGCCCTCGGCTGCGACGGTGATCTGGGCGAACCCGGCGAGCGCCGGCCCGGCGGAATCGGGGCCGAACCCCGTACGCGTGGGGCCGGTCAGGCGATCGATGCTGCCGTTGGTGTGGATCACGCCGTTGAAGGTGACACCGGTGGGCGCCCAGTCGGTCGGCGGGTACCAGCTGCTGACGTTGCCGCTGGAGGCGACGTAGTGGATGCTCCGCATCTCCAGGGCCTGATCGCCCCGGTAGCGGTACTGCTCACATAGGTGGTAGTCGGTGTTGCTCCTGCGAACGGGGCGACAGGCTTCGATGAACTGGTAGGTCGCGTCTGGGACCGTGCCCGTGGTCGGCAGGGGGTTCATGTCGGCGTCCGTTGCCGTCAGCCGCAGCGAGATGAGATCGCCCCCGAACGCCAAGCCGGCGTCGTTGGCGGCCTGCTGCTGGTCCTGGGAGTTGCCCGGCAAAGGCACGAAGGTCGCGTTCCAGTCGACGTCCACGAAGCTGGGAGCGTGCACGCCGTAGGCGTTGTCGTACCGCAACGGGTCCGGCATCTCGGCAACCGATTGGAAACCCTCGCCGTAGAACTCGGCGCCGTTGCTGCCCGCACCCGAAGCGCAGCCCGTCGCACCGGGGCTGGCACAGCCGGCACTGGTGACCAAGTCCCCGAACCAGGGCTGGCGGTAGAAGCGGAAGTACTGGTTGGTGTGCACGGGCCCGTCGAACAGGGTCGCGTCGGTGAACCACACGTCGCTGGCGTCCCAGCCGCCGCCGGTCCGGTGCACGTTGGTGAACAGCGCGTACTGCGCGAAGCTCGCCCTCCCGACCGTGAAGCGGTACTCGCCGTTCGTGACGACGTTGCGCGTGTAGGGCCCGACCGACCCCTCCGCGACGATGACGAACGGCAGGCCATAGGTCTGGTCGTTGGCGCTGCCCGAGCCATCCCGCGGGAGCCCGCTCACGAAGCGCCCGGCTGCCAACTCCACGCCGCCGGGCAGGGCGACGCCGCATGCGCTGTCGGTCACGTAGACGCGCAGCGCCAGCGCCTCGCCTCCGTCGAGCGTCGGAACCGTAGCGCCGCACAGCAGGGCGTCGAGCTGCGACTGGAACAGCGCCGCCACGCTGCCGTTCCCCCTGCTCAGAGCGTTCGCCACGCTCACGGGCCCCGGTGCATCGCCGGTGCCGGTCCCGTAGGACCAGCGCGCGGCCGTCGAGGACGTCGTCGCGACGATCGCGTCGAGCGCGTCGCGACCCGGGCCCTGCAGGACGGCGCCACCGAGGTTGGAGGCCCCGCGGGCCAAGAGCAAGGACTGGATGATGCCGGTGTCGTCTGCCGAGTGGCGGATCTCGCCCAGCGTTCGCGCGAACATCAGGGCGGCGATGCCGCTGACGACGACGAGGACGGCCAGCGCCGTGAGCAGGGCGACGCCGCGGCGATCGCGGAGGGTCGGGATCATGGGCAACTCACCACCGATCTGAGGTCGATCGCGCCACCCTGCGGAAGCGCGATCTGGCTGACGTAGCTACGCTCGACCGTGCGGCCCGAGATCGCGGCCTCCGCCGACACCGTCACGCGCAGCGCGGTGAGGACGAAGTCGACGCCCGCGACCCGTTCTCGGCGCAGCGGACGCGCGAGCGTCCCTCGAGGCGCCGGCAACACCGAGACAGTGCCGTCGGAACCGTCGTAGACGTACTCGAGCTCGAAGCCTGTCAGGTCGAACGCGAGCACCCGCTCGCCGCCGCCGCTCACCTCGCGTCGCAGCTCGCCACTCACGGCGTCGAATGAGAACCCCACTGCCTGCACCTGCGTCAGGGTGACGGGCGCCACGTAGTCGATCGTGTTGTTGCATCCCGCGTGGACCACGTTGTAGCGCTGGCTGTTGGCACCGCCCAGTTGCTGCACGTTCGTCACGGTGAACTCGATCGCGTCGCCATCCGCGTTGACCATCAGCGCCCTGCGGCCCTCCAGGTTGGTCTCGGCGGCGGAGGTCACGGGCACGACGGCGACGAGGTTGGCGCGGTTCGGGAACGAGCCGCCTCCACCGGGCAGGACCTGGTAGCCCACGCCGCCGTCCGCCAGGGCGAACGAGATGGCCGTGGCATCGCTGGCGTACGGCTCCGCGAGGATCCCACCGAAGACGGCGGAGCGGAGGTCCTGGGAGATGACCTCGGTCACCCGCCGCAGCTTGGCCTGCAGCGTGGTGTTCGCCTCGTTCAGCGCCTGCAGCCGCAGCGCCTGGACGATCCCCGCGGACACGAGCGCCAGCACCGTAGCGAAGATCGCCATCGCGACCAGGACCTCGATCAGGGTGAAGCCTCTCCGTGGTCGCATCCTCGCCTCCATCAGTTGATCCCCGGCAGCAGAGGAGGTGCCGTACCGACACCGAGCGGCGCGGGCCCCAGCGTCGTGCCGTTGACGCACGCCTCACCTGCGACATCCGTGCTGCACACGGTGATGCGGTACTGCGCGGCGGAGGCGCCCACGAAATTGACGGCCGAGACCTGTTCGATCGTGGCCCGGTACCTGGCGACGTCGTCGCGGCCACCCGAGCCCGTCGGGAGATCCGCGAACGCGGCACCGAGCTGCCCGTAGTCCCAGGTGAGCGGCGTATCGGCGGCGGCCAGCGCATCGGGATCGCCGCCGGCGACGAGCCTCCCCAGGTACGAGAGGAACTGCGACGTCTGCGTCCGGGCGCCGAAGCGATCGGTCTGCCGCAGGTTGCCGACGAGGGCCACCGACAGGATCGTGAACGCGATGCCGATGATGACGAGCGCCACCAGTACCTCGATGATCGTCATGCCGCGCCGCCTCATCGGACCCGGACCTCGCCGATCAACGACACCTCGAGCTCGTACGTCGTTCCAGCTGCGACGATCTCGATGGGATCCGGCAACGCGTCGAGGGTTTCGACGACGATGGACCCGGGCGGCGTGAAAACGACGACCTGACCATCCTGGAGATTCAGCGATGCACGCGAATCCAACTCGAAACGCCGCAGCGTCTCGCCCGTGCTGACGCGGCGCACCTCGAGGACGTCGCCATCGCGGACCAGTTCTGTCCGGAAGCCACGTGCAGCCGCCAGCGTTGCGCCCTGCCACACGGCCTGCTGGAAGGTGTTCACCACTGATCGCTCGGACGCGCGCTGAGCGATCGCACGCCCCTGGATGGCAGCCAACCCAAGGAGCACGCCGAGGACCGCCAACAACACGAGCAACTCGATGAGGGAGAGCCCTGACCGCCGTCCGCCCCGATCTCTCGCCAGCATGATCACCCTCCGAGGCACAGGATAGGCGCGGGGCCACACAGAAAACTTACCGCAACCTTACCGGAACCTTACCGGAACCTTACCAAATCGACGTGGGTGTGATCCTCAAGCGTCCAGCAGCATCGCCTCGGGCGCCTGCAGAAGGTCGATCAGCTGGTTGGTGAAGCGCGCCGCGTCGGCGCCGTCGACCAGGCGGTGGTCGAACGAGAGGCTGAGGTAGAGCATCGGCCGCGCCGCGATCGTGTCGTCGGGGAGCACCACCGGGCGCTTGCGGATAGCGTGCACCCCCAGGATCGCGGCCTCCGGCACGTTGATGATCGGGAAGCTGAACAGGCCGCCGACGCTACCGATGTTGGTGACGGTGAAGGTGCCGCCGCGGACGTCGTCGGGAGCCAGCTTGCCGTCGCGCGCCTTGGCCGCGAGCCCCTGCAACTCCTCGGCGACGTCGATCAGCGGCTTGCGGTCGACGTCGCGGACCACCGGCACCACCAGGCCG
>Ga0114946_10002597_pt1 | contig 12388 bp, 11 predicted proteins | sample WalLakDeSediment_FD_88676 | JGI IMG/M metagenome (GOLD analysis project Ga0114946, IMG submission 88676) | Lake sediment microbial communities from Walker lake, Nevada to study Microbial Dark Matter (Phase II) - Walker Lake 11/02/13 Deep Sediment | ecosystem: Environmental > Aquatic >...
CGGGTCTGCTGATGCTGATCGGCTACCGCACGGTCAAGCCGGCCGACCTGGAGTCGGTGTGGAAGACCGGCGTCGTGCAGAAGGCGGTGCTCGCCATGACATTCACGCTGACCATGGTGATCCCCCTCCAGTACGCGGTGCTCGTCGGGATCGGCCTGTCGGTGGTGCTCCACGTCGTCCGCCAGTCGAACCAGGTCACGGTCCGCCGTCGGGTCCTCGACATCGAGGGTGGCTTCCTCGAGGTGGACCCGCCGGCGGAGCTCCCACCCGACGAGGTGCTGGTCCTGCAACCGTACGGAAGCCTGTTCTTCGCCGCCGCTCCCGTGTTCGAGGCGGCGTTGCCCGCCGTGGTGGATGCCTCGCGCAACTCGGTGGTGATCCTGAGGCTCCGCGGACGCAGCGACCTGGGCACCACGTTCATGGACGTCCTGTTCCGGTACGCCAAGGCCCTCGCGGCGGTCGACAGCAGGCTGGTGATCGTGTCGGCCAACGAACGCATCATCGAACAGCTCGCGGTCACCGGGATCACGGACGTGATCGGCGACGCCGCCGTCTACCCCGGCGACGAACGCGTCGGGGCCACGGTCACGCGCGCCTACGCCGACGCGCGGGCATGGATCGCCGCGAACCGGTGACCGATGGGGTCGGCCGCCACCAGGAGGCTCCCGGGTCCGAGCCGGGTGAGTGAGGCACCGAGGGCCGGGTCCGCGAGCACGAGGTCCTCGGGGATGCGGTCGCCGATCCGCAGCGCCAAGGTGGCGGCGCACGATGCCAGCGCACCGATCCCCAGCCCGATGGCCAGCGCACGGCCGGCACGGGCCGCGAGCCACCACCGTCGCTCCACCGGACCGATCGCGCTCGCCGAGATCAGGAGCAGGTCGGGGCTGATCGCCATCGCCCCGACGATGAGGATCGACGACCCGGTGAGGACACCGACTCCGGCGATCACGCCGGCACAGATCATGAACAGGACGTAGGTCCGCTCGAGCTGGGAGTTCTCGTCGGCCAGGTTGACGACCTCGGTCCAGACCTCGCTGTCGTTCCGTGTCGACCGATCACGCTGACGCTCACCGAGCGGTCTGATCCCCGGGACCCGCCACCGAGCCGCTCGCCCAGGGTCACGCCACGCGATCTCCACACGGTGTCCAAGTCTTTCCGCGGCACTCCGCTCAGGCTGTTCGACAGGGCTCGCCCCGAGTCCCGGTGACGAGACGTCACCGTCGCGACAGCACCGCAGAGGAGCACCCAGTGAGATCCACCACCATCAAGCCCCGGCCATCGTCGACGTCCCCCGCCTACTTCTTGGGTCGACCGAACTCGATGTACCTCGACCGGTTCGCACCGGTGCGGCGACACCGTCCCCCCGAAGCACCCAAGGAACGGTGACGCCGCCCGCCGCCATCTCGGCGCCTTCGTGGCGGGGTCCGATCAGTCGACCGTGGACCGATCGGTCCGCCGGGTCTCCGGACGGGGTGGGGGTGGTGCTCAACGACTGGTGTTCGCCATCAGGGCGCGCAGGAGGTCGTCGAGCTGTTGGACCTGGCGTGGCGTCAAGGACGACTCGAGCACCTCGCGTTGCACCGCCGAGCCGGTCGTCGTCGACACCGGGATGGCCGAGAACCGCGACCAGTACCTGGCCGACGTCTTCGGTCTCGGCGACCCCGCGGACGTCCGCTGGGTCTTCATCAGCCACGACGACGTCGATCACACCGGCAACCTCGATGCGCTGATCGAGGCCTGTCCCAACGCCACCGCCGTCCTCAACTGGTTCATCACCGAACGGATGGGCGCATCGCTCGAGGTGCCGCCGACCCGCTGGGGGTGGGTCGCTGACGGCGAGTCGTTCGACGTGGGCGACCGGCGGCTGCATGCGGTCCGTCCACCGATCGTCGATGCCCCGACCACACGTGGCCTGTACGACCCGGCGACGGGCGTCTACTGGTCGTCGGACAGCGTCGCCACGCCGATGCTCACCCCGGTGCGCAACGTGGGCGAGCTCGACGGGGAGTCCTGGTCGGAAGGTCGGGCGACGTTCGACCACCACATCTCACCGTGGCTGGGGATCGTCGACGACGAGCGGTACCAGCTCACGGTCGACCGGATCGAGTCGCTCCAGCCGCACGTGATCGCCGGCTGCCACACACCTGTCATCGACGGCCGCAACGTCGACGTGGCGATCGAGTGGGCCCGGCGATCACCGAACCGGAGCGTGGCACCCCGACCCGACCAGCGCGTCCTCCACCAGATCCAACAGACCCTCGTCGCCGTGTGATCAGGTCCGCCACGCGGCGTCCGAGGACGAGGGGTTCGACGCGTTCCCCAAGAGCTGCTGAGCTCGCCCGGCCGGAGCCGTCGGCCCGAGACGTTCACGCAGCTGGCATTCACCGCGGTCGCGACGAGCGGATCGTCGAGCTCGGCAAACCGTGCGGGACAGCACGCGGGACGGTATCGTCAGCAAGTTCCTCACCCGGATCCCCGCAGACGGACGATCGAGCCCAGGAGGCTGCAGTGGGTCACGGCATCGCCGAGGTACTCACCTTCGGGGTCGGTGTCGCCATCAGCCCAGTACCGATCATCGCCGTGATCCTGATGTTGTTCTCGGCGCGGGCGAAGGTCAACGGCCCGATGTTCCTGCTCGGTTGGGTCGCCGCGCTCGCCGTCGTGGGCTTCGCGGTCTACTTCGCCGCGGACGCCGGCGATCCCTCGACCAGCAGCGGCGCCTCCGACACCATCTCCTGGGGGAGGATGGTCCTCGGTGCGCTGATGCTGGCGCTCGCCGTCCGAAACTGGCGGAGCCGGCCGGTGCCGGGCGAACAACCGGACATGCCGAAGTGGATGGACAGCATCGACGACCTCACGCCCGGGAAGGCCCTCGGCTTCGGCCTGCTGCTGGCCGGCGTGAACCCGAAGAACCTGATCCTCACGGTCGGCGTGGCGACCGGGCTGGCCCAACTCGGCCTCGAAACGGCGGACGCGGTCGTCGCTGATCGTCTTCGTCGCGGTCGGCAGCCTCACCATCGCCGTACCGGTCGGCTACTACTTGATCGGCGGCAGCCGCGCCCGCGCCGCACTCGACGACCTGAAGGCCTGGCTCACGATCCACAACCACGCGGTCATGACCGTCCTGTTCGTGGTGTTCGGCGTCAAGCTGATCGCCGACGCCATCCCACCGCTCACCGGCTGACGCGACACAGGGCCGCGGGCGGCCAACCCGTGCAGACGGGCGTCGGGGCGGGTCGGCTCACGATGCGTGGCCGCCCGCGCCCTCGGCAAGGTAGGCCGCGAGCGCCTCGCGGTTGCTGGCGAACACGTGGTCCACACCGGTGGCACCGGAGAGCCCGTAGCGGTCGAGCAGCGTGATCACGGGTGCGGTGGCTCGGGCGATGCCGACGACCTTGCCGCGCTCGTGGAGCAACATGATGGCGTCAGCCATGGCGTCGCTGGCGGTCGGGTCGATGTCGGTGACCGACTCGAAGTCGAGCACCACCCACCGGACGTCGCCCTCGGCAACGGTCGCGATCCGATCACGGAAGGTGTCGGCGTTGGCGAAGAACAGCGGGCCGACGAGCCGGATGAAGCTGACCCCGTCCAGGTCGGTCGGCGATGCGTCGGGCTCGGCGACCGCGGCGAACCGCTCCATCTCCCAGTCCCCCTCGGGCGGTTCGAGGGTGAGCCACGGTGAGCCGGCGATCCGGCGGACCATGTCGACCATCGTCGCCACCACGGCGAGCACGAGCCCGCCGGTGGGGCCGAGGACGAGCACCCCGGCCGCGCAGCCGAGCGCGATGTACAGCTCGCTGCGCCGGACGCGGGCGAACGTCCGGAAGGCTCGGACCTCGATGATCGAGACGACGGCGTTCGCCACCAGCCCGGCCAGCGCCGCGGACGGGATCTCGGCGACCAGGTCGGTGAACCAGAGGGCCACCGCCGCGACGATGAGGGCGCTCACGAGGCCCGCCAGCTGGGAGCGGCTCCCGGCGGCCTCGGTCGCGGCGCTGCGAGAGGCGCTCGCACCCACGGGCATGCCCGATGTGACGGTGGCGGCGATGTTGGCGAAGCCCATGGCCGCCAGCTCGCCGTTCGGGTCGAGCTCGTCGCCGTTGCGTCGGGCGGCAGCGCCGGCCACCAGCAGCCCCTCGGCGATCGTCAGCACTGCGATGGCCACGGCGACACCGAACAGGTCGACCCATGTCCAGAAGCCGAGCGTCGGGAACGACAGGTCGGGGAGGCCGGACGGGATCTCACCGAGGACCGACACGCCCTCGGGCTCGAGGAGGTACACGGCCCCGCCGACGAGCACGAGGGCGATCAGTGGGCCCGGGAGCTTCGGCGTGTACCGCCGGGTCAGCCGGAGGAGCACGATGGTCGAGACGCCCACCAGCACGCTCGCGGCGGAGGCGTCGGGGATGCTCTTGATGATCTCGACCACGTCGGTCAGCCACTCGCCGGTGTCGACGCTGATGCCCATGATCTTCTCGACCTGCGACGTCAGGATCTCGATGCCCAGGCCGGCCAGGAAGCCCACGAGCACCGCCTTGGAGATGTACCGCACCATCGAGCCGGCCTTCAGCAGCCAGAGCACGATGAGGATCGCACCGGTGAGCATCGCGACGCCGAGCGCCAGCTCCTCGGGCAGGTCACCGGTCTCCGCGGCCAGGACGGGGATCACGCCGGCCAGCAGGGCGGCGACGGTCGCATCGGGCCCCATCACGAGGTTGCGGGACCCCGAGAACAACGCGAACGCGATCACCGGCAGGATCGCCGCGTTGATGCCGACGATGACCGGGAGGCCGGCCGACTCGGCGTAGCCGATGTTGAGCGGCAACGCGATCGCCGCCAGGGTGACGCCGGCGAAGATCTCCGTGGTCAGGCGAGCTCGCCGGCCCGGGAGGAGCACCCCACCGAACCGGGGCACGCGGCCCGCCGTGGTTGGCGGTGCTTCCGTTGGGTCCATGCCCGGCCGATCCCCGGGCTCAGTCGGTGATCAGCGCGTCGGCCCACCACGCCGGCGGCTCGAGCGGCGGGCTCATCGGCGGGCCCTGCTCGTTCGACGGTCCGACGACCGGCCAGCGGTACGGGTCGATGGTCGCCTGGCGGGCCACGACAGCCTCCTTCGTGATGTTGAACACGGTGAGGTCCTGGCTGATCACCACCGGGCCGTCGTGTTCGGCACGCATCTCGGAGAAGACGGGGCCCACGGTCTCGTGGTCGACGACGAGGTGCCACATCGCCGACATGCGCGCGCCGGCTCGCTCGAACACCTTGCCCGCCATCGCCGGGCTGGTGTGGGCACCGTTCACGATGAACTCGGCGACCGCAAGCGGCATCCCGGCCTTCTGCGAGAGCACCGCGGCGGTCGGGAACGTCTCGTGGACCAGCAGGTCGGCGCCGTCGCACGCTTCGACCAGGTGTCGGCACGGTCGGGTGTCGCCGGAGAACACGAAGCTGCGTCCGGCGTAGTCGAGCCGGTAGCCGACGGCACCGTTGTGGATGTGGATCACCGGGAACGAGGTGATCGTCACCCCGTTGCGCTGGTAGACGACCTCCGGCCGGTCGTAGGGGACCTCGGTGGTGATGGCACGGGCCCCGGACTGCCCCGGATGACCGGACAGCGACTTCATGTCCCACGCGTGCGCCGCCTCCAGGTGCTGCGCGTAGGCGAGCGTGCCCAGGTGCTCGTCCTCCCCCGCGGGTCCCCACACCTCCACCGGGTCTCGGCGACCGGCCTTGGCGAGGCTCCACAGCAACGTCGGCATGTCGCCCACGTGGTCGGCGTGGAGATGCGACAGGAACACCTTCGTCGTCGACGTGACCGGGAGGCCGAGGCCGTTGAAGTTGGCGAGCGACCCCGAACCGAGGTCGAAGAAGAAGAAGTCGCCCTCGGCGTTGCCCACCTCGACGAGCAGCGAGGCCGACGCCTGGGACTTCTTCACGAACGGGTCGCCGCTCCCGAGGATCGTCACGCGGATCTCGTCCGACGCCACCGGCTCGGTCCCGGGCACGAACAGCTCCGCGTACTGCCGGGCCGGGGTGCCGACCACGGGGGTCGTCGTCAGGGGCAACCCGCTCCCGTCGTAGGCCAGCTCGGTGAGCTCGTTGATCTCGTTCGCCATGTCTCGCTCCGTTCCACCGGACACGCAACGGCCGTCGACCCGCCAGTTGCCCTGAACCTACAACGGGTCCCGCGGTCGGGCATCGGCCACATCGGGGGAGATCGCTCACCCGCGGTCGGCGGGCCCCTCGGCCTCCAACAGCCCGCTGCGCCGTGCCGCCTCGACCGCCTCGGAGCGCGTCCGGCAGCCGAGCTTCCGGTAGATCGACCCGCAGTGGGTCTTCACCGTGAATCGGGACACGTACAGCCGGGTCCCGATCTCGGCCAGGCTGAGGTTGGTGGGGAGGAAGTGCAGGACGCGCAGCTCCGCCGTGGTGAGCGCCGAGGGCCCGATGGCCGAGTGGCGACGCATGCTCTGGACGAGCTCCTCCAGCCCCGCGACCTGTTTGTGGGCCTGGGTGGCATCGGGCTGTCGGACCAGGAACTCGCGCACCTCGCGCAGCATCGTCTCGGCGCCGATCCGATCGCCGAGCAGCACACTCGTGTGCGCGAGCGCGACTCGAGTCTGGACGTTCGCCCACCCCGAGAGGTCCTTGAGCTGAGCCAGCTGGGTCCGGGCGAGCTGCCAGCTGTCCTTGGCCGCGTGCGGATCACCCGTGCTGGCCGAGGCCAGGGCATGCATCGCGCTGACGATGGCCATCCCCGGCGCGCGCTCCAGGCCGTGGTCGGCCGCCAGCCGCCGAACGCGGGCCACCAGTGGCCAGGCGCGTCCCGGGTCCCGCTGGGTGTGGGCGATCATCGCGAGAACTGCGTCGCAGTAGGCCTCCAGCGCCGGGGCGCCGAACACCCCCGCCTCCTCGGCGCCTTCGGTGAGGACTGCGACGGCGCGGTCGTCGCCGGCTGTGAAGGACCACACGCCGTAGGCCAGACACGACGCCGCGTGCCAGATGCCCGGCGGGAGCCCTCGACACGCGGCCGCAGCATCGTCGAGAGCCGGTCGAACCGGTCCGGTGTTGCTCGTCGAACGGAGGTCCAGCAAGCAGAGCCGGGCCACCGGGTCCGCCTCGGGTGATGACTCCGCCGCGTGCTCACCGAGCCGGAGCCAGACTGAGAGCGCCTCGCTCTGGCCGAGGCCCAGCACTGTGAGCGCCGCGCACAAGCACAGGGCCGGGCTGCGCACCACCCGGTCGCGGGGAAGCGACTCGACCCATCGTCCGAGGGTCGTGTACCGGCCGTTCGTGTACAGCGACGGTGCGTGTTCCACCACGAGCTGTTCGGCACGGTCGAAGTCTGCGGCGGCCACGGCGTGGCGAACCGCACGATCGACGTCACCGGCCGCCTCGAACCACGCGCTGGCCTTCCGGTGCACTCGCTGGACCCCTCGTGGGTCGGTGCGTTCGAGCTCGGCTTGCAGAGCGTCGCGGAGAAGCCCGTGCATCCGATACGCGTCGGCGCGGCGATCGAGCGGGATCAGGAGCAGCTGGTCCCGGACGACGTTGTGCAGCACCTCTCCCGCGTCGTGGCGGTCCAACACCGCATTGCACAGCGGGCCCGACAGCCAGTCGAGCGGGCTCACCCGCGTGAGGAAGTCGCGTTCGACGTCGGTGAGTCCCCAGAGCCACACCGACTCGAGGCAGTCCGCCACGCTGGCCTCACGACCGCTCAGCGTCAACGGACCGGGGTCGTGCGCCTGCCCGTCGGCGAGTGCGGCGAGCCCCGCGAGTCGGACCCCGACCGGCCAGCGCTCGGTCTCGGCGGCCACGCTGCTCGCGTGCTCGACCGACGACTCCGCGCCCATACGGGCAAGGATGACGGCGACACCGGGCGCGTCGAGTGCGAGGTCATCCACGCCGACCTCGACGACGGTCGAGTCCACCCGCAACCGGCTCAGGTCGCCGACCGGACACGCGCGACCGACCAACAGCACACCCGACCCCGCGGGCACGGTCGACACGAGGGACCCGACCAGGTCGGTGGCCGACACGTGGTGCACGCGGTGCACGTCGTCGAGCACCAGGACGAACGGAACGGTGCAGGCGCGCACGGCTCGCCCCAGCGCGGCGGCGACGCCCGTCGCGTACTGGTCTGCGGTCGCGCCACCGGCGGGCAGGCAAAATCCCTCGAAGTCGGTGACGGAGGTCAGTGCGGCCACCAGGTCGGTCAGCAGCGCGAGTGCATCGTCATGCCCGGCCTCGAGATCGATCCACGCCACCGGTCGACCGTCGCCGGCCACCCAGGCGGCTGCGTGCGAGGTCTTTCCGTAACCCGCCGGCGCTGTCACGACACCCACCTGCATGGCCGGTGACGACAGCCGCTCCAGAACTCGGGGACGAAGCGCCAGCCCCTCCGCCGGCTGCGGCGCCGCGAACCGCCCGCCCCGGACGGCGTCGTCGTGACCTCCACGAGCCCGCATCATCAGGGGACGAGCCTGGAAGGACGGTGACTCGGTTCACCCTCTCTGGACGAGTCCGACCGCGACGCGAGCGACTAAGACTAGGTGTGCGGTGGGCAGAGGGCTCATCGACACGAGGAGGACAAGCGTGACCTCACGTCGGCGCAACGGTGATCGGGAGGTGGCCCCGCGGCGTGCGCCCGTCGACCGGTCCCTTCGAGCACAGCTCTTCGACGACGAGGACGTGGTGCTCGTCGCCCGGCCCGGGCGGCTCGCCACCTTCCCGAAGTTCGTGCTGAGCCTGGGGCTCTACGCGATCTGGCGCAAGCGCGACACGGCGGTGCTCACTGATCAGCGCATCCTGCTGGGCAAGGGAATCCTGCGCCGTAGCGAGCGGTCCATCCCCCTGTCGAACGTCGACGACGTGCCCTTCGCCCGTAGCGGGCTGAACTCCTACGCGGACCTCACCTTTCGTGATCGGCGGCACGGGGCGGTGACGCGGATCGGTCCGCTGACACCACGGACAGCTCACCGGTTCGCCCGGGAGACCCTCCGTCGGCTCTGAGGGGTGCCGGGCGGACCGCGCACCGACGTCCTCGCGCCCGATCGAACCGGGATCACGGGCAACCGCAGGACCGGCTGACCCGGACCTCGTCCCCGGGAGCGACGGAATCGGTCAGGTCACTCGAACGTCCCGAGCCACACCGCGAGGGCGAAGCCGGCGACCGTGGCGAGCCCAGCGCACTTGTGGCTGCGTTCGAACGCCTCGGGTGCCATCTCGTCGATGATCAGGGTGAGGAGCGCGCCCGCGGCGAACGCCGAGACGAACGAGCCGGTGGCCAGCGAGCTGTTGTCGACGACGTCGAAGCCGATGGCGGCAGCCAGCGCAGCGATGGCGGAGATCGCCCACCGCAACAGGCGGACGTTGCGCCGGCCCATCCCGCCCTCGGCCAGGTTGGCGGTGGACCCTCACCGATCCTCCGCCGACGCGGGTGAGAACCACTGCTCAACCGCGGCGCCGACATCGGCGTCATCCACGCCACCACCGCCCCGGTCGGGGTGATGCGACCTCGCGGCGAAGCAGCCGCCCTCAGTCCGTCAGGACCCGGTGCCAGTCGGCCGCCATGCTGACGATCGTGAAGCCGAGGCGTCGGCCGACCTCGGTGATCGGCTCGTCCTCGGCGAACGTGGCCGCCGTGCTGACATAGGCGAACTCTCGCTCGGCGTCGTCGTGCTCGATCAGCAGCGCCACGCCGGGTGCGTCCCCGCTGACGGCCCACTCGAGCATCTCGCGGTCGCCCCCCGAGTTGCCTGCAGCCAGGATCGGCCGTCGGCCGAGGTGGCGCTGGATGTTGGCGACCTTGGCAACACCCTCGTTGGGACCACCGACCAGCCTGTTGGCGCGGCAGATCCGCAACCCGCCCGACTCCTCGCGCGTCACGTCGTAGTCGATGAGCGTGCCGATCACCAGTTCGGGAGCGACGCCATACAGCTGGTGGCCGATCGCGCGGACGAACTCGGTGCCGCCGCCGGTGACGATGGCGACCGTGAAGCGGCGCCGCCGCAGTTCGTCGATCAGCTCGAGCATCGGCTGGTAGACGCAGCGGTACAGCTGCCGACCCAACGTTCGGTGAACAGCCGAATCCATGAACGACCGCACCGCCGTCTGGAACTCCTCGGCGGTCGCGCCCCCGAACAGGCCGGTCAGTGCCATCGCCACGCGCTCCAGCCCGACCTCGGCCATCGCTGAGAGATCGCCGGTCAGCACGGCCGAGAACTCGGGGCGATCGACCAGCTGCGGATCGGCGGCGACCGCCCTGGTGAGCGCGTCGTGCAGGAACTCGAACTGCGGATAGTCGGGCTTCTCGACCCAGAGCGTGCCGTCGTTGTCGAACACCGCCACCCGCTGCTCGGCGGGCAGGTCGAGCGAGGCATCGAGGAACGCACGCAAGGTGTCGCGGGTCGGCCCGGGCCGCCACGAGGGCAGCAGGGCTTCGGTCACGGCGCCTCCTTCCATGCCACGCGCATCCCGATGTGGCTCATGCCTGTGTCGATCATCTGCGGGCGGCGTGCCGCCGGCCGGTACCGACGGCAGTACGTGTCGGCGCAGAGGTGCGAGCCACCCTTGATCACCTTGCGTGGCACGGGGAATGCCGGCTGCGCCGGGTCGAGGCTGCCCTCGGCTGGCCCGCCGCGGGGATTCGCCGGGACGCAGCAGGGTGTGTCCGCGGCCTGCGGGTGGCTCGACGTGTACCAGTCGTCGGTCCACTCCCACACGTTGCCCGCCATATCGCACAGCTCGTAGCCGTTGGGTGGGAACGAGCCGACGGGTGAGGTCCCCGTGAAGCCGGACTCCCCGGTGCTGCGCCAGGGGAAGTCCGGACCGTCCCAGGTGTTGGCCATGATCCGTCCGCCCGGGCGCTGCTCGTCGCCCCAGGTGAACTCCGCGCCGTCCAGGCCGCCGCGGGCGGCGAACTCCCACTGCGCCTCCGACGGCAGCATGCCGCCGACCCACGACGCGTATGCCACCGCGTCCTCGTAGGCGACGTGCACCACGGGGTGCGACCAGCGGTCGCCGATGGAGCTTCGCGGACCTTCCGGGTGTCGCCACGACGCACCCGGGGTCCACGTCCACCACTGCGACAGGTGGCGCAGGTCCACCGGGCCCGGTGTGCGGGTGAACACCAACGATCCCGGCACGAGGTTCTCCTCCGGTGCCCCGGGGTAGTCGGCCGGGTCGAGCGGCCGCTCGGCCACCGTCACGTAGCCGGACGCGGCGACGAACTCGGCGAACTGCTCGTTCGTGACCGGGTGGGAGGCGATCACGAACCCATCGACGCGCACCGGATGAGCGGGGGCTTCCTCGGGATAGCGGTGGTCCGATCCCATCAGGAACGTCCCGCCCTCGACGCAGACCCGCTGCGTCATCAGCTGCCGACGCCCGCCTGCAGCTTCTTCATCACCTTGGCGATGGTGAACGACGCCGGCTCCTGGCGTGGCGGGAACTCGACGAGCGTCGACAACATCGTCGCCACGAAGGTCTGTGCGGGCACGAGGATCCATGCCCGGTCGAGCACCCAGTCCCAGTACGTGTTGGAGGTGATGTCGGCTCGTTCGTAGGGATCGGTACGGAGGTTGAAGATCTTCGGGACGCGCAGCTCGGTCAGCGGTTCGGCCCACACCTGCAGCGTGCCGATCGCACGCTGCTCCATGAAGACGACCTTCCAGTTGTCGAAGCGGAGCGCGGTGAGGTCGCCGTCGTCGGAGACGTAGAAGAAGTGCTGTCGCGGGCTCTCGTCCACCTCCCCGCACAGGTACGGCATCAGGTCGTGGCCGTCGAGGTGGACCCTGTAGGTGGTCCCCGCGAGCTCGGCGCCGGCCTTGAGCTGGTCGGCGACGTCGGGATTCCCGGCTGCGGCCATCAGCGTGACGAACCAGTCGTTGTGGCTCATCATGCCGTTCTTCACGACTCCGGCCTCGATGCGACCCGGCCAGCGGACCACGCACGGAACCCGGTAGGCGCCCTCCCAGTTGGAGTTCTTCTCGTTGCGGAACGGCGTCATCCCGGCGTCGGGCCAGGTGTTGATGTGCGGCCCATTGTCGGTGCTGTACACGACGATGGTGTTGTCGGCGATGCCCATCTCGTCGAGCGCGTCGAGCAGGTCGCCCACGAGCTCGTCGTGGTGGCACATCGCGTCGTGGTACTCACTCTGCCAGCGCCCGGAGCGGCCACGATCCTCGGGCCTGACATGGGTGCGGAAGTGCATGTGCGTGGTGTTGAACCACATGAAGAACGGCTGCCCGTCGGAGTTCTTGCGGTGCATGAAGTCGATGGCTGCGTCGCGGAACTCCTCGTCGCACGTCTCCATCCGCTTCCTGGTCAGCGGCCCGGTGTCCTCGATGGTCTGCGTGCCGTCAGGGTTGGCCCTGGCGCGGATGACACC
>Ga0114946_10002598_pt1 | contig 12388 bp, 11 predicted proteins | sample WalLakDeSediment_FD_88676 | JGI IMG/M metagenome (GOLD analysis project Ga0114946, IMG submission 88676) | Lake sediment microbial communities from Walker lake, Nevada to study Microbial Dark Matter (Phase II) - Walker Lake 11/02/13 Deep Sediment | ecosystem: Environmental > Aquatic >...
AATGTCGATAACAGTCTCTACCGAGCGATGAAGATGTTCATTGAAGGTACACTGCCATTCGGAGAGATGGAAGCCCTGGGTGTTGCTGAGGGCGGCGTTGGCCTGGCAAAGAACGAATATTATAAACGATTGACACCCGCTGACGTTCAAGCAATGATTGAACAGATTGAGAAAGATCTGCTCGATGGCAAAATTGTCGTTGATACGGTCTTCAACTAAATCGTAACCAAAAACAGGCAGGGCGTGAGAAGCGCCCTGCCTGTTTAGTATGTGGAGGTTTGTATGCCACCAATTATTGAGTTAAATGATATTTACAAGATTTATCCCAACGGAGTCATGGCGAACAAAGGTGTAAATTTTTCAGTTGACCCGGGCGAAATACACGCGTTAGTGGGTGAAAATGGCGCTGGAAAATCAACCTTAATGAAGATCATTTACGGGATGGAACAACCTACTGAAGGGCAAGTCATCGTAGATGGATTGGAACGCCATTTTCATTCTTCACGTGACGCAATTGATGCTGGTATTGGCATGGTACACCAAAATTTTATGCTGGTTCCATCTTTTACCGTTGCTGAGAACATCGTTTTAGGCCAGGAACCAACCCAGCGGGGTCTTCTGAATAAACAGCAAGCCATTGATGAAACCATTCATATTTCAGAGCAATATGGTTTACGTGTTGATCCGGAAGCTGTTGTGGATTCGATCAATGTCGGTATGCGCCAGCGGGTAGAAATTCTAAAAGCACTCTACCGGGGCGCCAATATCTTGATCCTTGACGAGCCGACAGCCGTGTTGACACCGCAGGAAACACAGGAATTATTCTTAGCCATTCGCAAATTGGTTGAACAGGGAAAAACGGTCATTTTCATCACCCATAAGCTGCGGGAGGTCAAAGAGGTCTCAGATCGGGTGACGGTCATGCGGCAAGGGGAAGTCATTGGAACATTGCCTACCAGTGAAGCGACCCGTGAGAGCCTGGCGTGTATGATGGTTGGCCGTGATGTGTTGTTGAGTGTGGATAAACCTCCCTCAGTGCGTGGCCGTAAGGTGATGGAAATTCAAAACCTCAACTATATTGATGATACCGGAAGATGTGTTCTGGAAGATGTTTCATTCAACATCTACGCTGGAGAAATTCTAGGCATTGCTGGTGTCGAAGGTAACGGTCAGACCGAACTGGTCGAAATATTAACGGGTCTACGGCCTGCCACATCCGGTAACGCTTTGATCAATGGGAACTTTGTTCTCAACAAAACACCTCGTGAGGTTCGCTTGGCAAAAGTGAGCCATATACCGGAAGATCGGCTCACCAATGGTCTCGCACTTGAGGCATCAATCAACGAAAATTTGATTGTAGATCGCTATTTCCGCCCCCCATATCGTAAAGGCGCTTCGATTGATTATGACAAAGTCTATGAACTGGGTGCAAAAAGCATTGAAGAGTTTGGCATCTTAACGCCCAATGGTGATCTGCCAGTGGCATCTCTTTCTGGCGGCAACATGCAAAAGGTGATTGTGGCAAGGGAGTTTACCTCTGAGCCCGAGCTTTTAATTGCAGCGCAGCCAACGCGCGGTATTGACGTGGGTGCGACTGAATTTGTGCGTGAGCAGCTGGTTAAACAACGCACAGATGGCACTGCAGTTTTGTTGGTGTCTGCAGATTTGGGTGAGGTGATGAGCCTCTCTGACCGGATTATTGCGATTTATGAAGGTGAAATCACCGGCGTTTTTCCAGATGCTGCTTCTGTGACAGAAGAAGAATTGGGGCTTTATATGCTGGGAATCAAGCACCAATCGACGGAAGAGATGGAGGAACTGTTATGATCCGTAAACTCTACATGAAACCGGCAGTTCGAGAATTTCTACGTATTCTCCTGGCCATCACCATTTCACTTGGATTGGGATTTATCATCACCCTGTTGGTCAGTGAAGATCCAATTGGTGCTTATCGTGCTTTCCTGACGGGTCCCGTTTCAAGAATTAACCGGGCAGGTGAGTGGATCAAAGAAGCGATTACGTTAACCTTACTGGGTTTATCCGTTGCGTTGGTTTTTAAAGCGAAGCTATTCAGTTTGGGGGCAGAAGGACAGATGCTTCTGGGCGCATTAGTATCCGGAACCATCGCGCTATTTGTACCTTTACCTTCAGTTTTGAGGATACCCCTTGCCCTGATTGCTGGTATGCTGGTTGGTGGTCTATTTGGTGCACTTCCCGGTTATCTTAAAGCACATCTTAATGCCAATGAAATTGTGTCAACCTTGATGTTGAACGCGATTGCCTTACGGGTTTATGATTATTTCTTGATCTTTCATATTAAGCCGGAAGGTGCGGGTTACAATGCTTCGGACTTCTTCCCTAAAGAAGGTGTTCTGCCAACCTTTATTCCAAACTTACCTTTTCTGGCGGATGCCTATGAACTTTTCTCTAGGCGGGCAAACATCACCATTATGCTGTATATCGCCATTGTGGTGGTGATATTGGTATGGTACTTGATGTACCGAACCCCATTTGGTTATGAATTGAGGATGATGGGTGCCAATATGAAGTTTGCCCGCTATGGTGGAATTGATACCAAGCGCTCCGTTGTTTTAACATTTGCCATCAGCGGCGTCGTTGCTGGATTAGCCGGTGCCTATCTGGGCATGGGTATTCATCAAAAACTGATCGCCAACATCACTATAGGAATTGCTTTTGAAGGAATTGTTGTAGCCCTGCTGGCGCGCAATAACCCGGTAGCGGTACCGTTTGCCGCTCTGGCATACGGCTATCTCAGGGCTGGGGCAGATATCATGGAAAGATCGAGTGATGTCTCCCGAGAGATGGTATTGGTTATACAGGCAATTATCATCTTATTGGTAACTGCGGAGCGTGTCTTGCCTATTATCCAACAGCGCGTGAGTGCGATGAGAGAGAACAATAAAGCCACCGCCCCAGAGGAAGGAGGCCAAAATGTCGTTTGATGTTGTTTTGCGAAGTATTTTCAGTGCTGCATTTTTGGCGAGTGTTTTACGCATCAGCACACCCTTGATCCTGCCAGCTTTAGGCGGCTTGATCACAGATCTCTCCGGAGCGGTGAATATTGCCCTGGAAGGAATTATGTTAACCTCCGCCTTCACAGGAGTGATTGTTTCAGCATATTCTGGGAGTATTTTCCTGGGTGTTTTAGCTGGTGTGGCCAGCGGTGTCTTGATTTCTTTTGTCTTAGGCTGGTTCCATTTGCACTTGGAGACCGACATTATCCTGGCCGGTATTGCAATCAACATTCTTGCCACCGGTGGAACGATCTTCCTGTTGTATGTACTGACCGGTGACAAGGGCAATTCGCAATCCCTGGCTAGCGGCAGGGTGCCCAATATCAATCTTCCATTGATCCAGGACATTCCCTTCTTGGGACGGGTCATCAGTGGGCAGCATATCTTTGTGTGGATAGCTTTTATCTTGACCTGGTTGGTTGCCATTTACCTTTATCGGACACCCTGGGGAACGCATCTCAGAGCGGTGGGTGAAAATCCAGAAGCTGCAGAGACGATGGGCATTAATGTGAAGCGCACCCGCATGATTGCGCTGCTCATTTCTGGTTTCCTGGCATCTTTTGGTGGCTTGACCATGTCGATGGCTTATTTGACGATATTTCAGCGCGAGATGACGGCTGGGCGTGGATTTATTGCCCTGGCAGCGGTCTACCTAGGTGGCCGTAAGCCGTGGGGAACCCTGCTGGCGGCCATGTTGTTCGGGTTTGCTGATGCGCTTTCGCATCAGCTGGGCTCGTTAAATATTCCATCACAACTCGTCCAAACCATCCCATATTTTGTGACGATAATGGCTTTGGTGATTTACAATCTACGTGAGCAAGCCATCAAGCGTGAACGCCGCCGGAAATTCCAAGAGCAGCACATGCAATCTGTCGCCAGCATCGAAAGTTAACCATGACTGAGCTGATTGAAAAAATCCGGGGAGGTTTTTACGGCCAAGCCCTTGGTGATGCCTGGGCGATGCCTGCTTTCCTTAACCCTCAGCAAACCTGGGATTATTATGGCGGGTATATTGAAACCTTCCTTGATGGTCCAAAAGCCCACCCAGTTCATCACAACCTGACAGCTGGGCAGGTAACCGATGATACCGAACAAGCTGCCGCGATTGCAGAAGTGATCATCAAAGAGGGGGAGGTGAGCGCAATAGGTGTTGGCAAAGCACTGGTGAACTGGTACCAGCGCATTGGTGGTGACGAGAGCCCTTATGTAGGCCCTTCGAGTCGGCGCGCAATCCAGGCCATCATGCGGGGAGATGATTTATATGAGGTCGGTCGTTTTGGAGATACGAATGGCGCTGCGATGCGAATATCACCGGTTGGTCTGATTAACCCGGGGAATTTAGCGCAGGCCATTAAAGATGCGGTGACATCCTGCATTCCAAGTCATAATACGGATGTTGCCATCTCTGGTGCAGCAGCGATTGCTGGCGCGATTGCTATAGCCTTAGCACCCGGAAGCACCCTGGAAGATGTGGTTAATGCTGGTGTACAGGCTGCTGAAGAAGGGCGACATTTTGGAAATACCTGGTTGGGTGCCTCCATACCGCGCCGAATCCGCTGGGCTATCGATCTGGTATCCACCGACAAACCCGAACGTGACCGTTTGCAGGATGTCTATGATCTGGTGGGCACATCATTAGCTATGAGCGAATCGGTCCCAGCAGCATTCGGAATATTTGTTATGGCTGAGGGTGACCCTACCCGAGCAGCAATTCTGGCTGCAGCCCTGTCTGGTGATGCTGATACTGTGGCTGCCATGGCCTGTGCCATGGCTGGCGCGTGGAAAGGGATAGCTGCATTTAATCCGAATCATTTAGACACACTGGAAAAAGCCAACCCCTGGTTAGATTTTAACGGGCTGATCACTGGACTGTACCAGGTGGCTGTGCAAAGGATGTAGTTAGCCATGCGCTGGTTGTTGATCAAAGACTGTGATGTTTTATGTTTTAAAGACCAAACACCAGAAATTCTGCTTCATCACGATATTTTGGTGGAGGGAAACCGCATTCATGCGATCTTACCCACCGCTGACAGCTGGGGGGATGTAGAATTTGAACAGATTGATGCCGCGGGAATGCTGGCCGTCCCGGGGTTGATCAATACCCATGCGCATGTTCCAATGGTTCTTTTTCGGGGAGCCGCTGAAGATGTGCCGCTTACAGAGTGGTTCAATGATTATATCTTCCCGATGGAGTCAAACTTAACGGCTGAAGATGTCTATTGGGGTGCAATGCTTGGCATTGCTGAAATGATTGAAGCGGGGATTACTTATGTTGCAGATCATTATTTCTTTATGGATGAGGTCGCTGAAGCAATTCAAAAAGGAGGGATTCGGGCAAATTTATCCTGGGCGGTTTTTGAACATGAGGGATTAGATAAACTCAATCAAACAAGCGAATTCATCCAGCGATGGCAAGGAAAAGCCGATGGGCGCATAAAAACCTGGCTGGGTCCCCATTCTCCTTACCTATGTGGTCCTGCGTTTTTACGCATCTGCGCGAAAACGGCTGAAGACTTAGATATTGGGGTTCATATCCATGTTGCTGAAACACGTGAGCAAGTTGAGGCATCCTTAGCGCAATATGGTCAGACGCCAATCCGGTTGCTATTGGATACAGGTATTCTTGAGAGGCCAACTATTCTTGCCCATTGCCTTTACCCAACTGAGGATGACCTTCAAATCATTGCAGATCATCCTGCCGGAATAGGGCAGGCACCCAAAACCTACCTGAGAGCAGGGATGGGGCTCAGCGATATTAAGTCATATCAGGACCTTCACATTCCATTGGGGTTGGCTACCGATGGGGCGGCTAGCAGTTTCACACTTGATCTGTATGAACAAATGCGGTTGATGGCATTGACCCAAAAGTTTACCCAAGGAGATGCGCGGGCGGCCAGCCTCGACGAGATTCTCAGGATTGCATTCTTAGGTGGGGCTGAAGTCAGTCGGGAACCGGAATTGGGTGCGTTAAAACCTGGTAATTTTGCGGATATTGTCCTGCTCCGACAAGATCGGGCTGCGTGCATCCCCCGATTAAACCCGGCTGCTAACTTGGTATATTCAATGGCTGCTGGCGATGTGAATACGGTCATTTGTGACGGCCATGTGGTAATGCGCGACCGAGTATTATTAACCATCGACAAAGATGAAGTGAAAAATGAAGTCGAAAAGCGATTAGAACGTCTCGTCCAGCGGGTACCAGGCAGAAAGGTGGCAGTTTATCCCTCATGATCATTCAGATTTATGCCTTCACAGTGATTGCAGAAGCCGTTTGGGCTGCTGAACATGGTGTGGACCATATTGGATTTGTCGTTGGCCGTTATGATCTGGTGCCAGGCGAATTGAGTTTTGCTGAAGCTCGGGCTCTCCGAGACGCCCTACCATCCAGCACAACTGCAGTTGCGTTGACCATGGCAACAGAAGCGGCTGAAATTCTGCGTATGGTTGACGCCGTCAACCCAGATGTTGTGCACATCTCAACCGATGTTGAGGATGTCCCAGAAGATGCCATGGAAAGAATAAAGAACGAACTCCCACCTTCAATACGATTGATGAAAGCGCTGCCTGTGGGTGGAACGGAGAGTATTACCCTGGCGAAGCGCTTTGCGCCTTTCAGTGATTTATTCCTGCTTGATACTAAATTGACCGGTATGCCAGGAGTGGGGGCAACCGGTCATGTCCACGATTGGTCGATCAGCCGCCAGATCGTTGATGAATTTAGGATCCCTGTCATTTTAGCAGGTGGTCTGAGTGCAGAAAACGTCCAGGAAGCTATCCGAGCTGTCCAACCCTGGGGTGTGGATTCAAATACACACACCAATCTACCAGGTGATCCCGTCCAAAAGGATATGGACCGCATCGCGGCATTTGTCCGTGCGGTTAAAGGTGCGGAGGATTTATAGGATATGCCCCCTGGGTCTGTGCTGCTGTTTGGGGATATCAACATTGACAATATTTTTTTGCTTTCCGAATTTCCCGAACCTGGCCGGGATGGGTTTACCGATCATGTTGAGACCCACCTGGGTGGTGCGGTGTGTAATTCTGCAGCTGTATTGCAGGGACTTGGTCAATCGTCCAGGCTGTTTGGCGCTGTGGGAGAGGATATTTGGTCTAAATTTGTTTATGATGAACTCAAAAAAGTGCATGTTGATCCGAAACATGTATTGATCAAACCTGGAAAACAAACGGGGTTAATATTCATTGCTGTCACACCCAATGGTGAACGGACGATGCTTAGCCATCGAGGGGCCAACATCACCATTCAGCCCGAGGATATCCCCCAGGAACTGCTGGATCATGTGAACCTGCTGGAATTGTCTGGCTATGTTTTTCTTAGGGCACCTCAACGAGATACCGCCTGGGAATTAATTCATAAGGCGGTTGAGCGAGGGATTCCGATCAGTATGGATACGGGCTTGGACCCCGTCATTCTGGCACCGGATTATATTCGAGAGGTCTTGCCCTATCTATCGGTATTAATTACTGGAGCGGCGGAGGCAGAGCGACTGACCCAAGCTGATGACCGTCAACGTCAGCTTGATGCTCTTTTAGCACTTGGGCCTGAGCAGGTGGCGATCAAGTTAGGGCGTGAAGGCGCAGTTTTCGGTTGGGCGGACGGAACGCTGTACAGCCCGGCCTTCCCGGTGAAAGTCCTGGACACCACCGGCGCTGGTGATGCTTTTTCTGCAGGTTTGCTTTACGGGTATTTGCATAACTTCAGCCCAAATGGCAGCTTATTACTGGCAAATGCCATAGGAGGATTGGCCACAACTGTCTACGGCGCTGCCCGCATGCAGCGTGGAACGGTTGTGTCGTTTTTACGTCAAATGCGCCAAATAATGGATGCGGACAACGACGACCAGGCATTTACTGAAGTTCTTCAACAATTGAGCCAGACATGATGACACACACAAGAGAATGCACAATTGTTTCATTGGGAGACCTGGTCGCAGATTTGAACCTGATGGTTCAGTGGTTCCCAATCGTGCCTAAAGGCCACCAGCTGGTGAAAAATATCCGTTTCGAACCAGGTGGTGCAGGCAATTTTTTGATTGCTGGGCGACACCTGGGAGCCAGGATGCTGGCATTAGGTGTTGTCGGGAGTGATATTTACGGATCAGAATTAATTAGCGTCTTTGAATCAGAGGGGATTGACACGCGGGGTATTTTTCTACAACCAAAGGGGAGCACCACTCTTGCGCTTGTGCTGGCAGATGGGCTGGGACAACACGTTTTCCTGGGTTATGTAGGGGAGGGTCCTGAGTTTCATTTCCAGGAGCGTTGGAAAGCTGCCATTCAAAGTGCGAACGCTGTCCACACTTATGGTTATACACTGCAAGAAACACGACTGGTGAAGGCTTTTTTGGATGGTATGGCTTTTGCCCGATCGTGCAATATACCTGTTTTTTTTGACCCGGGTCCCTACATTAAAAACGCGTCTTGGGACTTAAGGCAACAAGCCTTAGGGTATTGTACGGCCGTTCTATTGACCGAAGATGAGATCCCTTTGGTGGTGCGTGATGGGAAAGGCATCCAAGATGCTGCGGCATTGCTAACTGATGACATCAATCTGGTTGTGGTTAAACGTGGTCAGGCAGGGTGCCTTGCCTTCACACACGAAGGTGAGTTCGCCCATCCAGGCTATCCTGTGAGCCAGGTTGACAGTACGGGAGCAGGTGATAGTTTCGCTGCGGCTTTGATCATTGCAATACTGAAAGGTTTTTCTCTGCCAGAGGTTCTAGCCATAGCTAATGCGATGGGTGCTGCCAAGGTTAGAAAAATGGGTTCAGGCCGCCAGGTACCGACACTGGAAGAGGTGCGAGATATTCTCGGAGAGGGCATCCAGTTTTGAATCAACTTAAGCACAGAAAAGAACAATGAATCCACTCAGGAGACAAAATGACGACCAAATTCACCATTGAAACTCCGCCCAAAGAAAGCATGTTGAATATAACACCCCATGTCAAACAGGTTGTTGAGGCAAGCACTGTTTTGGAGGGTATATGTGTGGTGTTTATCCCCCACACAACTGCCGGTCTGACCCTGAACTCAATCATGGATTCAGCCACAGCCCAAGATATCAAAGATGAAATTCGGCGCTTGGTGCCGACTCGTGTGGATTTTGAACATATATACGACACACCAGCTGATGCGGCTGGCCACATTAAAGCGACGTTGGTTGGTGCATCCTTGTCCTTGATCATTTCAGGAGGTGATTTACTGCTAGGTGGTTCCCAAGGCATTTATTTTTGTGAGTTTGATGGCCCGCGCACCAGGGAAGTCTATGTCAAAATAATTGGAGAAGGATAAGTCGTTGATGGCACATAAAATATTGATTGATACCGACCCTGGCATCGATGATTCGATGGCAATTTTATCTGCACTAAGATCGCCAGAGCTGGAAGTGATCGGGTTGACGACAGTGTTTGGCAACGCTGATGTAGACAGCTGTGCATTGAATGGGTTACGTTTGGTAGAACTCGAAGGCCATGATCACATCCCGGTTACTAAAGGTTCAGGAGCGCCCCTTTTTCGAGAGGAATTGGACCTGGGAACCCAGGTACATGGCTTGGATGGGATGGGTAATACGAATCCACCACCACCACGCGGCACTTTAGACCCCCGTTTTGGGGTGCAATTCATCCTGGATATGGTCAAACAATATCCAGGTGAGGTTACACTTGTCCCGCTGGGACCTCTGACCAATATTGCATTGGCGCTTCAACAAGACCCAGGGATTACCGACCAGGTTAAAGAGGTGGTGTTGATGGGTGGCTGTGCGTTTGGCTCTGGGAATATTTCTCCGGTGGCAGAAGCGAATATCTTTCATGATGCCCATGCTGCCGAGATTGTTTTCCGCGCAAATTGGGATGTGACCATGATTGGCCTGGATGTAACCACGAAAATCATTGTCAAACCTGCTGATTTAGAAAAAATGTATGCTGCCAATAACCCGGCAGTGGATCTCCTTCACCGCATTCAACCGTGCTATCAAAAGTTTCATGATCAAATCTATGGTTTGAACGGTGCTTTTCACTTGCATGATCCATCGGTGACCGCTTTTTTACTGGCACCAGACTTGTTCACATGCATCGAAGCACCAGTTTATGTAGAAACATCTGGCCTTTGTGCAGGTAAGACCATAGCTGATATTCATCGGCAATGGGGGGACCGCAAGCCAGTAAAGATCGCAGTTGATGCCGATGCCAGTGCTGTGATTAATCTGTTAATTCAACGTTTATCCCAATAGAGGAGGACCTATGCGTCGTTTTTGGATCGATACGGATACGGCTTCGGATGATGCAGTGGCAATCTTGATGGCCTTACGTTGGCCGGATGTGCATGTTGAAGGAATCAGCACGGTAGCCGGTAATGTCCCACTGGAAATGTGCAATCAAAACGCAAGATTCACAGTGGAATTGTGTGGAATGGCAACACCGGTTTATGCCGGTGCATCACAGCCACTGCTGCGGGAGCCATTCTGGGCGTACTTCTTCCATGGGCCCGATGGTATGGGGGGGATGAATTATCCTGAAGCAAAGCTTCCGATCCAACAGGCTCATGCTGTAGAAGCGATGATTGACGCCTTCCGAAATGCTCCAGGAGAGATTACGCTGGTGACGCTAGGCCCATTGACCAATATTGCTTTGGCTCTTGGGATCGCGCCGGATATTGGTCGAAAGATCAAAGTTTGCTATGTGATGGGTGGTGCAGCCAATACGGTGGGCAATATCACACCTGCTGCTGAATTTAATATTTGGGTTGACCCTGAAGCAGCTCGGCTGGTATATCATTCGGGACTCCCGTTGGTCCAGGTGGGCTGGGAGTTGTGCCGGGGTGATGCAAACTTGTTAGAAGAGGATTTAGAATACGTTCGAAATTTGGATACGGTTTATGGACACTTCTCGATCGATTGTAACCGCCAGGCGATTCAAACCAATCGTGAATGGTTGGGAGATCCAGCATTGCCCTTACCTGATCCGGTTACAATGGCTATTGCACTTGATCCGCAGATTAGCATGCGTCAGAGCAAACACTATGTCGACATCGAAACGGATAGTGAGCTCACCCGCGGTATGACCGTTGTTGATGAACGTGGTGTAACCAAAAAAGAACCTAATGTGGAGGTAGTATGGGAAATAGATGTCCCAGCCTGGAAGGAAATTTTATACAAAACATTAAGATAATTCGACCTAAATCCTGCTGTGAAGGCCAGCCTGGTTTATTGGGTGATTTGTGACCCGATTAATTCCATCAATTGAGATCACAGCCAAAAACAAACGGAAACTAGTGCAATGATCAGTCAGAAAAAATCATAAAAAATAAGGAGATTTAGATGAACAGTTTAGAAGGTCAAGTCAAGAGCATTCCTGGATTGCTGCGAGAAACATTTCAAACTCTGGATGATGGGGCTCGCCTGAGTCTGCATCCTGAGTTAATCTTGTCGCTCAAGCGGATTTATATTACCGGTTGTGGCGATTCACACCATGCTAGCCTTTCAACCCAATTGGCATTTTCAACCCTAACCGGGTTGCCCACTACGGTTGCTACGGCGTTAGATTTCGCCCGCTACCAGGCGGGTTTTCTGCCGCAAAGCGGACCAAACACCAACCTGGTGATTGGTATTTCCGTTTCAGGTAGCGTTGCACGCACCTACGAAGCGTTACGTATGGCAAAAGAAGCTGGCGCAACCACTCTTGCCCTAACAGCCACACCTGGCAGCCGTGTTGCTGAAGCTGGGGATGTGCTGTTTCAGGTTCCTGATCCGCCTTTTGAAATTCCGGAGGGAGAAGTTTCCCCGGGGGCGCGCTCGTTCTTTATCAACCAGGTTGCCCTGTTGTTAATGGCCATGCGTATTGCTGAAGTACGGGGGACGATCACCACACCCCAGGCTAATGATTACCGTAAATCCTTGCTGAATATGGCGGATGTGATTGAAAATGCGATTGAAAAGAATGCTTCATCAATCAAACAATTGGTCAAAGACTGGCAGGATGCTGACGAATTTGTCTTTGCTGGCGGCGGGCCGAACTTTGGGATTGCTTTGTTCTCAGCTGCGAAAGTCTTAGAGGCATCTGGTGATCCTGCGCTTGGTCAGGATACCGAAGAGTGGGCGCATTTACAATACTTTGCCAAAGCCCCCAAAACGCCTACATTTTTTATCACTGCTGCAGATCGAGATTTATCTCGAATTGATGAGGTGATTGTTGCCGCCAAACAAATCGGCCGTCGTGTTGTTGTTATTTGCCCCGAGACAGCCACTGAGATCATCGGAAAAGTAGATGTTGCATTTACCTTTGCACCCGTTAACGAAATGTTCTCCGCTCTGGTGACGCAAATCCCAGGTGAGCTAT
>Ga0114946_10002599_pt1 | contig 12386 bp, 11 predicted proteins | sample WalLakDeSediment_FD_88676 | JGI IMG/M metagenome (GOLD analysis project Ga0114946, IMG submission 88676) | Lake sediment microbial communities from Walker lake, Nevada to study Microbial Dark Matter (Phase II) - Walker Lake 11/02/13 Deep Sediment | ecosystem: Environmental > Aquatic >...
TACCTCCGCCCGGTGGACTTCTGAAGCCGGAACGCCATCTTTTCCAATGCTTCTCGTTCTCGACAACTACGATTCCTTCACCTGGAACCTGGTCCAGTTCCTGGGCGAACTGGGAGCGGACCCCCAGGTGGTGCGCAACGACGCCCTCACCGTGGAGGATCTTCTCCGCGATCCGCCGGAACGGATGGTGATCTCGCCCGGACCGTGCACCCCCGGTGAGGCCGGAATCAGCGTGGAGGCCATCCGGGCCCTGACCCCCCTGGGGATCCCGCTTCTGGGCGTCTGCCTGGGTCACCAGGCACTGGGCGAGGCCTTCGGGGGGCGGACCATCCGGGCACGGCGCCTCATGCACGGAAAGGTGGCCGCCGTGGAGCACACGGGTGCAGGGCTCTTCCATGGCCTCCCGTCCCCGTTCCAGGTGACCCGCTACCACTCCCTCGTGACCGACCCCACGGTCCTTCCCGAAGTCCTTGAGGTGGTCGCCTGGTCCGGCGACGAACCCGACGGGAACGTGGAGATCCAGGCCATGCGGCACAGGGATGCGCCGGTGTGGGGGGTCCAGTTCCACCCCGAATCCCTCTTCTCGGAGCATGGACGACGGCTGCTGGACGCCTTCCTCCAGCTGCCTGGGAGAAGCTAGTCCGTGCCCCGCCTTGCCCCGTCGGGGCGCTCCCGGGTATCTTGGTTGGCGTGAATCTTGCTAAACGGAACCCAGGCTCCCGATCGGGGCGATCGTGCTGACGGGAGGTGCCCCCGGCGCCTCTGATGGCCGCGTCCTCGGTGTCATTCCCGCCCGGTACGGCTCGGAGCGGCTTCCCGCCAAGCCCCTCCGCCGGCTGCGCGGCCGCCCCCTCCTCGAGTGGGTGTGGCGCCGCGTCTCCACCTTCCAGGTTCTGGATCAGGTTGTGGTGGCCACGGACCACCCGGAGATCGTGGCTCTCTGCGACGAGCTGGGCGCCCCCGTGGTCCTGACCGACTCCGCTCACCCCTCGGGCACCGATCGGGTGGCGGAGGTGGCCCAGCTGCCGCGCTACGCGGACTTTCCCTTCCTCGTCAACCTCCAGGGCGACGAGCCGCTGGTGGAAGAGGACCATGTCCGGGTGGCGGTGGAGCTGATCCGGAACGGGGAATGGCACCTGTCCACCTGCGCCACGCCCCTCCGAGACCCCGCACTGCTCGCCGAACCCTCGGTGGTGAAGGCGGTCCGGGCCGAGAACGGCCGGGCCCTCTACTTTTCCCGCGCACCTGTGCCCTTTCGCCGTGACGGCCCCCCCGGCGCCGACCTGCTGTCGGCGGTCCCGTTCCTCCGGCACCTCGGGCTCTACGCCTACCGCCGGGAGGCCCTTCTTCGCTGGGTCGCCCTCCCGCCCTCGCCCCTTGAGCAGGTGGAGCGCCTCGAGCAGCTTCGGGCCCTCGAGGCCGGGCTGCCCATGGGCATCGCCGTGGTGGACCATGCCGCCGGGGGCGTGGACACCGAGCAGGATCTTCGCCTCATGGAAGGGCTTCTCGACCCGACTTCCTCCTCCTCCATCCCGTCCTCCATCCAGATTCCATGACCGACGCCAAACGGGCCTCCGATCATCCTACCAAGTACATCTTCGTCACCGGCGGAGTCGTCTCCTCGCTGGGAAAGGGGATTTCCGCCGCCTCCCTGGGCCGGCTCCTCAAGGAGCGGGGCTTCAGGGTGACGCTTCAGAAGTTCGATCCCTACATCAACGTGGATCCGGGGACACTGTCGCCCTTCCAGCACGGGGAGGTCTTCGTCACCGATGATGGCGCCGAGACCGATCTGGACCTGGGTCACTACGAGCGGTTCATCGACGAATCCCTCTCCCAGAACAACAACATCACCACCGGGAGGATCTACCAGACGGTGATCCACAAGGAGCGCAGGGGCGACTACCTGGGGTCCACCGTGCAGGTCATCCCGCACATCACCGACGAGATCAAGAGCGCCATCCGGCGCCTCTCCGACGACCACGACGTGGTGATCACCGAGATCGGGGGGACGGTGGGCGACATCGAGTCGCTCCCTTTCCTCGAAGCCATCCGTCAGTTCCGGCAGGAAGTGGGCTCGAAGAACGCCATCTTCATGCACCTGACCCTGGTTCCCTACATCGCGGCGGCCGGTGAGCTCAAGACCAAGCCCACGCAGCACTCGGTCCGAGAACTCATGGAGATCGGGATCCAGCCGCAGATCCTGATCTGCCGCTCGGAACACCCGCTGGACGAAGACATCCGACGCAAGATCGCCCTCTTCACCAACGTGGACCGACGAGGCGTCATCGAGGCACTGGACGTGGACTCCATCTACCAGGTACCGCTCGAGTACCGCCGCCAGGGACTGGACGACTACGTGCTGGAACTCCTTGACCTGGAGGCACCGGCGCCGGACCTGGAGGAGTGGGGCCGCATGGTGAAGACGGCCCGGGCGCCCTCGGGTGGACGCGTGCGCGTGGCCGTGGTGGGGAAGTACACCGAGCTCGTGGATGCGTACAAGTCCGTCCAGGAGGCGCTGATCCACGGGGGGATCGCCAACGATGTCGAGGTGGACATCGACTGGCTCTCCTCCGAGGGTTTCGAGACCAGCGAAGGTCCCGGCGCCCGCCTGGAGGGCTACGACGCGCTCCTGATCCCCGGGGGGTTCGGTCCCCGCGGCGTGGAGGGGATGCTGGAGGCCATCCGATGGGCGCGGGAGGTCCGGCGACCCTTCTTCGGGATCTGCCTCGGGCTGCAGTGCGCGGTCATCGAATTCGCCCGGAACGTCTGCCACCTGAAGGGAGCCCACTCTCTCGAGTTCGACCCGGAGAGCCCGCATCCCGTCATCGCCCTCATGGACTCCCAGCGGCAGGTCACCGACAAGGGGGGGACCATGCGCCTCGGGGCCTACCCCGCGCGGCTGGCCGCCGGCTCCCGAGTTCGGGAGATCTACGGGAAGGAGGAGATCTCGGAGCGCCACCGTCACCGGTTCGAGGTGAACAACGAGGTCCGGGAAACCCTGGCGGAGGGCGGGATCCGGTTCAGCGGTGTCTCGCCGGACGACCAGCTGGTGGAAATGGTGGAGCTTCCGGGTCACCCGTGGTTCATCGGATGCCAGTTTCACCCGGAACTGAAGAGCCGCCCCAATCGTCCCCATCCCCTCTTTGCCTCCTTCATTGCGGCCGCCGCCCGGCGCGCCGAGCAGGGCGGTAGCGAAGGAACGGGAGGTTGACCATGCCGCAGCGCCCATCTTCCCCCGAAGGAGCCGAAGCTCTCGAGGCGACGCAGGAGAGGACGTCCGATGCGACGGCTCAGGCTGCTTCCGGGCCTGCGTCAGGGCCTGCTTCCGGGCCTGCTTCCGGGCCTGCTTCCGGGCCTGCGTCGGACGCCGCCCCCCTCTTCTCCGACTTCACCCTCATTGCCGGGCCCTGCCTTCTGGAAGAGGACGATCTGAACCTCCGGGTGGGCGAGGCCCTCGCCCGCATCTCGGAGCGCCTCCACCTTCCGGTGATCTTCAAGGCCTCCTACGACAAGGCCAACCGGTCCCGCCTGGACGCCCCCCGGGGTCCGGGGATCGACGAGGGGCTTCGGCGGCTGGAGCGGGTGGGGAAGGCCTCAGGACTGCCCCTGCTCACGGATGTCCATGAACCGGCGCAGGCGGCTGCCGCCGCGGAGGTGGTGGACGTCCTCCAGATCCCGGCCTTCCTCTCCCGACAGACCGACCTGGTCCTGGCCGCCGGAGCGACCGGGGCGGTGGTGAACGTGAAGAAGGGCCAGTGGATGGCCCCGGAGGAGCTCAGGGCCGTGGTGGAGAAGATCCGAAGCGGCGGGGCCGCCAACGTGGTGGTCACGGAACGGGGAACCTTCTTCGGCTACGGTTCCCTTGTGGTCGACTTCCGGTCGTTCCGGAGGATGCGGGACGCCACGGGATGCCAGGCGGTCTTCGATGGAACCCACTCGGTGCAGCGCCCCGGGAAGGCGGACGGCGCCAGCGGTGGCGACCCGGAGCACATTCCGGCCCTGGTTCGGGCCGCGGTGGCTGCCGGGTGCGACCATCTCTTCCTGGAGACGCACCCCGAGCCCCGGTCTGCACCCTCCGACGGATCCAACATGCTTCCGCTGGATCGCCTGGAGGACCTCCTTCGTCAGGTCATGGCCATCCGGACCGCCGTTCGAGACAACGGGGGCTGGTCATGAGCACCTCCTCGATTCCGGGCGAGGGCGCCCGGATCCCCGTGGAGGTGGCCCGCCGGATTCGGCTCGTGGTCCTGGATGTGGACGGGGTCCTCACCGATGCCGGCGTCTACCTGGGCCAGGACGGGACCGGGACGACCGTGGAATTCAAGCGGTTCGACATCCAGGATGGCCTGGGACTCCGCCTCCTCCAGGAGGCGGGGATCGACGTGGCCCTGGTCTCGGGCCGGGTGTCTCCAGCCACGGCGGTTCGCGCCCGGGAGCTGGGGATTGACGCCTGCCACCAGGTGGCCGGTGCCCACAAGCTCCCCACGGTGCGTGCGCTCTGCGAGGAGCGGGGACTTCAGTGGGACGAAGTCGCCATGGTGGCGGACGACCTCCCGGATCTTCCGGTGCTGGAGCGAGTCGGACTCCCCGTGGCGGTGGGGAATGCCGTGCGGGAGGTGCGCCAGGCGGCCCTCTGGACGACGCGTCGGGAAGGGGGACGCGGAGCCGTCCGCGAGTTCTGCCGGGTCCTCCTGGAGGCGCGGGGAGAATGGAAGACACGGGTCGAGGCCTACGTGGACGCCCGGAGGGGAGACCATGAATCTCCTTGAAGCGGGGCGGGACGTGCTCCGGCTCGAAGCCCAGGCCCTGGAGGGAGTCGCCCGCCGGCTGGGTCCCGAGTTCGGGCAGGCGGTGGAACTCCTGGAAGGATGCCGGGGCCGGATCGTGGTCACGGGCGTGGGAAAGAGCGGGATCATTGCCCGGAAGATCGCGGCTACCTTCACCTCTACCGGGACGCCGGCCACCTTCCTCCATCCGGTGGACGGGCTCCACGGGGACCTGGGGATCGTCTCCCGCGATGACGTGGGCATCTTCCTGTCCAAGAGCGGGGGCACCTCCGAACTGAATGGCCTCATGGAGTACATGCTCCGGCTGGGCCTCCCCATCCTTGCCCTCACGGGGAAGGTGGACTCCCCCCTGGGGCGGAGCGCCACCGTCACCCTGGATGCCGGGGTGACCGAAGAAGCCTGCCCCCTGGACCTGGCCCCCACGGCTTCCACCACCGCCGCCCTGGCCCTGGGCGACGCGCTGGCCATGGTCCTCCTTCGCACGAAGGGGTTCCGGGCCGAGGACTTTGCCCGTTTCCACCCGGGAGGCGCGCTGGGCCGGAAGTTGACGCTCAGGGTGGAGGACGTCATGGTCTCGGAGGGTTACCCCTCGCTGGGGCCGGATCTCCCCATGCGGGCCTGCATCGTACCGCTCGCCCGGATGCGGGGTACGATCCCGATCGTCGATCCGGACCGCCGAGTCGTGGGCGTCGTCACCGCGGGTGACCTGACGCGGCTCATGGAGCGGGAGCCCGAGGGATTCCTGGACGTCCCGGTGCACCAGGTCATGACCGTCGATCCCCGGGTCGCCCGCGTGGGTCAACTGGCCGGCGCGGTGGTCCATGACCTGGAAACCCATGGGATCATGGCCCTCCCCGTGGTGGACGACGATCGCCACCTCGCCGGCGTGGTGCACCTCCACGATCTTCTCAGATCAGGCGTTGGATGAGACCTCAAATGGACATGGACCTTTTCGCATGACATCGTGCCTTCGTTCCTGCAGCGTGGTTTTCGCCCTCGTCCTGGCCGCGGGTGGAGCCGCCGCATGCTCATCGGAAGACTCCGTGGCCACGGTCCCCTCGACCTACCTGGAGTTCGACGCCGATGGGATCGTCTTTGGAATGATCCACCGCATCACCCAGGACGGCGTTCTCCAGGGGGTGATCCATGCCGACACCGCCATCCAGTGGCAGGATTCATCGTCGGTGCACCTCCGGGGGGTGGACCTGACCGTGATGGAGGAGGACGGCGGCGAACGAGCCCACGTGACGGCCCTCCGGGGGATCCTGGACACCCGAACAAACCGGATGACGGCCTACGGCGACGTGATCATGGTGATTCCCGAAGGCTCCCGCCGGGTCGAGAGCGAAGAGCTGCATTACGACCCCCAGGGAGACCAGATCTGGAGCGACTCTTCCTTCGTCTTCACGGAGGGGGCCCGGATCACCCGGGGGCAGGCCTTCCGGTCCGACCTGGAGTTCCGGAACTTCCGGATCGTGGGTCGAGGGGCGGCCCGGCCATGACGGTTCCACGTTCCCTCGGCGTCAGCTGCACCCGCCTTCTCCTGGCCGGCGGGCTCCTGTTTCTGGCGGCGAACCCGCTTCAGGCGCAGCAGACCTCGGGCGACTGCCAGCTCAGCGACAATTTCCGGACCATCGAGAGCCGGGACATCGGAGGAGGGGCCCGCATCACCTGGATCGGGCTCGCGGACCTGCGCTGTCCCAACGGCCTTCGCATCCGGGCCGACTCCGCCGTGATCTACGAACCCTCCGGGCGCAACGAGCTCCTTGGCAACGTCCGATTCACGAACCCGGAGCGGGACCTGAGGGCCGACCGGGCGGACTGGTACGAGCAGGAAGGGCGACTCATTGCCCGGGGCCGCGTGGTCTTCGGCGACCTGAGCCAGGGGACCGAGGTCCGGGGCGAGAACCTGAACTACCTGGAAGCTCGCGGGGGGCGTGAGGAGCAGGTCACGGTATCCGGAGGCCGGCCCACGGCGACCCTTCCGGCCGACGACGGGCCCGAAGGCCAGCCCGGGGTACCCTTCCGCGTGACCGCCAACCAGCTCCGGTTCCAGGGGGAGCAGTACTTCTGGGCCGACGGCGAGGTGGAGGTGGAACGGGAAGACCTGACGGCCCAGGCCGACTCGCTGGCCTTCGACCGGACCAGCGACCTCCTGATCCTGAACGGGGATGCGGAGGTGGTCCGGGGAGAGGTCACGGCCCGGGGAGGAAGCCTCAACCTCACCTTCATGGAGGACCGGCTTCGTAACCTGCTGGCCCGGAACGGCGGGCGGATCGAGACGGAGGAGTTCGTCCTCTCGGGACTGGAGGTCCGAATCACGCTGAACACGGACGAGGAAGTGGAGACGGTCCTGGCGGAGGGAGGGGAACTTCCCGCCTCGGGGGACCGCGTGGATGCCGTGCTTGAAACCGAGACGCTCTTCCTCCGCGGCGACCGGGTGGAGGTCGACGAAGAGACCGACGGGCTCCGCCAGCTTACGGCCACCGGCCGGGCAAGGGCGGAATCCATGGGGGGCAGCTTCGGCAGCGCGGCACCCGACGACGCGTCGGATGCGGGCCTCCTGCAGGAGGATCGCCCGGACATGGAACCCGCGCCCGACCGGGTGCTCGAGATGGAGGGCCCAGGAGTTGGAGGGCCGGGTGCCGATGAAGGCGTCGAGGGCGGGTTTCCAGACCGGGACTGGATCGAAGGCGAGATCATCCGCGCCTTCTTCGAGGACGTGACCGCGGTCACAACTGACGGGGCGGCGCAGGAGGAGGCCGGGGAGGAGAGGGAGACGGGTGAGCGTGAATGGCGCCTGGTTCGCCTCGAGTCCACCACCAACGCCCGCGCCCTCTACCGGAGCGCCCCGGAGGCGGAGTCTGCCCCTGCGGACATGGACCCTGCCGACGTGGATCCAGCCGCCGCTGCCCCCGTGGCTCAGCCACCGGCCGAAGAGGACGCCCCGGTGACGGTCCCGGACTCCGAAGCGGTTGAGCGGGAGCGCTGGTCCATCTCCTACATCCTGGCAGACCGCATCATCATTCACCTGGTGGAGGGGGAAGTGAGCCTCCTCGAAGCCGAAGGCAACGTCCGGGGGCTCCAGCTCGAGCCCCGGCAGGGAGAGACTGGATGATTGACGAGACCCCGAACGCCGGAACGCCGTCCGTCCCCACGCCCGATCCCTCCGGGGATCCAGATCCGGGCACGGACAGGGAAACGGGCATGGAGGCATCCGTGGAGGTAGCCGTGGCATCGACCGTGGCGTCGGCCGCGGCATCGGCCCCGGGATCCAGGGAAGACCTGGGGCTCCCGATGCGGGAAGGCTCCAGTGTTCTCCGGGCCGAGGGACTCACCAAGATCTACCAGCGCCGGAAGGTGGTGAACGAGGTGGATCTGCAGGTGGCACAGGGAGAGATCGTGGGGCTCCTCGGACCGAACGGGGCAGGGAAGACCACCAGCTTCTACATGGTGGTGGGACTCATCCCGCCGGACCGGGGCCGCGTCTTCCTCGACGACCGCAACCTGACCCGCGTCCCCATGTACAAGCGCGCCCGGCTAGGGGTAGGGTATCTGGCGCAGGAACCCTCCGTCTTCCGGAAACTCTCCGTGGAAGACAACGTGAAGGCCATCCTCGAGACCCTTCCACTGAAGCGGAAGGAACGCCAGGAACGACTGGAACGTCTCCTTGAGGAGCTTTCCATCGCCCATCTTCGGAAGAGCAAGGCCTACGCCCTCTCGGGAGGGGAGCGGAGGCGGCTCGAGATCACCCGCGCCCTGGTGCAGCAGCCGAAGTTCATGCTGCTGGACGAACCGTTCGCCGGCATCGATCCCATCGCGGTGAACGACATCCAGCAGATCGTGGCGGGCCTCAAGCACCGGGGAATCGGTGTCATCATCTCGGATCACAATGTGGAGCAGACCCTCGACATCGTGGACCGGGCCTACATCATGTACGAAGGACGGATCCGGGTCAGTGGTACGGTCTCCGAACTCGTCTGGAATGACGAGGTGGCCGAGATCTACCTGGGGCCAACCCTGACGCATCGCATGCGGAGTCGCTATGATCGCCCCCCCACCGCGGCCGCGGTGATCGAGGCTCCGGACTCCTGAATCCCGCCCCCTGACCCCGACGCGGACCCCCACCGTCATGTCTCCCCTTTCGAACCGGCTGTTCCAGAGCGCCGAACTCCGCCAGGAGATGAAGATCAATCCACGCCTTTACCAGGCGATGGAACTCCTGTACATGCCGCTCCTGGACCTCCAGGCTCACCTCAAGACCGAGCTGGCCGAGAATCCGTTCCTGGAACTCACGGAAGCGGACGACCCCAACGAGGTCAGCCTGGACGAGGAGAAGCCGGAAGAGAAGGGCGAGGACGAGATCGACTGGGAAGAGATTCTCCTGGATGGCTTCGAACCGGGGGGATCTCCGCGGGGACAGCACGAGGAGAAGGAGTACTATGAGGCCACCCCGGTGGAGAAGGCCGACCTGCGCGACCTCCTCATGAAACAGCTCCAGCACCTCCCGCTGGACGAGCGGCTCGCGCGCCTCGGCGAGGAGATCATCGGGAACATCGAGGACTCGGGATTCCTGTGCTGTGGTCTGGACGAGGTCCTGGCGGGAGCGAACCGCTGGCTCGACGAGGTAGGCGAAGTGGCCTACACCAGGGCCCGCGAGATGTCGAACGCGGAGGAGCGCAAGGCCGAACTGGATGAGCTGGACGAGCTCTTCCGCGTCTACTCCGAGGAGGAGGGGGAGGGCATGCTCCGGGTGGTTCAGAGCATGGATCCGGCGGGCGTCGGGGCCCGCGACATCCGGGAATCCCTCCTCATCCAACTTCGCCGCGAAAACCAGGAAGACTCTCTGGCATATTCGCTTGTGGCAGATCACTTCGACGATCTTCTCAACCATCGATGGACCGATATTGCCCGGGGCCTCGGCATTCCTCCCCGGGCCGTGCAGGATGCCGCCGACGCCCTGGCCCACCTCGACCCGAAGCCGGGACTCCAGCATTCCACGGACGAGGACCCCTACATCCTCCCCGACCTCATCGTGGAGAAGATCGACGGGGACTACCATGTCTTCCTGAACGACACGAGTCTCCCGCGGCTCCGCATTTCCCGCTCCTACCGCGAGGTGGCCCGGAACCGAAACGAGTTCAAGGGCGAGAACCGGGACTTCATCTCGAGCAAGCTCAACTCGGCCAACTGGATGATCCAGGCCATCGAGCAGCGGCGCCAGACCATGCTCAAGGTCATGAACTTCATCGTGGACCGTCAGCGCGACTTCTTCGAGCGCGGCATCCAGCATCTGCGCCCCCTCACGCTGCGAGAGGTGGCCGATTACATCGAGATGCACGAGTCCACGGTGTCCCGGGTCACCAACGAAAAGTTCTGCCAGACCCCAAGGGGCGTGTTCCCCCTCAAGTTCTTCTTCTCGAGCGGGCTGGCCACGGCGTCAGGTGAAGACATCTCGGCCAGGGGCGTGCGGGACAAGATCCGGATCCTCGTGAGCCAGGAGAACGCGAAGAAGCCGCTCACCGACCAGAAGATCGTGGAGCTTCTCGAAGGGGAGGGGATCCAGATCGCACGGCGTACGGTGGCCAAGTACCGCGATCAGCTGGGCATCCTCCCGGCCCGGATGCGCAAACGTGTCTGATTCGACGATCCAGCTGGTGGGAGACGCCCGGACGGCGGATCCCCGGCGGGACTTCGCCCTCGTGGTCCCGGCCTTCAACGAGGCCGAGATGGCGGAGGCGCTGGTGACCGAACTCCGCGAGGCATGGGAACGCCACGGCCTCGACGGCGAGATCCTGGTGGTGGACGACGGCTCCACCGACGGCACCGCGGAACGGATCGCCGAGGCGGCCAGCGGATGGGAGCCTCTGCGCGTTCTTCGGCACCGGACGAATCTCGGAAAGACCGAGGCCATGCTCACCGCGTCCCGAGCCACCCGCCGCGGCGTCCTGGTCCTCTTCGACGCGGACCTCCAGCATTCCCCGGACGAGATCCCCCGCTTCCTCGACGAGATGGCCCGGGGATGGGACATCGTCTGCGGACGAAAGGTCGGCGCCTACGACAAGCAGGCCGTGTCCTCAGCCTACAACCGTCTGTCGCGAAAGATCTTCCGGGTTCCGGTTTCCGACCTGAACTCCATGAAGGCCTTTCGGCGGGAGATTCTGGATGAACTCCATCTCCGGCACGACTGGCACCGGTTCTTCGTCGTCCTCGCCCATGCCCGGGGGTACCGGGCCACGGAGATCGACATCGACCTCCTCCCTCGCCGGGCCGGCACCTCCAAGTACTCCGGAGGATGGCGGGTGGTGGTGGGGGTCATGGATCTCCTCTCGGTCTGGTTCCTCCTGATCTTTTCCCGCAAGCCCCTCCTTCTCTTCGGGACCTCGGGACTGGCCCTGATCCTCCTGGGGGGACTCGTGGGCGCCGTGGCCCTCTGGCTCCGTTTCTTCCACGGCTTCGGATTCCGTCCCCTCCTGACCCTGGTTCTCCTCCTGGAGGTGGTGGGATTCCTGCTGGTGGGATTCGGCCTGGTGGCGGAAATGGTGGCCCAGTTGAGGGAGGAGGTCGGGGAGCTCCGTCGGAGGGCGGGGTCATGACCCCGGTCATGCGTCCTCGCGTGCTGGTAGTGGTGGGTACGCGGCCCGAAGCCATCAAGATGGCACCGGTCATCCACGCCCTCCGGAAGCGGGACGCCCTCGTGGAGACCGAGCTCGCCCTGACCGGACAGCACTCCGACCTGGTGGACGACGTGCTCAGGGTCTTCCGGCTCGTGCCGGACCACGATCTGGCGCTGATGCGGGAGGGACAGACCCTCTACGACGTGGCCACCGGTTGCCTTGACGGCCTCCGCCGCCTCGTGGAGACCCGGCGCCCCCGGCTCCTCCTTGTCCAGGGCGACACGGCCTCCGTCTTCTTCGGTGCCCTGGTGGGCTTCTTCGAAGGGGTGGCCGTGGGGCACGTGGAGGCGGGGCTTCGGAGCGGCGATCTCCGGCGTCCGTTCCCGGAGGAGGGCTTTCGCCGCCTCACGGGGGTCCTGGCCGACCTTCACTTCGCCCCGACGGCCGGGGCGCGGGACCACCTCCTGCGGGAGGGCGTCCCGGCCGACCGCATCTTCCTCACCGGAAACCCCGTGGTGGATGCCCTCCTCCGGGTCGGTGCCTCGGATCTTCCTGTACGGGACGCCACGCTGGCGGGCCTCCTCCAGGGGGGAGCGGGCGCCGTCCCCTTCGTCCTCCTCACGGCGCATCGCCGCGAGTCGTTCGGCGAACCCCTGGCCCGGGTGTTCGAGGCGGTACGCGCGCTCGTCGAGGAGCGCCCCGAGCTCAGGGTCCTCTACCCGGTGCATCCGAACCCGGCGGTTCGCGAACCGGCACGGAGGCTCCTGGGGGGGCATCGTCGCATCCACCTGGTGGATCCGCTCTCCTACCCGGACCTGGTCCGGGCGCTTTCTCGAGCCCGCCTCGTCCTCACCGACTCCGGGGGGATCCAGGAAGAGGCCCCTACCTTCGGGACACCCACCCTGGTGCTCCGGGAGGTCACGGAACGCCCGGAAGGGATCGCCGCAGGCGTCGCCGAACTGGTGGGGACTGACCCCGGTCA
>Ga0114946_10002600_pt1 | contig 12382 bp, 9 predicted proteins | sample WalLakDeSediment_FD_88676 | JGI IMG/M metagenome (GOLD analysis project Ga0114946, IMG submission 88676) | Lake sediment microbial communities from Walker lake, Nevada to study Microbial Dark Matter (Phase II) - Walker Lake 11/02/13 Deep Sediment | ecosystem: Environmental > Aquatic > Freshwater...
TTGTCCCAATCAACCTACCTATCGGATAATTTCACATGATTATGATTTAGATCCTATTAAACCCACTTTGGATGGGGAACCCTTATATGAAGAACATCCCAATTGTTTTAATGCCAAAGAGCTTGGCTATAGTGCTCCTGATGATATCAGAAGAATCATGTATTGGAATGTTTTTGCAGGTGCAGCAGGGCAGACCTATGGATGTCATGCGGTTTGGCAGATGTATACTTTGGACAGGCAGCCCATCAATGGCCCTTTGAAACCATGGCAGATTTCCTTGGACCTGCCCATGGCAAATCAGGTAAAACACTTGAAAAACCTGATGCTTTCAAAACCATATTTCAACAGAATTCCGGATTATGACCTAGTGAGCAGCTATCAGGAAGATGATGAGCATTTTGTGATTGGGACAAGGGACATCGAAGGTGAATATGCGATGATATATTTTCCTACTGGAAAAAGTGTGGAGATAGATTTTTCTAAGTTGAGAAATCCAACATTGAAAGCCAATTGGTATGACCCAAGGACAGGGGTAAGTTTTCCATTTTCAGGACCTGACTTGAAAAAGGATAAAAATATGATCACTCCACCTTCAAGTGGAAAAGGTCAGGATTGGGTGTTGGTAGTGGAATAATTGGTTAAATCATTTCATTTTATCGGTTCCGTTTTCCAAACTAACCTCATAAAAAAGTGGGCTTACCCCAAACTTTAACTCGTAAGCCAGTGTAATTATCCGCTTTAGCGAATCAATTTTTTCTTTTTCTACAATATTAATGGTACATCCACCAAAGCCGCCACCCATCATTCTACTGCCGATTACCTCTTGCATCGGTTTGGTTAAATCCACCAGAAAATCGAGTTCTTTACAGCTTACTTTATATTTTTTGCTTAATCCTTCATGTGAAGCGTACATTAATTCACCTACTTTTTTTAGGTTGCCTTCCTTCAAGGCATTTGAGGCTTCCAACACCCGGGAATTTTCCTCAATGACGTATTTTCCTCTCCAAAACACTTCCTGGTCTAAATATGCGCTTATTGCTTCAAGGTCTTTTAACCTTAAGTCCCTCAGTGATTTTACACCCACATAGTGGTGCTGGGCCATAAGAACTGCCTCCATACATTCATTTCTTCTACGATTATATGCCGAATCTGCGAGAGCGTGTTTGACCTGTGTGTCAATGAGAAGAATTTGGTAAGTTCCAAGGTTCAACGGAAAATATTCATAAGACAAATCCCTACAATCCAATCGGATTACATGGTCTTTTTTACCCATTACCGAGGCAAATTGGTCCATGATACCACATTGTACCCCTGCGAAAATGTGTTCCGCTTTCTGCGCGTAATGAATCATTGACCGTTTTGGAATATTGAAATCGAATAATTCACTTAAAGCATAACCTACTGCACATTCCAATGCCGCTGAAGAAGACAGACCAGCACCTAAGGGTATGTCACCTCCAAAAACCATATCAAATCCCTGGACAGCGTATCCAGCCTGCTGAAACTGGGAAGTAACACCCATGATATAAGTCGCCCAATGTCCTTTTTTGGGCCCAAAAGAATCCAGATCAAAGGCAAACTCTTCCTGAAAATCCATGGAAAAAATACGTGCTTGCCTACTTTGATTGGCAGCGATCGCCACGATCATTTTTTTATCAATGGCAGCTGGCATTACAAATCCCTCATTGTAATCTGTATGTTCCCCTATGAGGTTGATTCTTCCAGGGGAAGAAACCAAAATGGGTTCCTTTTCAAAAATTTGAAAAAATTTTTCATGAATTAATGTTTTCATCACTCCACCGAGAAATTAAAAAGTGTCCTAGATTGAAAAACTTCTCCGGGCAGTAAAAGGATAGTTGGGAAATTTTCATGGTTACAAGAATCAGGGAAATGCTGCGTTTCCAGACAAATTGCTGCTCTTTTTCCAAAGGCAACACCACCTTTTCCTATGAAAGATTTGTTGAGGTAATTGCCCGTATAAACCTGAACACCTGGTTCGGTGGTGGACAAGGTTAATTTTCTTCCTGAAACCGGATCATATAGGACCACACAGTTTTCCCCATCATTGATTATAAAACAATGATCAATTCCTCCGGCAAGTTCCAGCTGAGGACTGATTTGATTGATGTTTTCTTTGATTTTTGTTAATTTCCGAAAGTCAAATGGCGTCCCTGCGACATGATTTACTTCTCCTGTTGGCAGGCTTTTTTCATTCATCGGAAGAAAATGATCTGCTTCAACCATAAACATTTGGTCTTCAATGTTTTTGGAAAAATCACCGCTTAAATTAAAATAGGCATGATTTGTAGGATTTATGATGGTTTTAGTGTCAGTAATGGCTTTATAACTTATTTCCAGGACACCGGTTTCATCTAAAGTGTAGGTTACCCAAATATCAACAGCCCCAGGATAATTTTCTTCTCCATCCTTACTCATATAATGAAAAGTTACTCCAACCGAATTTTCTGTTTCAAATGGCTCAGAATGCCATATTTTTTTGTCCCAACCTTCTTTTCCACCATGTAGGTGAATGTCACCTTGATTGAGCGGAAGTTTAATGATTTTACCATCAAGTTTAAATTGATTATCAGTAAACCTTCCTGCTACTCTACCTACTGTGGAACCTAAATAGCAGTAATTGTCAAGGTAATTTTTTTGCAAATAACCATCTAAAGTGTCAAAGCCCAGTACCACATCTTCCATCTTTCCTTCCCTATTTGGTAGAAGAAGATGTGTCCATGTGGCGCCATAGTTCATTATTGATACTTCGATTTTATTTTTCAAACTCAAAGTAAAGCGTTGAATTTCTTCTCCATTGGGTAAAATCCCAAAGTTTTTGGATTCTATTTCAAGAGTCATAGGTTGTTTTGAGTAAATAAGCCTTAATTTGGCTTAGGTTGTTTTTTTGATGAATCACGTACTACCAAAGTAGTCAATAGGATAAAAGATTCTGGATCATCGGAGACAACCTCATCAAGCTGATCCAAGAAATGATTTGCCGCAATTTGACCCATTTCATATCCCGGTTGGGATACGGTAGTCAGAGAAGGTTCCACAACAGCTGAAGTGGGATTGTTGGTAAACCCTGCTAAGGCAATGTCTTCGGGAATTTTAATTCCCTTTTCCTTTAGTACCATCATCACATCAACAGCCAATGGATCAATCATAGCAAAAATGGCATCAGGACGGTCCTCTTCCTTAAGCATTCTCAACGTGATTTGCCTGTTTATTTCAGGCGTTAAATCAGTAATATAAACTCTGCTTTCTTTCTCAGAAATACCAAATTCTTTTAATGCTTCCAAATAACCTTCTTTTCTCTTCTTGCTGATATACAAATCCTCGGGACCTGAGAAATAGGCAATTTTCCTGCAGCCCTGTTCCAAGAGATGGTTGACTGCCAGATAGGCCCCTTGGGCGTCATCAACTGTGACCTTAGAAACAGGGATTTCTTCAGTTACCCTGTCAAACATGATGAAGGGAATTTCCCTGTCATATAGCTCCTGCAAATGGTCATAATTCTTCGTTTCCCTGCTCAGGGATATCAGCAATCCATCTACTTGGGATGACACTAAAGTCTTTATGTTCGCTTTTTCCTGTTCATAGGATTCATTGGACTGACATATCATGATGTTATAGCCCCTCTTATAAGCAGTATCTTGGATTCCACTGATATTACTGGAAAAAAAATGGGAAGTCAATTCAGGTACGATTACCCCTAATACTTTGCTTCGACTTATCCTGAGACTTTGGGCCAGCAAATTATATTGGTAATTCATACTCTTGGCCATTTCCACAATACGCTTTTTGGTATCAGGATGAAGTTCGGGTGAGTCTTTCAATGCCCTGGAAACAGTAGACACGGAGACGCCAAGTTTCTTGGCAATCTCTTTCATTGTAACCTGATGGCCTTTTTTCATTGTTGTGGTTTGGGGTTATAAGTAGACTATTATTCCTGATAGAGGGTAAACAATACCGTCTGACCAACTGCTTTCAATGTCTTTTTATCGATTAAATCCATATTGTCAGCATGAGTGTGATGGTAATGTCCAAATCCATAATCCGGAGAAAACTCTACAATATTAATCATTGGGATTCCAGCATCCTTATTCACAAATACATGATCATCGATGATTTCAGGAGCATCTCTCATAATAAAGAAGTCTGAATATCCTAATTCTGAAGCAAAATTCCACACTTTATTCACAATGTTTTTACCATACCGCATAGAATAACCTTCCCTGTAAAACCTTGCTCCTTTTGCTCCTACCAAATCTACAAGGATTCCATAATAAGCAGAATATCCCGGACGGTGAGGGTTTTTAGACCAATGTTGGGAACCTAAACACCACCAGATTTGGGAACTATTTCTGAAATTTGTATGCTCTGGCTCACCATCATCTTCTCCATCAAAAAATATAAAGTCTATTCCAACTTCTGGTTTAAGTTCTGAAATGGAAATAATTCTAGCTATTTCAAGCAAAACCCCAACACCTGAACCACCGTCATTGGCACCATCAATTGGCATGTCCATTCTTTCTGTATCCTTATCAGCTATCCTCCTTGTGTCCCAGTGAGCCGCCAAAAGGACTCTCTTTTTTGCTGAAGGATTGTAGGAAGCAATAATATTACTTAAGTTCCATGTAAGATTATCATAGGTTTTTGCCTGAAAATCCTGTGTTTGGACTTCCAGCCCAAAATCAGTTAGTTTTTCGATCAACCATGCCCTTGTGTTTTTGTGTGCCTCTGTATTGGGAACCCTGGGGCCAAAATCTACTTGTTTTTGAATGTAAGTATAAGCTGAATCGGCAGAAAACACCGGTGTATCTCTGTAAATGATCGGTTCCTGTAATGTTTCAGATGTTTTATCTCCACTACAGGACCAAACCAATAATAACAAGCTAAAAAGCAATAAAACGCTATTCTTCATAAGCCCAGTCAATTTTGTCCTTCATATCTTTTACAGCAAAGCCCATTTCTTTCAAAGCGCTTCTTATTTCATCCACTTTTTCATAATTCCGGGCTGTTTTGGCTTCTTCATATAGTTTGAGAAGAATTTCAAGCAAAGCTTTCTGATTATCAGATTTTTCTTCTTTCAACCCTAAGATCTTCTCCACAAAGACGACAAATGTTTGGATCATCTTTCCAAAAACAGCTTCTCCAAAAAGGGCAGGTGGGATCTGACCGGTATACATTGAGTTTATTTTTTTTAAAAGGTTGAATAGGTGTCCAATGGCTTGGGCTGTATTGAAATCATCATCCATTGCCCTATAAGTATTGGTGATTATTTGTTCAACCTGTTTGATTTGCAGTTCATCCAAAGACACATTTACATCCTGTATATATTCCAGTTTTTTGGCTGTTCTTAAACCGTTGATAATTTTCTTATAACCCTTTTGAGCCGCCATCAGAGCCTCATTGGAAAAATCCAAAGTTGAACGGTAATGGGCAGTCAGGATAAAATATCGGATGGTCATTGGGCTGTAGGCCTGCTCAAGAAGGGGATGGTTGCCATTAAACAACTCCTGAAGGGTAATAAAATTACCCAATGACTTCCCCATCTTTTGACCATTGATGGTGATCATGTTGTTGTGCATCCAATATTTGGCAGGATCCTGATGGTTACAGGCATTTCCTTGAGCGATTTCACATTCATGGTGCGGAAACATTAGATCCATACCACCCCCATGAATGTCAAAATGCTTGCCTAAATACTTGGAAGACATTGCTGTGCACTCTAAATGCCAACCTGGAAAACCTACCCCCCATGGAGATTCCCATTTCATCAAATGTTCAGGGGCTGCATTCTTCCAAAGGGCAAAATCAACTGAATTCCTTTTCTCACCTTGACCGTCCAAATCCCTGCTCCCGCTCATCAATTCTTCCAAAACCCTTCCGGAAAGTTTACCATACTGCTCCCTCTCATTGTATTTCAGTACATCAAAATAAACTGAACCATTGACCACATAGGCCAGCCCTTCATCAAGAATGGTCTTCACCAATGCTATCTGTTCCGGAATATGACCGGTGGCTCTTGGTTCAATACTTGGTTTCCAGGTATTTAAAGCCTCCATGTCTCTATGATAGGAGTCGGTATATTGTTGAGCAACCTCCATGGGTTCCAATTGCTCAAGTTTTGCTTTTTTGGCTATTTTGTCCTCGCCTTCATCTGAGTCACCTTGGAGGTGTCCTACGTCTGTGATGTTGCGGACATATCTGACTTTATAACCCAAATGCGAAAGATACCTGTTCACAGTATCGAATGTAATTGCAGGTCTGGCATGTCCTAAATGGGCATCTCCATAAACAGTAGGCCCACAGACATACATGCCAACATGATGTGGATTCAGTGGTTCGAAAACTTCTTTCCTACGGGAAAGGGTGTTGTATATTTTGAGATTATTTTGTTTCATGATTATTGATGTACTATGTACAATGTACCAAGTACCAGGTATGATGAATTTGAATCTGCAAAATAGTTGATAGAATTGAGGAAATAAAAGTATTCTTTATTTGCGTCTTCTTGAATCGCTATATTGGCAGGTTTTCTCGCCATTCATTAAACTCTGCTTTCAAATAATCCCTCTAAAATATTTGATACATCCAGCGCAGCTTGCTCAGGTAGAAGTGCAGTATCCGAGATTCCTGAGACTACGCGACTGATGTCATGGTCAACTGTCCCTGTTTTGTTCCATTGACCGACTGTCGCGGCCGTGATATATGCGGAAAAATTATGGTGTCCTGAACCTGGTCGCTCACCGATGATATGGATAATTCCTTTTTTCTCATTGGGATTTTGGAGGTTTCCAAATAACTGCTCCCCAGTCGCATAGCCAGCTCTTACCCGGCCATGGGTAAAGACAATATTTTGTGGACTGATGGTGTAGCCTTTTTTCTGAAGCTGATTTTTCAATTCTTCCAAAAATGGAAATAGGTGATCCTCATCCATCAAAGCCTTGGCATTCAAACCATCGGAAATGATGATTTGCACATCTGGGATTTCAGATTTCCAACCTGATTGGATAGCTTTTAATTGGGAGATTGTTTTTTTATTGAGTTTCTCGCCCGTTTCAGGATGATAGACGTAATCTTTTTTATCGGCAGAAAGAGTGGTTGCAGCAATGGCATTTGGGATGGATTTGACAAAAGATTGCGGCATTTCGGTCCACAGGCTGATTTTGGCATCCTCGTAGAGGAAGCGTACTTTCTTGTCCAGCTCTGGATTTAAATCCCAGATGTTTTCTCCAAATCTTTGTGCAATGGGAACTCCACGACTTTCAATGCTTTGGATGATACGGCGGCCTTCTGCGACAATTTCCTCTTGAGTGCGCAGGTCTTTTTTGCTCAGACGGTATTGGTAATAAACCCAAGTGGGGTCTCCGAAATGTTCGGTAGGCCTATTGTCTTCTCCGATGATATCAATCCGCTTGAAAAATTCCCACATGGTATCGTTGATTTTGTATCCGAACTGCTCCCGGATTCTGACATGGTCATTAAAAGCTGTGGTCAGGTAGCTCAGCATAGGATCGTTTTTGGTTGGCAATGCCATCAGGTAAGCCGGATTGGCGGGCATGATCTGCTCGATGCACCAATCCAGATCGTCTAAGGTTACATCCATATGTAATGTTGAGCAGATGTCCAATCCAATGGTCAGTCCGTGAAGTTTGCCCATAACTGTATCTTCCAGGCAGCAGCGAACCAATTGTTCTTTTGTCTTGAAAACTTCCGGACCAATAAATCCCGCTACATCGTTCAAATGAACCCAAGGGGTTTGTTCGGTTGTTTTTCCTTCTGAAAGTTGGATTTTTAAAGCCCTTACAAAACCATATTTTCTCGACTCGTGAACGACCATATCGAAACCTTCCCCGTGTCCGTTGGTGAAGTCAGCCCCCTGACCGGTTTCTGCATAAAGTCCATACTGGCCCGTTCTCGTTTCCATATGACGGGTCATTTTATCAATGGATACATCAAAGGTTTGATTGGCCTTCACCGTGCCGGCTATACTTTGAAACCAGATTCCGGTAGTTCCTGGATAGATTTTTTCTGCTTCCGCCTGTACATCTATATGCGAAAGGACACAATTGGGTAGGGTGGTCTCCAGGCCAAATGTACTGATGATGTCAAAGAGGGTTTTTTCGATTTCCGCTACAGAATGGGGTTCACTCGATACCGGATTAGTACCCAAAACCAGGTCACCTACTCCGTAAGACCAGGCATCAAATACCTGCCATGCGATATCTTCAGGATTATCCGTCGGAGAATTGGGCTGGACGCGGGCACTAAGGTAGCCTTTGCTGCCAATCTGGGTTCCTGGGATCGGATTGAATACTTTCTGCCCTATTTGAATCAGTTCCTCATTGCTCATCAATTTGACCAAACAACCAATCACATCGCTGGTCAATGCCGGCATTATTGTTTTGATTTCATCCTCAGATTGCTCCAGCACAAATGCTTTTAACTCACGCATGTTCCAATTATCCAATAAAGGATTGTCTTCGGTTGTATTTTGAATCAATTGGTAAAGTTCGTCGGTAAATAGGCTGTTCTTCTTTAGGTCACCGATTTTGGTATTTGACAGGAGCTCACGGGCGTTTAGCCTGGAATCATCTGAAGCAGCAGCAATTCGTAAGGTCAAATCACCTTCTTTGAATTCGTTGGCAGCTCCAATGATTTGGCGGTAAAGGGTTTGGTCCATCTTGCCAGAAGTCTTTTGGATGTATGAGAAGATGTCCTCATTCCCATCTGGTTTCCCGATCAAAGGTGCTTTTAAGATGCTGTTTTTACTACTGAATGAACCAAGGTCACAGGCATTAAACAGCAATGCTGAAGTACTGATGACCCCCACATGTGTCAAAAAGGTTTTTCGGCTGATTTTCTCCATGGCGGCAAAGTTGTTGTACGAGGATTGTGATGGTACAGAAACTGCTTCAGCTTCTAATTGAGGCCTGTTTCGGAAAAATTGATTTAAAATTTTTCCGAATCATTTCTAAAAATAACCAATTTTAATCAAACCTCTATAAACTTTATAATTGATAGTAAAGAAATTAACCTAAAAATAATTTAAGAATACTCTAACCTGAAATTTAATCCCCTCAATACAAAAAAAGGTCTTCGGGTAAAACCCTGAAGACCTTTTTTCATACGAACGATTTTCTATTCCAAAACCCCGCATTTTATACGGGGCTCCGCCACGGCGGACAAATTATTCAAAGTTTAACCCCGTTTGATCGGAAGGGCAGGCACTTCCGTGGTTATGATATGGCTGTTTCTAGCTTCTCGTTTCTAACCTCTCGCTACTGCCTGAAGGCAGGTCTCCCAATCAATGCTTAAAATGCCTCACTCCTGTCATCACCATACTCATGCCATTGGCATCACAGAAGTCTATGCTGTCCTTGTCTTTAATGGATCCTCCCGGCTGTACTACTGCTGTAATTCCGGCTTCGTGGGCAATCTCCACACAATCCGGGAATGGGAAGAAAGCATCGGATGCCATCACGGCCCCTTTCAGTTCAAAACCAAAGGATTTGGCTTTTTCGATGGCTTGTCTCAAAGCGTCTACTCTGGAAGTCTGTCCAACACCTGATGATAACAATTGATTGCTGTTGCTAAGTATAATGGTGTTGGATTTGGTATGTTTGCAGACTTTGGCAGCGAAGACCAAGGCGTCTTTCTCTTCTTCGGTCGGAGCAACTTCAGTTACTACTTTGAAGTCTGCTTTGGTTTCAGTCTGAAGGTCTTTGTCCTGCTCGATTATGCCGTTAAGTAAGGTTTTAATCTGCTTGGTGCCTTCGATCTGGATTTTTTGTTTCAGCAAAATCCTGTTTTTCTTTCCTTTCAATAATTCCACGGCATCCGCATCAAAGGTAGGAGCAATTAGGACTTCGAAGAAAAGGCTGTGCATTTCCTCAGCGGCGGCCAAATCCATATTTTGGTTGGTGATCAAAACACCTCCAAAAGCAGAAGTTGTGTCTGCGGCAAAAGCTTTTTGATACGCTTCTTTGACGGTAGAGGCAGTAGCTACCCCACAGGCATTGGTATGCTTTAAAATAGCAAAAGCTGTTTCTCCTTGAAATTCTGCAATCAAAGCCACTGCAGCGTCCACATCCACCAAGTTGTTGTATGACAGTTCCTTCCCGTTCAATTGGTCGAAAAGGGCTTCCAAGTCACCGTAGAAATGAGCTGACTGATGGGGGTTTTCTCCATAGCGTAAAGCTTTTGCCTTTGTTTCTGAGATTTTTAGCGCTGGAATATTTTCTGTCTGATTGAAGTAATTGAAAATATGGGTGTCATAATTGGAAGAAACCTGGAATGCCTGCGCCGCAAAGTATCTTCTGTCTTCCAAGGTAGTGGCGCAATATTGCTCCTTTAGCCTCGCTTCCAATTCCACATATTGGGCTTTGGAAGCAATGATGATAACATCTTTAAAGTTTTTAGCCGCAGCACGTATCAGGGAAATACCACCGATATCTATTTTTTCTATGATGTCAGCTTCAGATGCACCCGAGGCAACTGTTTCTTCAAATGGGTACAAATCAACAATTACCAAGTCGATGGCAGGGATATCAAATTCTGTTGCTTGGGAAATGTCACCATCATGATCCCTTCTATGAAGAATACCGCCGAAAATTTTTGGGTGTAATGTCTTCACTCTGCCGCCAAAGATAGAGGGATATCCGGTCAGATCTTCTACAGGTATCACTTCAGCACCTTGTTCTTCAATAAATTTTTGTGTACCACCAGTTGAGTAAATCTTGACTCCATGCTCCTTCAAAAGGGCAATTATGGGTTCAAGATTGTCTTTGTAATAGACAGAGATAAGGGCGGATTGTATTTTTTTGTTGGCCATGATTTAAAGCAGACCACAAAGGCGCTAATACACAAAGGAATATGGCGGTATTTTGTGGCTATATTTTAGTGGAAAATTTTGCAAGTTGCAAAGGTAGGAAAATCAAGGGATTAAAGCAGACTCTCGATTACATTTGGAAAGTATTTATACTCCAACTGATGCACTTTTTGGGCGATTTGTTCTGGACTGTCCTCTAGGTCTATTGGTACAGCTGCTTGAAAGATTATTTTCCCTTCATCATAATGTTCATTGACCAAATGAATGGTTATTCCTGTTTCTTTATCACCAGAGTCTTTCACGGTCTCATGAACTTTCATCCCGTACATCCCTTTTCCACCATATTTGGGTAAAAGTGCCGGATGTATGTTTATTATTTTATTGGGGAAGGCTTGAATCAGTTGATCAGGTAGCTTCAATAAAAAACCGGCCAATACTACAAAATCGATTCCTTCTTCCATCAATTTTTTGGTGAGTTCACCCGCTTCCAATTCTGTTCTATCAAAGGTGAATGCCGGTACTTCAAACTTCTTTGCTCTTTCCAGAACGAAAGCATCTTTTTTATTTGAACCAATAAGCACAACCTTTCCTTTCTTGGAATGTTGGAAGTATTTTATGATTTCCTCGGCATTACTGCCGCTTCCTGAAGCAAGGATAGCGATTTTTTTCAAGGCGGGATTGATTTGATTGAGGCGTCAAAAATAGGGATATACTCGTTACAGTCAAAGGTATTTAAGGTTAGGAGAATATATTGTATTTTTAAATCATCTCCATTCAACACAATGTATATGGACAAAGCGACTTTTGAATCACCGTATGAAGAATCAGAAGGTGTAAATTATGTCTTTGTGAATGGCGCTTTGGTCATTGATAAGGGCAAATTTACCGGTGTATTAGCAGGTAAAGCCCTTCGTCATAAGTGATTATAATTCAACAAAAAAAACAGAGGATCAAGACCCTCTGTTTTCCAATCAATACTTATTTTATACCTGATATTAAATATCCTTAAATTGGTCCATTAGTTCCTCAGAAATACCCGTGGTGGAATAGCCTCCATCATGGAAGAGGTTTTGCATGGTGACGTATCTGGTTAGGTCTGAGAACATGGTGACAATATAATCCGCACAGGCTTCTGCAGGGGCATTTCCAAGAGGGGACATTTTATCAGCAAAATTGTAAAAAGCATCAAAACCTCCGATTCCTGTACCTGCAGTGGTCTTGGTAGGGGATTGTGAAATGGTATTTACCCTGATTTTTTTCATTTTCCCGAGTCTGTAGCCATAACCCCTTGCAATACTTTCCAACAAAGCTTTGGCATCAGCCATGTCCGTATAGAAAGGATACACTCTTTGTGCGGCGATATAGGAAAGGGCCATTATGGATCCCCATTCATTCACGATATCCATTTTCTCTGCCACATGCATCATCTTATGGAATGATATGGCAGATACATCATAGGATTTATTCAACCAATCGTAATTCAGATCTCCATAGGATCGGCCTTTTCTGATATTGGGGGACATACCTATGGAATGAAGCAAA
>Ga0114946_10002601_pt1 | contig 12380 bp, 7 predicted proteins | sample WalLakDeSediment_FD_88676 | JGI IMG/M metagenome (GOLD analysis project Ga0114946, IMG submission 88676) | Lake sediment microbial communities from Walker lake, Nevada to study Microbial Dark Matter (Phase II) - Walker Lake 11/02/13 Deep Sediment | ecosystem: Environmental > Aquatic > Freshwater...
GGCGGGCGCGTTCCAGCCAGCGCTGGCGCTGCTCCGGGTTGGAAGTGCGCACGGACCCGAAGACCAGTGAGCGTACTGGCCGGATGCCGCAGCAGCCCAAGGTCGCGCGCGCCATCGCCTCGCGACCGGGCTGGCGATAGACCAGGCGATGAATCAGCGGTGGGGTATCCATGGTCGTGATCAACTGAGCGGAACGACCGCCCAGCAATCCCTGGTAACCGGTGCCGCCCTCGCAGGTCCGGAACGCGAAGCCGGGGGCAAGCACCCGGTCCAGGAACCCTTTCAGCAAGGCCGGCATCGTGCCCCACCAGGTCGGATAGACGAACACCAGGTGCTCGGCCCAGACGATGAGGTCCCGTGCCTCCCGTAAACCCTCTTCCAGCGGCTGCTGGTTCGGCGATTCCGTGCGCACGTGGGGGTCGAACCCCAGCGTCGCGAGATCCAATTGTCGGACCTCGGCGCCGGCCTCTCGTGACCCTGTTCCAAACGCCCCTGCCAGTGCCCCACACAGGCTCTCGACGCGAGGGTGCCCTAGGACAACCAGTACCTTCATGCGACTCCCTCGTCGAAGGAAAGGATGCTGGGGACGATAAGGAACTCGCTACCGCAGCGCAATCGGGTCGGACCGTACGCGTCCATCGATGCCCTTGCGTTGTGGGGATTGAGTCCCGCAGACGGCGATGCTGCAGGTAACCCGGGATGTGGCAGTCGTTGCCCCCGCAGGCGATCATCCTCTAGCGGCCGCGACCGCAGACTGGGGGAGATCTGAGGCGGGGAGACCGGTGGTTAGCACACACAGCGGGAGTGCCACGAACGTCGAGCCGGGGGGATGCGGCGGCTTTCTCAACTGTCTGGAGTGTCTGGAGCCGGTGCCCGATGCCGCCGGCTGCGTAACAGCCGGACCAGTCGCACCAGCAGCCAGGCCAGGGCCAGGATCACCACCACGCCGAAGACCACCGGGATCAGCAGGGCGAGCAGGATCGCGACCAGGCTGCCGCCGGTTTCGGAGGTCGCGATCAGGGGGTTGCCGAGACCGCCGGTCGAAGCCGTGGATATACCGCGCGCCAGCACGGTCGTGCCCTGCGTGATTCCCGCCGCACCACCGCCCAGCAGGGCCGCGGTGCTCCACTGCAGCAGTCCGTGCATCTCCGGTAGCAGCGCGGCAACGATGACCGTGCCGCCCCCGATGGCCGCTGGAGTGGCCAAGGTGTCGAGCAGGTTGTCGACGATGGGGATGTAGTACGTGCCGACCTCGAGCAGGGCCGCGATGCCCACCACCATCAGCACCGGGTCGGAAGCCAGCCAGGCGAATTGCTCGCCCAGCTCCAGCAGCCCGAAACGCGCGGCAAGCCCCAGCGCCAGCACCGGCAGGAACACGCGCAACCCGGCCGCGGCGCTCAGGCTGATGCCCGCCATCAGCGCGGGAAGGGTGCCCAACTCACTGATGGCGTCCATGACCGGTATTCTAGCCAATCGCCGCGCATCCACGTCATCCTCCGCATCGGCATTGCCTGTGCGCATGTCTTCGCCGCGACGCTCGAGTCTCCTTGATTATCTCTGATTCCTCGACAACACTCCCTTGATCGAACCCAGGGAGTGGCACCGATGGCGAGCAAGACGATCCGGTTGGTTGTTTCGACCGAGCCCTCGGCGGGTCGCGGTGCGGTGGGGCCTCGGGTGGACGAGGTCCGGGAACAGAAGGCGATCAATCAGGCGGCCGATGGCCTGTTCGTGATCGAGTCGGTCGCGGCATATGCCGTCGGTGCTGCGCGCGCAGGGGCCGAGGAGATCACCGCCGAGTATCCGGCCGATCAGATCGTGCACGTGGAGCTGGCCGACGGAGGTGAGCTCTGGCTCACGCTGGAACGCCTGCAGGAATTGACGGGGCAGCAGGAGGACACGCTGGTCCTCGGCGCGGAGACGGCGCTGGGGCGGGGCGGGGCGCCTGCGCGCGGGATCGGGCGGTGGATCCGCAGGCTGGTCATCCCGAGGCTGCGCTGGGGCAAGGAGCTGGAAGATGCAACGGCGACCGCGGTGGTGCGCAAGGCGATCGCGAAAATGGAGTCGCAGTTGCTGGAGAGCCGCACCGGGGTGCATCGCTGCCGATTCGACCGGGGGCGGGCGGAACCGGTGTTCGAGTCAGTGGATGCGCCCATCCCCGCCTCAGCCAAGCCCATTCTCGTGTTGCTGCACGGTACCGCCTCGAGCACTGTTGGGAGTTTCAGCGGCCTGTGGACCGATGCTCACCGGAACACCTGGCTGGAGCAGATCGAGCGGCTGTATGACGGCCGGGTCTACACGCTGGAGCATCGCACGCTCAGCGAGAGTCCGATCCGCAATGCCTGCGAGTTGCTGGAACGCTTGCCCTTCGATCAGCCGCTTCACCTGCTGTCGCACTCGCGCGGTGGGCTGGTGGGTGAGTTGCTCTGCCGCGGCCGCGTCGAAGGACGCGCTGCGCCGATCACCGACGCGGAGATGGAACGCTATTTCACCGCCTACCCGGGAGACGATGCCGACACCCGCGAGGCACGCGAGGAGATTGCCGAGGAGCTGAAAGCGTTGAACGCGCTGCTGGCCGGGAAGCGCCCGCGGGTTGAGCGTTTCGTGCGGGTGGGTTGCCCCTCGCGGGGCACCACTCTGGCGGCGGGGCGGCTGGACGTCTACCTCAACCTGGTGCTCTCCGGCGTCCAGCTCGCCGGCGCCAAGCTCCTGGGGCCGAAAGGGGCCACATTCGTGGGCGCGCTGCGCAGTCTCGCCATCGCGATCGCGCGCAAGCGCTTCGACGACGGTCTGCTGCCCGGTATCAAAGCCATGGTGCCGGACGGCGGGCTGGCCCGTTTCATCAACGACCCGGGCATTCGGGTGGATGCCGATCTGTCGGTGATCGCGGGAAATTCCAGCGTCGGCGGCGGCCTGCGCCAGACCCTGCTGGTGGCCCTGACGAATCTGTACTACTGGCAGGCGAACGACTGGGTGGTGGAGACCGACGCGATGATCGGCGGGCACCCACGCCGGGTTCCCGGTGTGCATTTCGTCGACGACGGCCGGGGACATCAGCCGGTCAACCATTTCTCCTACTTCGCGAACCGCCGGACCTTCAACGCCATCGTGCAGGCGCTGGCCGGCAATCAGCACAGCCTCCCGGAGTTCGTTTCGCTCCATGCGGAACCGGTCAAGGCCAAGAGCCGTGGCGAGGGCCGCGCCCGTCCAAGGTGCATCACGGTGATGCTGCCCGGGTTGCCGGGCAGCCACCTGCGTACGGATGGGGATCGCGTGTGGCTGCATCCAGCGAACATCGCGGTCGGCAGACTGCGCCGCCTGGATGTGCGCAAGACCGACCGCCAGGTGGTTCCCGACGGCTGGTTCCATAGCCGCTATGCGGCATTGGCAGAGTATCTGGAGGACCGCGGGCACAGGGTGGAGGTCTTCGACTACGACTGGCGGCTGTCTTTGCGTGAGAACAGCCATCGGCTCGGCGAGGCCCTGGAGGCATTGGCCCGTCAGGCCGATTCCGAATCGCTGAAGCTTCGACTCCTGGGCCATTCGATGGGTGGCTGGGTGAGCCTTCTCTGGCTGGCCACGGATTCCCAGGGGCTGTGGGATCGGCTGTGCCGGGAACGGGACATGCGGTTAGTGATGGCTGGCACCCCGCTGCAGGGTACCTTCGATTCGGTGCAGCTGCTCGCGGGCCAGCACCCGCTTCTGCGGATGCTCGCGGCGGTCGACTTCAAGCACAGTCGGCTGGAGCTGATCGAACAGTTCCGGCATTACCCGGGGTTGCTCGAGACCTTGCCCGGCGCGGCACTCTCCGGTGCGGCCTGGAACGCCTTCGACGATCGGCACTGGGGCAGTCTCGCCCCGCTGCTCGGAAAGCACTGGACATATCCGGGCGCCGAGGCCTTGCAGAACGCCTTTGGCGTACGCAGCCGGATCGACGTAGATACGCCGCCGCTGCATGGCAACCGCGTCCTGTATCTCGCCGGGCAGGATCACGCCACACCGGTAGGTATGCGGGTCGAGGGATCGCGGCTCAGGTTCGAGTACAGCGCCGAGGGTGACGGCCTGACCCCATGGGAGGCCACACCGCGGTGGCTGCAGGACGGGCGGTGCTGGTATCTGCCGCGCGTGAAGCACGGGGATCTGCTGTGTGCTCCCGCAGCATTCCCGGCTATACAGGAACTGCTGGAATCCGGCAGCACCCGGTTGCTTTCGCAGCGGCCCCCAGCCACCCGCGGTCTGGAGGCGGTGCCCGACGTGGAGCCCGATACCCCGCTGCTTTTCCCCACCCAGGCGGAGCTCGAGGCCGCCGCACTGCACGGGACGCCACCGTCATTCGGGCCGAGCGAGGAAGCGTTGCGGCCATGCCAGGTGCGCATCCGCCATGGCAACATCCACTATGCCGACCTACCGGTCATGGTGGGCCACTACCAGGGCGAGAGCATCACCGGTTCCGAGGCCGCGCTGGACCGTTCCCTGGACGGGCGGTTGACGGCCCTCCATCGCGCAAACATCTATCCCGGACCCCTGAACACCGTGGAGATCGTGGTGCAGCCCGGAACGCAGCGCAGCGAGGGAGCGGTGGTGGTCGGACTGGGCACGCTTGGGCAACTCTCGGCAGCGAGTCTGCGCGAGACCCTGCGTCATGCGCTGATCCGCTACGGGCTGGATCATGGCGCCCGGCTGCGGGAGTGCGGCGAACCCGGGAGTGAGGCGGCAGGCGATCTGGCGCTGGCCTCGTTGGTGATCGGCTCGGGTGTGGGAGGGCTCGTCCGGGTCGATGCCGTCAAGGCCCTGCTCGAGGCGATCGCCGATGCCAACCGGCAGCTGCGCGAACTGGATGCGCCGCTGCTGCAGCGGGTCGACATCGTCGAGCTGTTCGAGGACGCGGCGATCGCGATCGCGCACGCCTGCGAGCGGGTCTGCCGCGACCTGGGCCAGGCTCTTACAGTGGATCTGACCGTGCGGTCCATGCCCGGTGGGTTGCAGCGGCCGTTTTTCGACGAGGCCGAACCCTGGTGGCGGCGCATTCAGGTCATTGGCAACGAGGAAGGGCTGGATTTCGCACCGCTGACCGACCGGGCCGGCATCGACGTGCGCACGCACCCGATGCAGACGGCGCTGATCGATCGCATGCTGGAGGTCGCCACTGCCAATACGGTGGCCAACCCGGCGATCGGCCTGAGCCTGTTCGAACTGCTGATCCCGGTGGCGTTCAAGTCGCAGGTCGAGGCGCAGGGGGGCATGGTGCTGCTGGTGGACGATCGCGCGGCGCGCTACCCCTGGGAACTGCTGACGGACCGGCGCAGCCGGGATTCCCGTCCACTGGCCACGCGCATCGGAATGGTTCGGCAGCTCTACGATCGCTCCGGGGAAGCGGTTCGGCCGACCGTGCGCAATGGCCGCGCGCTGGTGGTCGGCGACACCCTGGCCGGGGACGCATTTCCTCCGCTGCCCGGGGCCGTGGCCGAGGCCACCCTGGTTGCCGATCGCCTCAACCACGGGGGGTTCGATTCCGGCCAGCCCCTGATCCGGCGCCGGAGTCTCGAAATCGTGATGGCGCTGACCAACGACGACTACCAGATCGTGCACCTGGCCGGCCACGGCGTGGTCGACCATCCGATGCTGGATCCGGCCAGCGGCACGCTGCGCCCAAACACTGGCATGCTGCTTGGTGACGGAATCGTGCTGGGTCCGAAGGAGATCCGTGCGCTGCCCTGCGTACCGGAGCTGGTGTTCATCAACTGCTGCCACCTGGGTGCCAACCGCGAACCACCGCCAGGTGGACCCCGCTATACCCTGGCGGCGAACCTGGGCACCGCGTTCATCCGGGCCGGCGCCAAGTGCGTGATCGCGGCCGGGTGGGCGGTGGATGACGCAGCCGCTCTGCGCTTCGCGGCGACGTTCTACGATGCGATGCTGTCCGGCGCGACCTTCGGCGACGCCGTGACCGAGGCGCGCAGGGCGGCGTTCGACGCTTACGGCGACAGCGACACCTGGGGCGCCTACCAATGCTATGGCGACTATGCGTTCCGCCTGCGTCAGGGGTCCGGCGCGATATTCGTTCCCCGTGCTCCTGGATCCGTTGTCTCCGCGGGTGACGATACCGGCCCTCAGGTCCCGCCAGGACCGTCCTTCCACAGCGCGCGCGAGGTCGAAATCGAGGCGTCGAATATCCGCAACGAGGTGCATACGCGCCGAATGGAGCCGGACGCCCTGAAGCCGCGGGATCCGGTCGCGCGGCTCAGGCATCTCGAGGCCCTGCTGGAAGAACGGCCCCATCTCAGGACCGGTGCGGCCAGCACCGCCATCGGGGCGGCCTGGCACGAGCTGGGCGATTTCGAGCGTTCGGCCGCCTGGAGCGGGCGGGCGCTGGGCTCCGAGGACGGCGGCACGACGGTCAAGGCTCTCGAGAACCGGGTCAACGCGTTGGCCGGGCTGGCAGAGCAACGCCTGGCGGGCGTCGACCCCGAAGCGGGAGACGACGCGGTGCTTGCACAGCTCGACGCGGCCAGCAGGATCGCCGGGGAGGCCGTCACGTTGGCCGATACACTGATGACACTGGGCGAGAGCACCGAGCGGGCCATGATCCGCGCGAGTGCCTACAAGCACCACGGGATTGTCCACGCCGCGATGGCGGCGCCGATGAGCGACCCGGAGGGCACCACGGGCGCACGCGAACAGGCGCGTGATTCGCTGCTGATGGCTTACCAGGCTTACCGCGAGTCCGCAGACCGGGCGCTGGCCGCCAGTGGTCGCCTGGCCAGTTACCCGCTTCTGAACGCCGTGGCGCTCTGGATCTATCTCGCCCGGCAGGGCGGGCGGACCCGGAAGGTTCGGGACGTGCTGCAGAGCGCGGACGCGGTCATGGCCGAGCTCGACCGGCTCGCGGAACAGTTCGCGGCCGAACCGCCGGCCGAAGGGGCGCAGCGGTTCTGGGACCGCACCGATCGCATCAATCTCGAGGTGCTGCGTTCGCTGGTATCCCGGCGCCTGCATCGCCCTCCGTCGTCGCCGGAGTGGCGGGGGTTCGCGGCGCGCTACCGGGATGAATTCCAGCGGGCGTCCCCGCGCGAAAGCAACTCGGTCACCAAACAGCTGCGGTTGTTGACGCTATTACTCGGTACGGGCGCCCCCGAGCTCGACGCGCTCGCGAGGCTTTACCAGGAGATTTCCTAGACGGACGGGCTCGGCCACCGTGAGTCACTTCGATCGCGTCGGTGCCTACGGTGCCGGAAGGGGCGTCATTCACGGAAGCCATGGCTTCGAATCGGCAGGAGAATGTCATGGGTGGATCCGGGGAAGGTCCACGTGATCGCCCTACAAGGATCGTCAGCACGCGTTGGAATCTGCTGCGGTTTCGAGGAGCGCGAACAGGCGCCGAACCTCGGCGGGCGTCTGTCGTTCCACCCGCAGGATCCGCAGCAACGGGGTGCCATGCACCGGTCGGGCTGGCGCTGCTGCCCAGGCCGCTTCGAGCACGCTGTGCAGAAAGCCCTCGTCGGTGGTCCGGTCTACGGTGAGGATGACCCGCGACAACGGCACCAATTCCACGAGCTGGTACAACTCGTAGGTGCAGCCCTGATTGTTCGGCCCGAACCCGCGCAAATCCATCAGCACGGCATCACTGTGCACTGCCAGGCGCTTGAGGGTCATGCGCCAGGTGTCGTCGTGACAGTAGAAATCCCGGATCCGGAACCGGCCGTCCGGGTCGGGACGTTGGTCCCCCTGCCGCAGGCGGTCATCGAGATCTTGCGCGTCCTTGATGAATGCGCGGTCGAGCCTGCCCCTTGCGTAGTCCAGAAATTCATGCGGCTCCAGGGTCGCGCTTGCCAGGTCGGGAGCAGCGATCAGATGGACATTGCCCACGTATCGCCACTGCTGGGCGAGTTCCGCGAGCAGATGCTCGCTGCGCGCGCGAAAACCGAACACACGCAGAAGCAGGAGCCGTGCCGGCGGGTGCCTGGAGGCCTCCGCCTGTATGGGCCGAAAGCCCAGATTGACCACCAGCCAGTACCCTGCGAACGCCAACAGCCCCAGCAGCCCAAGGACGCCGGCCGAGAGGAACAGGAACACACACTGGTACAGCGTAAACAACAGCCACCAGGCATCGAGCAACAGCCCCTGGTCACTGACATGGCGGTGCTGGTAACGGCCTGCGATCCAGCGCAGGAATCGCCAGGCCGCAACACCGAAACCGGCCATGACCGCCAGCGCGATCCCCAACGCCATGAGCCAGGCGTCCAGGTTCCCGCTTTTCACGAGTAGCCAGAGGCCAAGCCACAGGGCGGTGAATGCGCCGGCCACGACCAGGAACACCAGGGCGAGAAGGATCGGCCCCACGGCGCGCAGATGGCGGTTGCCCAGGACCAGCCAGAATACCGTGGGCAGGGCCATGTACACGGCCCAGATGAGCAGGAAATCTGCGAACGGGATCGGGCTCAACAGCCAGGAGATGGCCAGGAAGGCGGCTGGACCCAGCCACTTGAGAAATCGGTTACCGACTGCCACAAGAACCAGCGTGGGCACCACCGGCCAGGCGAAAAGGAACCAGACCGAGATCGTCCGTAGGGGCAGGAACTCGAGGTCATTGAGCAGGAAGAAGACCGTGGTGGCGATCGCCGCATGGACCGTACCGGCAATGGCATAGACGGTGGCGGCACGCCGCCGGGCCCGACGCGCCCGGGCCAGAATGCCGCCTTCGGCAACGGGCGGAACCGGAGACCGCCGGTCCACGGTCTCGATGCGCAGGCTCCCTTCCGCTGCAGGGGCCGTCGGCTCGCGGACGGGAGAGGACTCCGTCGCGAGACTTCCAGCGGGGTCCTTTGCGGTACTTTGCATGGACCGGAGCACGGCCCTGCGATAGTGCCAGAGCACTGCCAGCGACAGCATCGCCGCGACCGGTAGCGACACCAGAAGCAGGGCGAGGAAGGCGACGTGGGGCTCCACGCCCAGGGATTCGGCACTGTTTTCCAATGGCGAACCTCCTCGTGGTTTTGTCCTGGCCAACCGCGAGCCGCAGGGTCTCTTGTTCAGCACGGAATCGTGGCCTATCGCGACTCTTTAGTCGTGGTTTGAGCCTGGCGCAAGAAGAACCCGTGCAACCACCACACCAACTTCCCCGCCACACGGGCCTACAATAGATCGTGAAAGGCGGTTCCGCGGGGCGCTCCACGGATTCGCCGATCCTTGACCCGCACACGCTTGGGGAGAGCGCACGATGTCTCTGGCCGATTGGTCCACCGATCCCCGCCTGCGCAGGATTCTGACCCATCCCGACGACGACACCGTTGCGTGGCGAAGTGATCTGGAGCGGTTTCTCGGCGGAGACACGAGCCTGACCCGGAAATCGGCCGGGGAGGCGGCGATCATGGCGGTGCAGCGCCTGATGGTCTTTCTCGGTTACTCGACCGCAAGCTCGGGCGCCTTCCTCGTGGATGGCGATTTCGGTCGGGGCACGAACCGGGCTGTCGCGCAGTTTCAATTCGAACACGGGCTGACCAGGAAGATCACCCGCGACATCCTCTGTTATCCCTGCCGGTGGAATACCGCTAGCCGACTGATCACCACCATTCCCGATACCATGCTCACCGTCGCCACGCTGAACCGCATGGCCGCAACGGCGGTGGAAACCATCGAGAGCGGGCAGGCGATGAGTGGCGATCTGGAGGACGCAATCTTTCATCTCAACGCCCTGCACAAGCGACGATTTCTGGATTGCCGAGGGATCCTGGCCCGGTATGGCGGGCACGCCGTGTCCGCCTGCGCCGGGTTGGAAGCGGGGGAGGGGATCACGGTCCGCCCGGAATGGGTGCTGGCCATCATCCGGCAGGAGACGGCCGGCGTGATCCGGCCACGATTCGAACAGCATTATCTGTCCCGCTTGAACGAGCGTAACCCCGGGGCGGATCTGCAGGAGTTGCGGCTGCGGTCGATGAGTCTCGGGCTCGGGCAGATCATGGGCGAGAATCACCGGGCCGTCGGCGCCCCGAGTGCTGCCGCGTTGTTCACGGCCCCGGTCACCGAGCAGGTCGGGTTCATCGCCCGCTTTCTGCGGCCTCGGGAGAACGAGGTCGGAAAGACCGAGCCCACCGAGGCCGACTTTCGCGGTGTGGCACGCTTTTACAATGGCCCGGGGTACGAGAGCCATCGCTACCACGAGAAGCTGGCGCGCTGGTTCCGGGAGTTCCGGTTGCTGATCGACGCGGAGGGCTTTCCGAGGCCGTCCGAAGCGCCGCCCGTCGATCAGGCCCGCACGGTGCGCTATTCGCTGGGGAACAGGCCCCCGAACCTACCCTGGTTCCACAAGAAGACGCGTGCCCAGCTGCTGTTCGTATCGGAGCCCTTCGAGATCGAGACCCAGGAGGGTGTGATGCGTATCAATCCGGACACCGTCGACGACTGGGACGACGGTTATTACATCGCCTTTCCCGAAGATGGCAGCAAGCCCTACGCAATCGCTCCCGCCTACGTGCGCGCAAACTACGAAGCCGTGGATCAGAAAACCCGGCGGACAAGGGTTCTTCCGCGACGCCCCGGGGCACGCACATGAAACCGAAACAGAATGGGGTGCGATCCCGTGCGGCGTCCATCTTGGCGCCGCATGGCGTCAATATGATGTGACAGATGCATCGTTTTGATGGATACTGTGGTCATTCCGGTCCACCCAGAGCATCTCCCATGGAAGCCACCCACCCACACCCGTTTCTCGACGCGTTTCCCATCCCCGCGTCCGCCCTCAGCGACCAGGCCGATTACATCCGGCTGGTCCGCGCTGGCATCCCGGGGGAAGTCGTCAAGAAGGCCGTGAATCTGCTCGGCAACCGCGAGATGTTCGTACGGTTGCTGCATACCAGTTCGGCGAACCTGAGCCGCTTCTACCGAAGAAAGGCCCTCGACCCCGTCGCTTCCGAGGAGGTCCTGGACGTGCTTAGGCTGTACGCGGAGGCCGCCCGCATCTGGGGCGATCTCGACACCGCGAACGCCTGGCTCGACACACCCGTTTCCGCGCTGGCCGGCGAGAAGCCACTGCAGCTGTTCGATACCTTTGAGGGGCGCAAGTGGGTCCGGGAGGTATTACGCAAGATCGAGTTCGGCGAGTTCACCTGATGCGGCTTTACCGGATCTGCCCGGAACGCTTCCTCGAAAACTACAGTGGTCTGGGAGCGAGCTTCCAGGATGGCGCACGCTGGAACACCGCCGGCCACCCCGTGCTCTACTTCGCCTGTTCACCGGCCACCGCCCTGCTCGAGCTGGCGAACTATGTACCGTCGCCCCGTCTGATACCGAGCGATTACCGCCTCGGCGTGTACAGCCTGTCCGAAGACGCCAGCGTCGAGACCCTGTCCCACGGCAAGCTCCCGAAGCACTGGGCTGCGTATCCCTATCCCGAGGCGACCCAGCGCCTCGGTGACGCCTGGCTGGAGAAGGCGGGCAGCCTCGCGCTCCTGGTCCCCAGTGCGGCGGTCTCCGGCGGTCTGGAGAACATCGCCGTGATCAATCCCAGGCACTCGCAGCTTGCGGAGGTCCGCCTGATCGAGGCCTACTCCGAACTCTTCAATGAGCGGACCTTTGGTGGCATCCATGGGCGCGGACAGCGGTAATTCCAGTTTCCGGTGCCGCCGGGTGCTTCAGCAGCTGCATGGCATTCGGTGCGCCCATGGCCCCGGCCACGGGCATTTCCCAATGTCCCACGTTGCAGGGCGCGGGAGCGGCTGCGTTCGGCCTACAACCTGCTGCAGGTGTATTGCTCGCCAGACGCGTCCTCGAGCAAAAGCCGCGTGGGTGTTTCCGCGAGAATGCGCGTGGTCTGGGTATGCGGGAGTTCCGGGAATAGCGAGGTGATCTGCTGGATCAGGTAGCGCTGCAGTTCAACGCCCAGTGTCGACCCCGGCGACAGTTCCAGCGCTTCCACGGTGACGGTGACGTCCTGCTGATCGCGTAGCCATTGCCCGTGGCTCGTCGCCGCCAGCGTCAGCGGCCACCTCCCCATGTGCACGATGGCATCCCCCGCGCTCTCGTAACGCCCCCCGGGACGCAGATGAGAGCGGGTGTTCAGCTGCAGGGTCAGTTCACTCTGCCCGACCGCCGCGAGCTGCAGCGTCGTGGGGCAGGACCAATAGCCCGCCAAATCCGAACTGGCAGCCTCGGTCGCCAATCCGCCTGCGACAAGGACGAGAAGTACAAGATTACGCCAGGAGTCCTTCATTCCAGTTGGTCCACCTCATGCCCCTTCCGCGGGGGAACGCCAGGAAACTGTCCAAGTATGCAGTCCCGGAACAACGATGCCACGCAATGCCGGAAAAATGGGGGCGGTAGGTCACGTATCCTGTTCGGACAGCAGAAACCGCCGGGGCGTTCAGAGTGCTCGGCTGCTTACCGCC
>Ga0114946_10002603_pt1 | contig 12376 bp, 16 predicted proteins | sample WalLakDeSediment_FD_88676 | JGI IMG/M metagenome (GOLD analysis project Ga0114946, IMG submission 88676) | Lake sediment microbial communities from Walker lake, Nevada to study Microbial Dark Matter (Phase II) - Walker Lake 11/02/13 Deep Sediment | ecosystem: Environmental > Aquatic >...
GCGCCGAGGTCGGGGCTCGCGAGCAGCTCCTCGGCGGTGATGCCGAGCGCCTCGAGGGCGGCGACGAAGGCGTCGTTGGTCGGGGCGAACACGGTGAAGGGGCCTTCGCCGGACAGGGCGCCGGCCAGGTCGGCGGTCACGACGGCCTGCACCAGGATGCTGAAGTCTTCGCTGCTGGTGGCGATGTCGACGACGGTCTCGGGCATGCTGCCGTGGCCGTCGGCGTTGACGATGCCGAAGACGAGGCCGAACGAGAGGGCGAGGGCGAGAAGGGTGCGCTTCATGGTGAGCTCCTTGGGGGCGTCGCGTTCGCCGCGATTCGCCCTGACCGGTGGGTGGGTGCCCGTCCGGCGATGAGTCAAGGTACACGTCCAAGGTTTGAAGAATGTGAGTACAAGCTACGTTTGGCCATAGCGGGTTCTCATGATCGGCCGGGGCGCGGCGATCTGGCTCTCGGGGGCGCCCACCGATGGCATCCTCGAAGCGGGAGTACCAGCGTCGGTGACGCGCCGAACTGCGTCGCGAGCGACGCGCGCAGCCCGCGACGTCCAGCAGCACCTTCGGCGCGCTCGTTCCGCTCGCGAGGAGCGCGTGGGCGTGTGCCGCGTCGCCGAGGCCGAGACGAGCGCCGATGGCGATGAGCAGGGTGCCGTCCGCGACGCGCGACGGCACGCGCTCGAACGTCGCGCGCAGGCGCTCGGGCTGGCGCGGCCGCAGAAGGCCGCTCTCGTACCCGAGCCGTTCGTGGTCGCTCTCGTGTAGGGCGGAGGTCGCGACGTGCCCGGGTGTGCCGCGCGGCTGGCCGAACACGACGACGGCGCCGATGTCGGCGGTCGTGCTCAGGTTGCTGGCGACCGAGTCTCCGCGCAAATGCCGCGGCGCTCCTGGGCGTCGCGGAAGGTGACGTGGGTCAGGCGTGTGCGAGCCAGGATCTCGTCGACCGCGGGCTGTGGACCGTCGAGGTCGACGAGCCGAAGGACCGAGGGATCGCCGTAGCGATCGACGACCGCGGCCCTCATGCGCCGTTCGCCCCCCCGAGTTCGCGCGAGATCGCGGCGGCGCAGGCGACGACCTCCTGAGCGAGCGCCTCGAGGCGCCCCGGAGGGATGTAGACGACGGCGCCGCTGATGCTCACCGCCGCCACCGCCTGGCCCGCGGCGTCCCACACCGGGGCGGCGACGCAACAGATGCCCAGCTCGTTCTCCTCGCGGTCGAAGGCGAAGCCCCGTTCGCGGGTCGCCGCGAGCTCGACGGCGAACGCGTCCGGCGAGGTGATGGTGTTGGGCGTCCGCGGCGGGTCGTCCCGGAAGTAGTCGCCCCAGCTCGTCTCGGGCCGGAACGCGATGATCGCCTTCCCCATCGCGGTCGTCGCCGCGTGCGACGCCAGGCCGATGCGCGAGCGCATCTGCAGGCCGCGCGCGCCCTCGATCTTCTCGAGGTAGATGATGTCGGTCCCCACCAGCTCGCCGAGATGGAGCGTCTCGTACGTCGCGTTCGCGGTCGCCTCCATGTGTCGGCGCGCGAGGGATGGCAGGCGCACCTGCCGCTTGGCGAGCTCGCCGAGCTCCATGAGTCGGTAGCCGAGGTGGTAGCGGTGGCCGGCGACGCGCAGGAAGCCGTGGTCGACGAGGACCGCGGCGAGGCGGTGGGCCGTGCTCTTGGGCAGTCCGCTAGCGGCGGCGAGCTCCGTCAGCGTCTGGGCGCCCTCACCCACGTGGCCGAGGAGGTCGAGCGACTTGTCCATCGAGCGGCTCATCCGGCTCCCTTCTGGACGGCGAGCCAACCGCGGCTCGTCTCAACATATGGGACAGCGTACTGTATCTTGACACGAACCGCAGCCGGTTCCTATGCTGCAAGGACATCCGATCACCCGCCGAGCGTGACCGTCAACCGGCTTCCACGCTCGCCCTCAACCGCCGAGGAGGCGTCGAACAGGGACATGGAGCGCATGCATCGCCGAGAGCGATCCCAACTGGCAGACGTCGCTCCCGTCCACGCCGCGCGGTGCGGCCGGGCGACCCACCGTGACCGACGTCGGAGTGGGCGCCCCGACATCCGCCGGGGGCGAAGGGTCGGGTGTGAGGCATGACGGTGCTACGGCTGCTCGAGCGCGCTTTCGTGCTCCTCAACCAGGGCCTCGTCATGCTGATGATGATGACGATGGCCACGCTGGTGTTCACCAACGTGGTCACCCGCTACGCGTTCGGGTTCTCGCTCAACTGGGCCGAGGAGATGTCGCGCTACCTGATGATCTGGGTGGCGTACCTCGGCGCTGGCCTGGCGATGCGCGAGGGCCGCCACGTGGCGATCGAGTACCTTCAGGGCCTGCTGCCCGAGCGCCTGGCGCCTTACGCGCGCGCGGTGGTCGCCCTGCTCATCCTCGCCTTCATGGTCACGCTCGCGGTCCTCGGCGTGCAGATCGCGCAACTCGCCTGGCGGCAGCGCACGCCGGTGCTCGGGCTCCCGCAGGGCGCGGTGTACCTGGCGATTCCCATCGGCGCCGGACTGTTCGTGGTCCACTTCCTGATCGTCCTGCGTGATTACCTGCGCCAGAAGCCCAACGCGGTTGACGTCGAGGACCTCGTCGCCCACGCCGGCATCGCGGAGCACGAGCGGTGACGGCGCTCCTGCTCAGCGCCTTCGTGCTGCTCATGGCGATCGGTATGCCGGTGGCGCTGGTCATGGGGGCCGCGAGCCTGGCGGCGCTCCTGTGGGGCGGCAGCAACCTGCCGACGATCATCGTGCCGCAGAGCCTGCTGCGCGGGATCGACTCGTTCCCCCTGATGGCCGTGCCGCTGTTCATCCTGGCGGCCGACCTCATGACGGCCGGCCGGCTGACCGACGCCCTGATGAAGCATGCCAACCTGCTCGTCGGCCACCTGCGCGGCGGCCTCGGCTACGTCAACGTGCTGACCAGCATGCTGTTCGCCGGCATCAGCGGCTCGGCCCTCGCCGACGCCGCGGGGCCCGGCAAGATCGTCATGGACATGATGCGCGGAGCCGGCTACCCCGCCTACTACGCCGGCGCGCTCACCGCGACCACGGCGACGATCGGGCCGATCATCCCGCCCAGCATCATCATGGTCATCTACGCGGTCACCGACAACAGCGTCACCGTCGCGGGCCTGTTCCTTGCCGGCGTCGTGCCCGGGGTGCTGCTCGGCGTTGCGCTGGCGCTGGTCAACTACGTCATCTCCGTCCGCCAGGGCTACCAGTCGGCCACCCAGAGGCCGCCCGTCCTCGACGTGCTGCGCAGCTTCTTCCCGGCGGTGCCGGGCCTGATGATGCCGATCATCATCCTCGGCGGCATCCTGGGCGGCATCTTCACCGCGACCGAGGCCGCCGCGGTCGCCGTCTTCTACGCCCTGATCGTCAGCCTCTTCCTCACCCGCCAGCTGCAGTGGCGCGACGTGCCTGGCGTCTTCCTGCGCAGCGGGATCCTGACCTCCGCGGTCCTGCTGATCGTCTCGATGGCCACGGTCTTCTCGCGACTCCTCACCGTGCTGCAGGTGCCACAGAACCTCGCCCGCTGGCTCGCCGGCCTCACCGAGGACCGCATCGTGATCATGATCCTGCTGGCGGTGTTCATCCTGCTCGTCGGCCTGGTCGTCGACACCCTGCCCGCGGTGATCATCCTGGTGCCCGTCCTCGCGCCGGTCGCGGCCCAGTTCGGCATCGACCCGCTGCAGTTCGCGATGATGCTCGTGCTCAACCTCGCGATCGGGATGGTGACGCCCCCCATCGGACCCGTTCTCTTCGTCATCTGCACCGTGGGCAAGCTCCGTCTGGAGCGGCTCTCGCGCGCCGTCGTCCCCTTGCTGCTCGCCGAACTCGTCGTGCTGGCGCTGGTGATTGCCTTCCCGGCCATCAGCCTGACCGTGCCCGGCTGGTTCGGGTTGACCCGCTGAGGAAGGAGGCCGAACGACACCCCGCCGCCCCCCGTTCCCGCCGCCGCGGGAACCTCCCGTCCCCGCCTCGAAGGAGGCTCCGCATGCGCAAGCTCTCCATCCTTGTCCTGCTCCTCGTCCTCGGCACCGCGTTCGGCCAGACCGTCATTCGCTACGCCCACTTCCAGCCCGGTCGCGCCGACCAGCCCAAGCACGCGGCCGCGCTCGCCTTCGAGCGTTACGTCGAGGCCGAGTCGAACGGCAGCCTGCAGGTCGAGATCTTCCCCGCCAGCCAGCTCGGCACCGCCGCCGAGGTCCTCGAGGGCCTGCAGTTCGGCACGATCCAGATGGGCGTCGTGCACGACGGGCCCATCTCCGGCTTCTTCCGCCCGATCGAGCTCTTCAGCATCCCCTACCTGTTCACCGGGCAGCCCGAGGCGTACAGCGTCTTCGACGGCGACTTCGGCGCGATGTTCGCCGAGCGCATGATCGCCGAGTCCAACCTGCGGCCGCTGGCCATCGCCGACAACGGCATCCGCCACTTCACCAACGACGTCCGTCCCATCCGCAGCCCCGAGGACATGCGCGGCCTCAAGATCCGCGTGCAGCCCAGCCCGATCTACGAGGCCCTCGTGAACAGCCTCGGCGCCAGCCCGGCCGCCATCGCCTGGCCGGAGCTGCCGAGTGCACTGCAGCAGGGCGTGGTCGACGGCCAGGAGAACGGCGTCACCAACATCCTGGCGGCGAGCCTCTACCAGTACCAGAAGTACGTGTCGCTCGACGCGCACGTGTACAGCGTGCACGTCTACATCACCGGTGAGAACTTCTGGCAGAGCCTCACCCCCGAGGAGCAGCGCATCGTTCAGGACGGCACCAACATCGCCAAGGAGATCCACCGCGCGATGACGACCGCACAGGACGACAGCGCCGAGGAGATCCTCAGCGGCCTCGGCATGGAGGTGGCCGTCCTGACGCCCGCCGAGATCCAGGCGTTCCGCGAGCTGGCGCAGCCGGCCGTGCTCGAGTACATCCGCACGGTGGTGCCGCAAGACATGATCGACGCCCTGTTCGCCGCCGTCGACGAGTTCCGCGGCAACTGACGGGCGCGACGTGAGCCACCCCACCCGCCGCGTCTTCGTGGTCGGGAACGGCTACCAGAGCTACGACACCGAGGGGGCGATCCTCGCCCCCTTCGGTGTCGCCGGCATCGAGACCACCGTCCCCGGCGAACCCGGGTTCGAGGAGGCGCTCGCGCAGGCGGACGCGCTGCTGGTGCGCGAGGCGCGCATCGACCGCGGGGTCATCGCGCGCCTCGGTCGGTGCCGCGCGATCGTGCGCTACGGCATCGGCGTCGACAACGTCGACCTCGAGGCGGCACGCGAGCGCGGCATCCACGTGGCGAACACGCCCGGCTACGGCGTCGACGAGGTCAGCACCCACGCCCTGGCGCTGCTGCTCGCCGTCGCCCGGCGGATCGTGCCGCGCGACCGCGACGTGCGCGCGGGCGCCTGGGGCGTGGGCCAGGCGGAGCCGATGTACTCGCTCAGCGGTCGGGCGCTCGGTCTCGTCGGCTTCGGCGCGATCGCCCGCGCGTTCCTCACCAAGATGCGGCCGTTCGCCCCGACGCGTCTGCTCGTCGCCGACCCGTACGCCGAGGACCTGCCGGCCGATGCCGAGCGGGTCGACGTCGCCACCCTGTGCCGCGAGGCCGACGTGATCTCGCTGCACGCGCCCCTCACCGACGAGACACGTCACCTGATCGGCCAAGCCGAGTTGGCGTCGATGCGCCCGACCACGATCCTCGTCAACACCGGCCGCGGCGGCCTCGTCGACGAGGGTGCCCTCGTCGCGGCGCTACGCGCCGGGCGGCTCTTCGGCGCTGGCATCGACGTCTTCGAACGCGAGCCGCTCGCCCCCGACCACCCGCTGCGCGAGCTCGATGCCGTCGTCCTCTCCGACCACACCGCCTGGTACTCCGAGGCCTCGGTGCGCGAGCTGCAGGAGCGGGCCGCCCAGGAGGTCGCGCGCGTCTTCTCCGGCGAGCCCCCACGCGCCTGGGTCAACCCTTGGCCCACCTGATCCATTGCGGATTGGCGCCACACGTCTCCCAGTACGGCCAGACCCAGGAGGCCCCATGACCTACCCCGACCACGTCATCGCCCAGTTCCACACCGTCACGACGGCCTCGGTCGCCGACGCCGTCGACCTGATCGCCGGCCGACGCGGCTACCTGCATCACAGCGTCAAGCCCCGCATCAACGACAAGAAGGTCGTCGGCCCGGCGGTCACGGTCGCCGAGGGCCCGACCGACGAGAAGCACGCGCCGACGCACGCGCTCGAGATCATCGACGCCAGCCCGGCCGGCTCCGTGGTCGTCATCGGCACCGGCGGCGAGTGCGACCTGGCGGTGTGGGGCGGCCTGATGACGGCCGGCGCCGCCGTCAACGGCCTCGCCGGCGCGATCCTCGACGGGGGTGTGCGCGACGTCACCGAGATCCGTCGCGACTACGACTTCCCGGTGTACGCCCGCGCGGTATCGCCCGGGACCACCGTCGGTCGCTTCCGCACCCTGGCGGCGAACGTCCCAGTCGAGTGCGGTGGGGTCACCGTGCACCCGGGCGACCTGATCGTCGCCGACATCGACGGCGTGGTCGTGGTGCCGCAGGCCCACGTCGACGAGGTGCTGGCGATGTCGCTCGACATCGAGAAGAAGGAGGCCGAGCAGGCGAGGTTCATCCGCGAGAGCGGCTCGCTCGCCGCGGGCCTCGCGAAGTACAACCGGATCTAGGCCGTGGCGAAGACGCTGGACGTCCTCGGCCTGGGCGAGCCGCTGCTCGAGTTCAACGAGACGGCCGAGCCCGGCGACCGCGGGCCCCGCTACCTGCAGGGCTTCGGCGGCGACACCTCGAACGCGGTGATCGCCGCGGCCCGCCAGGGTGCGGCGGCCGGCTACTGGACGCGGCTCGGCGAGGACGTGTTCGGCGACCGCTTCATGGAGTTGTGGGCCGCCGAGGGCGTCGACGCCCGCCACGTCGCACGCGACCCGGAAGCGCCGACCGGCATCTATTTCGTCACCCACGGCCCCGCGGGCCACGCGTTCAGCTACTACCGGCGCGGCTCGGCCGCCAGCCGCATGCGCCCGTCCGACGTGCCCGCCGCGGCGATCGCGGCCGCCCGGGTGCTGCACGTCTCCGGCATCAGCCAGGCCATCGGCGAAGGCGCCTGCGACACGGTGTTCGCCGCCATAGCGGCCGCCCGGGAGGCGGGGGCGGCGGTGTCCTACGACACCAACCTGCGCCTCAAGCTCTGGCCGCTGGCGCGGGCGCGCGCGGTGGCCATGGAGACGGTCGCCCAGTGCGACGTCTGCCTGCCGAGCCTGGAGGACGCCACCCAACTGACGGGTCTGGAGGACCCGGACGCGGTCGTCGATGCCCTGTTGGGGCGGGGCGCCCGGATCGTCGCGCTCAAGCTGGGACCGGACGGCGCGCTCGTCGCCGACGCCAGCGAGCGCCACCGATTGCCCGGCCACACGGTGGCGACGGTGGACGCGACCGGCGCGGGCGACACGTTCGACGGCGCGTTCCTGACCGAGTGGGTGCGCGGGACCTCCCTCGCGGACGCGGCCCGCTATGCCAACGCTGCGGCGGCGCTGTCGACCCGCGGCTACGGCGCCGTCGGCCCGATCCCGCGGCGCGCCGAGGTGGAGGCCTGGCTGGCGGCGCGGGGCTGACGGGAACCCGCTCGGGCGCCCTCGTGCGGACCGGCGCCGTCAGTCGGACGCGGCGCCGGCCCCGATCCCCACCAGCGGATCGCCGCGGTCGATGGCGAGCGTCGACACGTAGTAGAGGACGGTGCCTGCGACGGGCGCGGTCACGCTCTGAACGACGGCGCCGAGCAGGTCACGGATCTCCCCGAGAACATCGCCCTCCTCGACGCGGGCGTCGAGGCGCACGCGCGGGTACCAGCGCCCCTCGTGGTCGGACGTCAGGACGACGAAGCGCTCGATCGAGACGATGGGGCGCGGCGTCGGTTCGCCCGCGAGCATGCCGAGGTGGCGCATCGCGCGGCACGCGCCCTCCACCAGCACGAGCACGTCGCGTTCGGGGAAGAGACCCTGACCGCCGGCCTCGGCGAGCACCGCGGGCACACCCAACGTCGCGGCGCCCGAGTAGGAGTGGCCGGCGGAGCTCGATGCGATCACGTAGGGGATGCCGAACGCCTCCGCCAGCGCGCGAGCGCCCTCGTCGCCACGTGCGTGCAGGACGAAGGGCGTCAGCGCCTCGTTGAGGTCGCCGCCGTGCAGGTCGAGGTAGGCGTCGGCGTGGCGCACCCAGGCGTCGGTCAGCCAATGGGCGAGGCGGGGCGCGAAGGTGCCCGCGGGATCGCCCGGGAACTGGCGGTTGAGGTTCTTGCCGTCGATCGGGTTGCCGTAGATCGCGCGGACGCGGTACGCGGTCCGGTTGACGATGGGAAGCACGACGAGCGTTCCGCTCAGGTCGGTCGGATCGAGCGCCGCCAGCCGGTAGGCGGCCTCGATCGAGGCGTACTCGGCACCGTGCACGCCGGCGGTCACGAGGAGGGTGGGACCCGGGCGGGCACCGCGGAGGGCGAAGGCCGGGACCTCGGTGGGCGGGTCGGTCGGGGTGGCGAGCAGCGCGGCGTGGCGCTCGCCGCGGGCGACATTCGCCACCAGCGCGGGCAGATCGGGGGTGGTGGGCATGGCGTCACGTGTACCACCGCGTGCGCTGCCACAGGCGCACCACCGACGGTTCCGGCGGGCACCGCCGCCGGCGGCCCGCGCCAGGCGGCCACCGCTTACACTCGTCCCTGATGACCATGGACGTCCAGATCCGACCGCTGCTGACGATGGACGCGCTGCGCACCTGTGAGGAGCTCCAGGCTCGCGTGTGGGGCTACCGCGACCGCGAGATCGTGCCGGCGGCGCAGATCCGCGCCGCGCTGCACGCGGGCGCGCTGGTCGCCGGGGCGTTCGTCGGCCGCGAGCAGGTCGGCTTCCTGTACGGCTTCCCGGCGTTCGCGCACGAGCCCGGCCTGCGGCCGATGGGCCTGCACTCGCACATGATGGCCGTGGTCCCCGAGGCGCGTGGGTTGGGTCTCGGTCGGCGCTTGAAGTGGTACCAGCGGCGCTGGTGCCTCGAGCGCGGCATCGACTGGGTCGCCTGGACCTTCGACCCGCTGCAGGCGGGCAACGCGCGGCTCAACCTCGAGCACCTCGGCGTGGTGGTGCACGAGTACCACGTCGACTTCTACGGCGTCCTCGGTGGCGTCTTGTCTGGTGAGTTGCCGACGGACCGCTTCGTCGGGCTGTGGCGGCTCGACTCGCCGCGTGTGGCCGGGCGCGCCGGCGACGACCCGCACGCCGCCTTCTTCCGGGTCGAGGGCGACGCGCCCAGCGGGCGCGTCGCGAGATCGCCGGGTCCGGAGGACGACTGGGCGCTGGCGCGCGACCCGGGGCGCGACGCCCCGGGCATGGTGACGCTCGGCCTGGACGCCGACGACGTGTGGATCGCGGCGCCGCGCGACATCGGCGCGCTGCGGCGGGAGCTCCGCGCCGACGCCCTTGCCTGGGGCGAGGCGTTTCGGGCGGCGTCCGTCGACCTGGTGGAGCGCGGATACGAGGTTCACGCCTTCCTGGACGGCGCTTACCGCTGGTCGCGGAGGGCCGCGAGCAGTGAATAGAAAGAAGGGGTTGACAATCTGATAAAGCTCGCCTATCATCTTGATCAAGGAGGCGAGTATGTACCCGAACAACGTTCTGCCCCACGGCGCCGCCTACGCCGCGCAGCTCCGCCAGGAGGCCAACGACGCTCGCCTCCTCGCCCAAGCACAGCAGCCCAGCCTCGACCGCCACATGGTCGCCCGCGCCCTCCTCGCCCTCGCCCGCCGGATCGCCCGCTTCGCCGAGCGGATCGACCCCACCGCGGCGCAAGCCGCGAACCGGCGCCCCGCCCGGCCCCACCGCCCCGTTCGCACGACCGCCTGACCACCACGGACCGCGTCCCCGCGAACCCAAGCGTCGCGGGGACGCGAACCTTCGGACATCCCCGCGAGGAGGAGCCATGAACGACATCGAGCGCGTCCGAGCCCTGCGCGACGCAGGCCAGATCACCCCCGAGGAGGCCGAGCGCCTCATCGGCGTCTTGACCGAGCTCGACGAGACCCCCGAGGGCGTGGACGTCGAGGTGGCGGGACCCGCTGCGCCGGCCGCTGCGTCGGAGAGGGCCTCGGACGAGGCCGGTCCCGACGTCGCCGATCGCGTCCGCTCCGCCGCCCGTGAGGCGGCCGAGGCCGCACGCGAGGCCGCCCGTGAGGTGGCCGGCGTCGCCCGGGAGGCTTCGAGTCAGGTCCGCGAGGCTGCCGACACGGCGCGCCAGGCGAACGATGCCGACACGATCGACCTCGCCCCCGCGGGCACCCGCTGGTGCGCCATCGAGCTGACGGCGGCCGAACTGAGCGTCGTCGCCGCCGACGTCGACGAGCCCGTCGTCCATGGCGACGACGAGCAGAAGCTGCGCGTGACGCAGACCGAAGACGGTGTGCGCGTCACCTCCGAGCGCGGCTGGTCGATCGACCGCTGGGTGGGCCGGACCCCCTCGCTCGACGTACACGTGCGGCTCCCGAGGGCCTGGGGTCTCGCGCTCGACCTGAAGGCGGGCGACGCCGACGTGGCCGGCGTCCCCTACGTCCGCGGCCGCATGCTGGCCGGCGATCTCTCGGTGCGCGACGCCGAGGCCGTCGACCTGTCCAAGGCCGCCGGCGACCTGTCCGTCTCGTTCCGGCCCACGCACGGCCACCACCGCATCCGCGCGAAGGCGGGCGACGTCGACGTCCGCTTCCTGCCCGGCAGCGACGCGTCGGTCGAGGCCTCGGTGTCGATGGGCGACCTGCACGCGCCCGGCTTCGAGATCGACGACCGCATGGTCGGCGCCCAGGCGCGCGGACGCGTCGGCGCCGGCAGCGCGCGGGTCGAGGTGCGGCTGACCGCCGGCGACCTCAGCCTGCGGACCCCAGCGAAGGAGGGGTGACGATGGCCGCCCAGGACGAACGCAAGAAGGTGCTCGACATGCTGGCTGCCGGTCAGATCAACGTCGACCAGGCGAGCGAGCTGCTGCGCGCGCTCGGGGACGCGCCGATCGGCGCTTCGCCGCCGTCCCCGCCATCGCCGCCGGCCCGCACGGGCACCGCCAGGCTGCTGCGCATCTCGATCGACGCCAACGACGACGGCGACGGCGATCGCGCCAAGATCCGCGTCAACGTCCCCCTCGGCCTCGCCAAGTTCGCCGGGCGCTTCCTGCCGGCCGAGGCGCGCACCGAGCTCGAGGCCCAGGGCATCGACCTCAGCGAGCTCATCAACGCGCTGTCGACCGAGACGCCGGAGGGCAAGCTCGTGGACATCGACGTGGACGACGACAGCGGCGGCAAGAAGGCGAAGATCGTCGTCGAGGTCGTGTGATGCTGAACATGCCCCGCTGGGGCGAGGCCGACTGGTGGGCCGGCTACTGGGACGACGTCCGCCCGCGCCTGCTGTGGCTGCGGCTCGAAGCCGACAAGGTCCGGATCCGCTGGGGCGTGCCCGTCTGGGCGCTCGAGGAGTCGCTGCGCGCCCTGCTGCTGCTCGGGCCCTGGGCGCTGTGGTTCGCTCGGCACCTGCCCATCAAGACCCGAGCCAAAGCCAGCGGTGACTTCAAGCGCGGCCGCTTCCGCCTCCAGCTCGACCTGTCCGGCGAGCCGGGACCGGCCCCGTGGCACACGGCGGCTGCCCTGCTCGAGGGCGCCGGCGAGGGCATGCTGCGACTCCCCTCCGGTGAACCCTTCGTGCACGTCGAGGCCGGCGACGGCGTGCGGATCCAGATCGTCTCGTACTGACGGGGGCGCGCCACCCGACCGCGCCCCGGAGAGGTTTGAGCATGACCATCAAGCACCCCATGCCCACCCGCTGCCCCGTGACGGGGGAGCCGCTCGAGGTCACGCGCCTGCGCGGACCGAACTCAGGCGTCGTCATCGAAGGCAACTTCCTCCCCAACGAGTTCGCCCTGCTCGACCGCGAGAGCCTCGATTACCTGCGCCTGTTCGTCAAGGTGCGCGGCAACCTCAAGGAGGTCGAGCGCATGCTCGGCGTCAGCTACCCGACGGTGCGCGCGCGCTTCGAGCATCTGCTGCGCGCGCTGGGCTACGAGGCCGCCACCGCCGAGGAACCCGGCCCGTCCCGCGCCGACGTGCTCGGCCAGCTCGAGCGCGGCGAGATCACCGCCGAGGAGGCGACGCGGGCGCTGAAGGCCCTGCAGCGGGTGAACTGAGCCGCGGACGAGCGCGCACCGTTCCCCCCACCGCCAGCGCGGCGGCTAACCCTTGCCAACACCCCGCGCAAGGATGCTGCGTCCCGGCCGACGGTCGTTCCCGGGCGCGCGCGTATACTGGCGCGCGATGGCGGACTACTACGAACTCCTCGGGGTCGCGCGCGACGCGGA
>Ga0114946_10002604_pt1 | contig 12365 bp, 2 predicted proteins | sample WalLakDeSediment_FD_88676 | JGI IMG/M metagenome (GOLD analysis project Ga0114946, IMG submission 88676) | Lake sediment microbial communities from Walker lake, Nevada to study Microbial Dark Matter (Phase II) - Walker Lake 11/02/13 Deep Sediment | ecosystem: Environmental > Aquatic > Freshwater...
AAAAACCACCCTTACTTTTTCCGACTCCATTTTTATCACCAATTCATCCTGAGGGTTGACTGCAGTATTCCAGAGGTAAAGGGATTTCAAAGAAGGGATTTCGGCAAGGAATCCCAAACCATTTGCGCTGATCCGGGTGCCATTCAGGTTTAATACTTCCAGCCTTGAAAGGCTTTTCAAGGCTGAAATTCCGGCATCGGAAACAGGGTTATTTTCGATACGCAGTCGGTGCAGATTGGAAAACTGAGCAATCAGGAGCAAGTCAGTATCCTCAATCTCCGTTCCGGCCAAACTGAGCCAATAAATCTGATCTTTGATGGGCAACAGCGCTTTGACCAGTTCCGGGGCTTGACCATGGGCAGATTCAGCCGGCAGCACCACGTCCAGGGCACCGGTTTCCAGGGAAAGTACCCTGACCCGAAATCCTAATTTCTCCAGAGCTTTAATTTGAACGGTATCGATGCTCACCGCATGCATTTTTTCAGTGCCGAGAATATTTAGCCTTGACTTTGCCCAGTCAATCAGTTCCTCATCGGCCTCCATCAGGGAGACCTTGGGATCAGCATTCCCTTTTTCTATCCACCAAATGAGTACTTGGATTTCTTCGGCTGTCAGCGGCTTTTTACCCTCGGCAGGCATAAAATCATCGTGATCAGTCGGCAGGGTTACCCTTCGGATCATCTCACTGTTTTCTGCATCAGCAGGAATAAAAACCGGACCGTTTTCCCCTCCATTATTCATGGACTCAAAAGATGCCAAATTCAGTTCTCCCTTGGATTTTCCCGGTCTATGGCAGCTTTGACATTTGCTTCTTAGAACCGGCTGAATCACATCTGTAAATACCTCTGCATCCTCCACACTGGCCAAAACCCTACCTTTGCTTTCCTCCTGTTTTCCGCCAAAAGGGGCATAGGCAGTCAGATAATCTTCCCCATGGGTAAGGCTTCCTCCATAATGTCCAGTAATAATGAGGGCAAGTGTCAAAAAGCCCAAAACTGAATAATTGACTGCTATTGAAAATCTATGTGGGTGCTTGTTCACCCACCAGGCAATCCCGGCAAGAAATACAGTGATCCATCCTGCCACCAAATGAACATCCAGAAGATCACTTTCATAACCTCCGGACCGGGAAAGGAAAAATCCCAAGACTGCTGCTATCAGGGCACTTATCGCCCCCAAAAGCAATGCAAAATTAACAGCGTCCTCTAGGTGCTGCTTTTTCCCTACCACCATATAGCCTTTGAATAAAACAGCCATCATCAAAAATCCGATGGGCAAATGAACCCAAACGGGATGGAAGCGACCAATGAAAGTGATCAAATTTTCTGTCATATTGATCAGCTTAGGTTAAAATCCCCTTTACGACATGACCCTCAACATCAGTAAGCCTAAATCTTCGGCCCTGATGCTTGTAGGTGAGTTTTTCATGATCGATCCCAAACAAATGCAAAATCGTCGCCTGCAAATCATGCACATGGACAGGGTCTTTTACCACATTATATCCAAAATCGTCAGTTTCCCCATAGGTGAACCCCGGCTTTACTCCTGCTCCGCACATCCATTTGGTAAAGCACCTGGGGTGATGATCCCTGCCATAATTATCCGGAGAAAGTGTCCCCTGACTGTACACGGTTCTTCCGAATTCACCGCCCCAAACGACAAGGGTATCTTCCAGTAGGCCCCTTTGCTTCAGGTCTTTTATGAGTGCCGCTGTCGCGCGATCGGTTTTCTGACATTGATTTTTGATTCCTCCGGGCAAGTTCCCATGCTGATCCCAACCCTGATGATAGAGCTGCACAAATTTCACATCCTTCTCGATAAGCTTTCTGGCCAATAGGCAGTTGGCGGCATAGGTGCCGGGGTCACGGCTGTCTTCCCCGTACATCTCATACACCCAGTCAGGTTCCTTGGACATATCCGTCACTTCGGGCACTGAGGTCTGCATACGAAAGGCCATTTCGTATTGGGCAATGCGGGCGCTGATCTCAGGATCACCATAGGTGTCGAATTGTACCTCATTGAGTGATTTGAGGTAATCCAGCATTTCACGTCTGTCCTGTCCATCGTAATTCTCCGGATTACCGAGGTAAAGCACAGGATCTTTTCCGGATCGGAACTGTATCCCCTGGTATTGCGAAGGAAGAAATCCATTTCCCCAAAGTCTGGCATAAAGGGGTTGATCCTGCACAGCGTTTTTGGAGACCAAAACGATAAAAGCCGGCAGATTTTGGTTATCCGAACCCAGGCCATAACTCAGCCAGGCACCCATGGAGGGGCGGCCCGGAAGCTGATGACCGGTCTGGAAAAAAGTAATCGCCGGATCATGGTTGATCTGCCCTGTCTGCATGCTTTTTATAAAACAGAGTTCATCTACAATCTCTGCCGTGTGGGGCATCAGTTCACTGACCCAGGCCCTGCTCTGTCCATATTGGCTGAATTTGAAAGCGGAAGCGGTCATGGGAAAAGAACTCTGATCCGCACTCATCCCTGTAAGACGCTGCCCGTCTCTTACCGAATCGGGGAGTTCCTGCCCGTGAAGATCCATTAGCCTGGGTTTGTAATCGTACAACTCCAACTGTGAAGGTCCCCCACTCTGGAACAGGTAAATCACCCGCTTGGCCTTGGGCATAAAATGGGGCAATCCTGCCAGACCATTAGCTGACCCGGAAAGCAAAGGAGGAGACTGATTATTTCCAGCAAAAATCTTCTCCATTCCCATCAGTGAACCCAAAGCCAGGGAACCAATACCCAAGGAGGTCTTGGTCAGAAACCTTCTTCTGTCCATTTTCTTTTCAATCTCCTGAAGATCCCTGTTCGAAGATCTCAGCGGGGAATCGTGGTGGTGGCTCATCTTATCTTTTGGTTAGGAAAGCATCTGAATTGATAATGGCACTGGCAGTTACGGCATTGGCAGCTACCTGACGGGGATCCAGGTCGGAGCGGACCTTATATTCCCCGGAAGCCAGCCAACCTTTCAGTTTTCTTTGATCTGAGCTGAATTTCCGGTATTCATTTTCCCTTAACTCCAACAGAATTTCAAGCTCCCTTGGATGGGGATTTCTTCCAGTCAGTTTACGGAAAGTATTTTCTATCGACTTGGAGATTTCGGGATAAGCCAGCATCTGCTCTCCCAAAACCTTGGAAGCCTCCACAAAGGTCGGATCATTCATCAGTACCAATGCCTGAAGGGGGGTATTGGTCTCCTGTCTTTTGCTTACCGAAACACTGTGGTCCGGTGCATCGAAGATGGCTAATGCCGGGTGGTGAACTGAGCGTTTCCAGATGGTGTACATACTCCGGCGGTAAAGATTTTCACCGCTATCCTGTACATAGTTGGCGCCATTGACCCTCCAAAGCCCTTCCGGTTGGTAAGGAAACACACTTTTCCCTCCAATAGCCGGATTCAACAGACCCGCAGCAAAAAGGGCATTGTCCCGGATCAATTCTGCAGGCAGACGAACCGAAGGCCCTCGGGCAAGAAGATAATTGTCAGGATCGATTTCTTCCAGTTCAGGTCTTTTTCCTGAAACTTGTCGGTAGGTGGCCGAGGTGACGATCAGCCGCTGAATGGCTTTCACGTCCCAACCTGAATGCTGAAATTCCAATGCCAGCCAATCCAGCAATTCCGGATGGGAAGGCAATTCTCCCTGATTCCCAAAATCCTCAGAAGTAGCAACCAGCCCGCGTCCAAAGAAATTTTGCCAAAAACGGTTTACTGCCACCCTTGCCGTGAGGGGATTTTCGGCATCTGTTAGCCATTGGGCCAGCCCCAGACGGTTTTTAGGAAGGTCCTCCTTCATGGGAAGGACACTTTCCGGGGTGTTGGGGAAAACCTCCTCTCCATGCAAATTATATTCTCCCCTAGTCAAAACATAGGTTGACCGCTTTTTTGGCATATCCTGCATGATCATCATTTCCGGTATGCGCTCCACCGAATCAGCATATGCCTTTCTCTGGGCAACCACTGCTTTGAGCTTTTCTCTATAAGCAACAGAATGGTTGTTGAGATACAATTTTTTAAGGGCCTGTTTTTCCTGGAGACTGAGTTGGCTCCCGGATTTAGAAACGACCGCTTTGTATTCAGCAGGGTTGGCAATCTGTAGGACTTCAAGTGGGGAAAGTTCTTTGTCATACACACTGACTTCATCCACCAATGCATCTTTTAGACCTTTGCCTCTCCAAACTGCCCCCACCTGCAACCCGGGCTGTCCGCCTTGAAAAAGGATGTCCTTGTACAGGTTGTCATGGGTAGTTTGGGTAGGCATTTCCTGCCCATCCAGAAAAACCTTCAGCCCCTTGGCTTTGGAAGAACCGTCATAGGTCATGACCAAATTGATCCATTGGTCCCGGGGAATGTCCTGTTCTGTAATTTTGGTGATGGCATTGAAGGGAGCGGTATGGGCCATCAGTAATTCAAGACGGTTGTTTTTGAGACTTAGATGATAACCCCGCCAGTTGTAAAGCACGGCACCTGAGCCTTTATGGAAAATCGCGCCATCACTCAAAGCCTTTGGTACAGCAATCCAAATACCCACCGAAAAAGGTTCGCTCCTTGAAAATACGCCTGACCCACCCAGGTCCAGCCAAGAATCCCCGTTGAGCTTTACCCCTTTTCCCCTTAGTCCATCCACATATACAGGGAGCTGATTTTTCACCTCGCTGCTTTCCATAGTCCCTTTTTGGAAAGGATTGAGCTGGTTTTGAATAGATTTTTGATCAAAAGAATAGAAGGCTACCCGGCTTGCCGGAAATTCCAGTTTTGCCATATTTTGAAAATCATGGGAAGCCAACCAAGTCTGAAAGGGTCCCTCTTCCTGCTCCGCTACCTGGGTCAATTCCACTTCTTTCCCATCCTTTTGAGCAAGCAAATATGTCAGCATTCTATCCTTCTCCTCATCCGTCAAAAGCATGGTCGGTGCAGGCATGGCATCATCCCAGGAAATCTGTCCGGCCTCATCCACCTGATTGAAAAAACTGCTGAGTTCAAAGAAATTCTTCTGCGAAATCGGGTCATATTTATGGTCATGGCAACGGGCACAGCCTAGCGTCAATGCCATAAAAGCCTGTCCCATGGTACTGGTGCGGTCCACCACATATTCCACCCGAAACTCCTCCTCCACAATTCCCCCTTCCATGTTTTGCGGATGAATCCGATTAAAGGCCGTCGCAATCAGCTGGTCTTTGGTAGGTTTGGGAAGCAGGTCTCCGGCCAACTGATGGGTGATAAACTGGTCATAAGGCAAATTGTGATTGAATGCCTGGATCACCCAATCCCGATAGGGCGATGCATCCCGATACCGGTCCACTGTATAGCCATGGGTATCTGCAAACCTCGCGATATCCATCCAGTGCATGGCCATTTTCTCCCCGTAATGCGCAGAATTAAGCAATCTGTCTACCTGTTTTTCGTAGGCGTCTTCTGATGAATCTGCCAGGAAAGCGTCCATATCAGCCAAACTTGGGGGCAAACCTGTCAAATCCAGGCTTAATCTTCTCAGAAGGGTTTCCTTATCTGACTCAGGAGAAGGCTTGATCCCTTCCTGTTCCAGCTTGCCCAGCACAAAGTGGTCAATGGGATTTTGGATCCAGGCCTTCTCGATCACTTTCGGCAATTCAGTTTTTTGTGGTGGGATAAAGGCCCAATGTTTTTTGTATACTGCCCCATCTTCTATCCATTTGATCAGGATGGCCTTTTCCCTAGGGCTCAAGGTCAAATGGGATTCTAGGGAGGGCATCCGGTACTCCGGATCTTCCGATAGGATCCGGTGAAAAAGTTCGCTCTTCCGAAGGTTGCCTGGTTTGATGGCTACTTTACCGGGAGAATCTTTCAGTGAGGAAAAAGCCATTTCGGGTGAGTGAAGGCTCAGTCCCGCTTTTTGTGCCGCCAGATCAGGTCCGTGGCAGGCAAAGCATTTGTCAGACAAAATGGGCTTAACATGAATGTTGAAATCCAGGGATTCAGGTAAATCCTCATAAGCTGCCTGCACATCCAACGGAAAATCAGGCCTGCAGGAAAATAATAAGCATACAAAGCAGAGGAAACTCGGGAATCTTAGGTTCATTGGAAAACAAATCTCCCTCTTAAATTAACAGAATTTCATGTAATATCCCACAGGCCTATTTATGTAGGGTGGCAAAATCCTTTGGCATGTCAGGATTTATAGTTCAACACGCCTATGCAACATTAAACCTAATTTTTTAATCGATAAAACATTGATTCAAAAACTTAAGTATCAAAAATCAGTGTGCTCCTAAAGCTCCATTACTTCACAAGAAGGTCGCGCATTCAGCATAGAGAAAATATCAAATAAGCAGTCAGCCCTATCTTCCATTTATAATTAATTCCTAAGAATGGCTTACTGTTTCTTTCGATGCAGGTCAGGCATTAGCAATGATTTTTAGAGAAATTTCATGTTTCTTCTTATCTCGTTTAAGGGGTAGGATGGCAGGAGAATTTTCGAAATGAACGGCTTCTCCATCGATGTTGCCTTCCAGCAAGCCGGATTGTAGCCCGTTTGGATTGTCAATTTGAATATGATACGTCGTTTCCTCATCATCTAGTCGCAGGTCAATACTGAATCCATTCCAGTTTTCCGAAATAGCAGGTTTCAGCAGAATGGAGTCCCCATTCAATCGCAACCCAAGTACAGACTCCAAGGCCACTCGATACATCCATCCGGCTGAACCCGTATACCAAGACCAGCCCCCCTGTCCAGTGAGGGACTTTTCTCCATAAATATCCGCGACTACCACAAAAGGCTCCACCCTATAGGTATTGGCCGCTTGTTGGTCAAGCGCATGGTTAATGGGATTGATCATATTGAGGTAGTGAACGGCCTTTTCTCCCATTCCTTTTTCTGCAAAGGCTTTTACTGTCCAAAGTGCGGCATGGGTATATTGTCCTCCATTTTCCCTTACACCCGGGATATAACCCTTGATGTAGCCCGGATCCTTAAGCGTTTTGTCAAAGGGAGGTGTAAGCAATCGAATGATCCTGTCTTTTTGAGAAACAAGATGTTCTTCGACGGCACTCAATACCTGTTTGCTTCTATCTTCAGAAGCGACTCCTGAGAAAATTGACCAGGCTTGAGAGATGGCATCTATCCTGCATTCTTCATTTTGGGAAGATCCGAGAGGCGTTCCATCGTCATAGAATGCTCTTAGATACCATTTCCCGTCCCAGCCTTCATTATTGAGTCTTCGCTTCAGTTTGCCTGCAACCGATAGGTAGTGATCTGCACGGCTTGTGTCATTCATTTTCCGGCAGATTTTTTCGAATCCTTTAAGAATTTGATACAAGAAAAAGCCTAGCCAGACACTTTCACCCTTCCCATTTTCACCTACTCTGTTCATTCCGTCGTTCCAGTCACCTCCACCAATTAGCGGTAATCCATGAACACCGAATTTCAGGGAAATATCTATTGCCTTACAGCAATGTTCGTAAATCGTGCCCTTTTCCTGCAAGACATGTGGATGCAGGTATGCTTCGTGTTCAGATGGTTCAAGTTTTCTCGAGGATATATAAGGTGCATTTTCATGAAGAATTGATTCGTCACCGGTAGATAGCAAATAAAATTCAACCACATATGGAAGCCAGAGACGGTCATCGGTAATTTTGGAACGTATCCCTCTTCCTGTGGGCATATGCCACCAATGCAGGACATCACCTTCTTTAAATTGCTTTTCGGCGTGCAGTAAAATCTGATTTCGGCATATCTTTGGATCCGCATATAAAGCAGCCATTGAATCCTGTAATTGATCCCGGAATCCATACGCACCACCTGCTTGATAAAAGGCCGTACGCGCCCACATCCGACTGGATAAATTCTGGTACATCAACCATCCGTTTAGCATAATATCCAGCGATTTATCAGGAGTAGCAACCTTGATCTTTGATAGTGTTTTTTTCCAAAATTCCTGAATCTTATGAAGTTCTGCATCAGTTTGAACGCTATCCGAAAAGCGTTGGATGAGCAAATCTGCTTCATTTCTGTCACTGCATTCTCCTTCCAAAAAGATGAGTGTTACACTTTGTCCCGGAGCCAGATCAAAAATTGTCTGTATAACCGAACAAGGATCTCCACCTGCAATTACCCTGTTGTCAAGCAATTTATCTGTGGTAATAGCCAGAGGTTTGTACAAAGAGCGATTCCGCCCGACAAAGCGCTTCCTATCGGTACTGTGTCTAAATTGCGCATTCTCAAGAAGGTTGATGACAGATGAAAAAATAGTTCGACCAGCAAACTCATTATTGTAATAGTTTTTCGCATACAAGGTCCTTCCATCCTTTGAGATTTCCTGATTTACAAATCTCGAAGAGATAGTTCTTTCCACACCCAATACTCTCTCTAAATACCTAAAAACAGAAAGTCTTTGGGTTTCAACTCCTCGGTTTTGCAAAGTGAGCTTTGAAATTTTTACAGGTTCGTATTGCGGAACAAACTGTACGAGTTTTTGGCCCAGGCCATTTGAAAAATGTTCAAAACCGGTAAATCCAAAGCCGTGGATCACCTGATAAAATCCCGAACTATTTACAGGCCCTGGGGTAGGAGTCCAGTATTTTCGTTTTACTTCATCCCGAATATAGAAAGCTTCAGAGTGTGTATCTGTAATGGGGTCATTTGACCACGAAGTGAGCTTGTTTTCACGGCTGTTTTCACTCCAGGTATAACCGGCACCCCGCTCTGAGACAGTAAAACCAAATTTGGAATTAGCGATCACATTGATCCAAGGAGCGGGGGGAATTATCGGGTAACCGGTTTCTGTATCGCTTTTTATCAAAATATGATACTCATTCCCATCTGCTGAGAATCCTCCATATCCATTAAAGAATTGTAGGTCAGACCGTTTTTGTCTATACAATTCATCTACATCATACCCCTGATCTTTTAATGGAAGATAAACTTCATCTTCGCTTCCTTTATACCATGAAGTTGTTTCAGTAAGCAAATTAATCTTTGAAAGATCCGGCAGTTGTTTATCAAAAATAGCGTGTGCTACGCTCAATAAAAGTGTCAAATCTTCCTGTTGGATTTTATCAGCCCTGGATATAAAAATCCCGCCTTTTTTATTCATAATATCCCGCTCGAGTGAAGACTCAATCGCGACCTGAATCGCTTCCTGGATTTCGTCTATATATCCGGGAGCATGTTCATTAATAATGAGCAATTCAGATTCAATGCCCCTCATACGCCAAAAGGTATGTGCTTTGATTAAAATCTTAAGCTGCTTGAGTTGATTGGCTTCATTAATCCTGAAGATGATTAATGGAAAGTCTCCTGATATACCATAGGCCCACAAGTCCTGCTGTTTTTTATGATTAAGCAGCAGGTTTTGTTCATTTGTCCTAAATGTTGAATCTGCATAATACAGGTAAGAGGCAAGTTTTTGAAAGTAATGTGCTTGTCTGGTTTTTATAGCCAGGTGGTTTAACTCTACAGCCCCATAAATAGAAGCCAGGTCAAAAGCCCTGTTTACAGCAAGCTGGTTGTCGTACATGTCTGCCATTTGAATGGCAGCTTCCCTGGATTCGGCAAAACCGAGCCCAAAACTTACCTGGACTTTCTCTCCCGGATTGAGCGTGATTTGTTTTCTAAAACTGACAATTGGATCGGACACATTCCCCTGAAATCCTTTTAGAATGTTCCCCACATCCATAGCTTCGGGATTACTAAGCGACCTGCCTTTACCGATAAAATTAGACCGCTCAGTTTCAAAAGAAAGAGGTTCGCTTGGATTGTCCTGATAGTTTCCGGCAAAGGTATGAACCATCCATATCGGGTTTTCATTTTCACTTCTTGGCCTTCGCTTGGCGATGATTGAATGATGCGCTTCCAGGTATTCGGTTTCTATAAATAGTTTAGAAAAAGTGGGATGGGCGTTATGGTCTACGAGCCTATTCAATACTACTTCAGCATAACTGGATACCTCCAGTGTGCGTTTTCGGTCAGCATAATTGGTAAGCGTAAGCTTTCTGAGTTCAATTTGATGATCGGGAGAGACGCAAATTTCAGTGGTGGTTTCAATCCAATCGTCCACTCGGGAGCACACTATTTTTCCATTATGAAACCAAGTATCATATCTGTCGGGTTTGCACTTAACCGGCTGGTGCATGGCAGACCAAAACTTTCCACTTTCATTGTCTTTGATATAAAAGAATAATCCAAGCGGATCAATGGTGGAATCCGGTTTCCAGGCGTTCATTACAATACCGTTAAAACCGGAATAACCGGTGCCTGCATGCGTGACCATTGCTGAGAAATTTCCATTGGAAAGCGTATGCAGCCTTGGTGGACTTGCATCGAGTTCATTGATACCGGAGTGTTCTGCTATGTGTTTTACAGATGACTTGATTGCCGGTTCAAGTTCAGCATCAATTGGATGAGGTTCTTTGATAGGTGCCCCACGTGGTATCCGTTCCTGTAGCAGAAGTTCACAACTTTTTATACGGCGATCAGAATGGAAATTGTCACTGATTCCACAGCCATTCAGGAAATTATCCAATGCGATCAAACTCATACCATGATGATGAACCATATAGGTTTTCACTATTTTGAAGTGTACATCCTCATTGAGGTGGGATTGGGTGTAATCGATAGCGTCATAGAATCCAAAAAGACCTAAGCCTCCGACCTTTTCAATTTCTTTTAGATTTTGGATCGATATTTTTGATTTCACCATTAAAGCAAGCAAAGTCGCATAAGGGGCAACCACATACTCATCTGCCAAACCTCGCTTTAAACCAAGTCCCGGCACTCCAAATGTCCGGTATTGATAATGTAAATCGATGTTGAGATAATAATACGCACTTTCAGAAAAACCCCAGGGAAGACCCCGGTTATCGCCATACTGTTTTTGCCAGTTGATTACATTCTGATACGTTTGGGTCATCAAAGTATCTGGATAAGATTTAAAAAAGAGCAAAGGCATCAAATATTCGAACATGGTGCCTCCCCAAGAAAGCAGTATCTCCTCATGATTGATCCTGGTAAGCCTCCGGCTCAGCCGAAACCAGTGTTCGACAGGTACATCGCCTTTTGAAATAGCAATGTAGGATGCAATTCTTGCTTCACTCGCCAAAAGGTCATAAGTGCTTTTATCGAATTGTGCAGAATCCAAATTATATCCAATACTGAACAAACCCCTCTTTTTTTCATAGAGAAAAGAGAAGTCCATCTCATTAATCATTTTTTCAGCCAGAAATACAATTTCTTCAGCTTGGTTAAGCCATTTTTCTATCAAATAATTACAGGTGTGATCTATGTATTTTTCCTTAAGAAATACATTCAATTCTTCAGGTGAAAAAGCATTGATATCCAAATTATCCGGAAGGGTCAAACATTTATATTCATCAATTGCCCTTTCGATATGTTTTAATGGACTTTCTATCCAAAAAAGCAAATTATTTTTCTTTCTATCATCCAAATTACTCCCTAAGGGCAATAGGTTGATAGCACTCAGGTGAACCGCATCTTCTTTTAAATCCCTCAATAATTCCAGGTTTAAAGCTTGGCTCCCAGTTCCTTCAATATTGAGTTTACTGAGCATTAGGTTCGTGTAATGCAGAATTTGATCAAAAGATGGTTTAAAAAACACCTCATCATCATTGTATTCGTAAAAAATTTCTTTAATGGTTAACAGTGTATCCTGCAATCCGGTTATAAAATTTTTGTTAATCCCCCTCGACCCCATCACCTGAATGATGGCTTCTTTTGTTACTATTAAACTGGCGGCGAGGTTCCCTGAATCGACTGTTGAGATGTATTTGGGATTCAAAACTCCGCCCAGTCGGATTTCATACCAATTAAAGAGATGGCCACAGTATTTTTCCAGATCACGAAGTGCCTGTAAAGATTTCAGTTGCCGTTCCAACAATGCGCCAATGGTAATATATCCCATATTATAGGCCACCTGATTGGATACCAGTGCCAAGCCAATATTGGTTGGTGATGTCCTTTCTACGGCGGGCAGTGGGGGGTCTTCCTGATAATTGTCTGGAGGTAGCCAATAATGCTCCTCATTTACAAATCGCTCAAAATAGAACCAAGTGCGTCTTGCATACATGCGGAGTTTCAACCGTTCTTCTTCTGATACAATTATTGGACTTATTTTAATAGGCTGACTGATGTACCACATGTAAAGTGGCGAGCCTGACCATAGCAGGAAAACAGGTATTACAATCCACAAATAGGACGGAGCAATAACAATCGCAGTTATAAAGATGAAAATTCCCAATAACACAGGAATAATCATAAAACGGAAGTAAAAACTCAAAGAATTAGTACTAAGTTTCTCTGCATGGGAAGCTGTAGTCCATTCAAGTAACCACTTTCTTGAAACAATTAAGCGGTACAAAGTTCGAAATG
>Ga0114946_10002606_pt1 | contig 12358 bp, 10 predicted proteins | sample WalLakDeSediment_FD_88676 | JGI IMG/M metagenome (GOLD analysis project Ga0114946, IMG submission 88676) | Lake sediment microbial communities from Walker lake, Nevada to study Microbial Dark Matter (Phase II) - Walker Lake 11/02/13 Deep Sediment | ecosystem: Environmental > Aquatic >...
CCCGCCAGGGTAATTTACACCCGGAAGATCTGGTTTGGAGCGAAAAAACCGGAGATTGGGTCAGGGCAGATACAATAAAAGGATTTTTTCAATAACAAAAATGTGACGCAACCCGTGTGATGTCTGATTAAGATGAGGTGAGTATTATAATAATAAGGGTTACTTATGCAGCTATATTCGTATAGTTGACATTTTCATCAACTGCTTTGGCCATTTCGATTGCCGAGATGAGCTTCAATGAACTCTATGATCAAGCTGATCAGATCGCGCTTGCCTCGGTAAAAGGCAGTAAAGTCTATGAAGATGAAGAAGGGTTTGTTAACGCCACCATAACCCTATATATCGAAGATGTCTACAAAGGAGATATTGCCCAATTATGAATAAAAAGATGTTATGGCGCTGGTTGATAATTGGTGTTCTAATCCTGATTGTGGTTTTTGTCTTCAGCGCTTACATGCTTTCTTACTATTGGACTGGAATTGACATAGACGAAGATCTGCTGATGGAGCTCTGTGGCATTACAAGAGAAGAATACTTAAGCGAGGAGTTCAATCCAGATGATTGTCCTGAATCAGAACTGGCAATATCAATAGTTGGCGGTATAAGTGTTGTTTGGATAGGAGTTGCTATTTTTACGTTATCAGCATTGATAATCTATCTGGCTGTCTCCGGGGCTATTTTCCTGATCGTGCGTTTTGTAAAAAATAGGCAAGTTCACTAATTAAGATACCTTTCAACGCCAATACCTAAAAAGATAATTCGAAACCCTTACCAAAATTTTGACTGGAGTTGATAGCGCTATGAAGATACGATACCAACTGCTTTTTATAACTTTGTCTGTTTCATTATTATTAATATCCTGTTCAAACTTTCCCTTCGGTTCTAATCCCGGGGACTTTTCATTGCAAGGTGAAGAGAACGACGATAGACCTGCCGGGGTAATACTATCTGGAAACGGCAGAATATTCAAGATAGTTGAAAACGACAACGAGGATGAAAGAGAGCCATTTATCATGGAAAATGTAGACTTGCCGCTCTCTGAAACGGGGGCAGTATTTCCTTTTGGCCGGGGATACCTGGTAATTAATGACCGCAACCAGCTTATATTATATAACGAACAACTGGAAGTCGTTGCAACAAGAAAAACTAAACCAATTAGAACCCTAAAAGTCTCATTTCCATTTATTTATACGGCATCAGAAAGTTCATTTATTGCTCTTGATCACAATCTTAAAAGACTTTCCCGTGTTAAATTTGTTTTTCCTGATATATATGGGTTTGAAAAAAATGTTCACCATATTATCATCCATGATCAGGTAGCTTACTTGCTGGACAATACTGTAGAACCGTTGTTAATATTCAAAGTTAGTATAGATAACCCAAGAAACATGAAATTACTTTGGGAGTATGAATATGAAGGAATTAATGCGAAGCTTTTAACCCAGTGGGTCGAGCAGGAAAAGTATTGGGCTGTTTTAGAGTCACAGGTCTTCAGGACCGGAGATGGCCATGTTTTTCTGCAGGGGATCTCATTATTTCCGCTTGACCATACCAGCACAAACAGGGATTATTATGAAATATACAGTGAGGAGCATACTTTCAGTGGGACAAAAATAAAAGGGAGCTTAGTTCATACCGACAGTGCCACCTCTCCCAACTGGTTTATAAGAGAAAAAAGTGGGCGTTTTTACTTGTCTTCTACGGTATGGTCAATGGGCAAGATTGTTTTTAAGGATGAGCTCGAGCTCGAGTTCCTAAAAAGTGATCAGCTCATCGAAATGGCTGTCAACAAAAATAACTTATTTATTGCAACTACAGAAATGGTTACGGTCATAGATTTGGAATACAAGCCAGCAGTGGTATACCAGGCGAACCTGGATCACTACCAGTTGAAGTGGATCAATCCTTTACAGCCATTAGAATAGTGAATCAATTGTTCTTAATACTTAATAAGCATGATTGAGGCTACGCTCAGATAAAAAAGTAATCAATATTATAAGAAAGGGTAACTTAATTCCCCGGTTCTTTTTTTGTTGACCGTATAAAACTAAGACGATTTCACATTTAATAACTTCACCTACTCAACTACCAATATGTATTCAAACTGATTGATTAGCACATCTACATTTGCACTGATGCTTTGAGTTATAATGGCCTTTTAATTCAAGGGTGCGGAAGATTAGTTATAATAGCCCGATAAAGTCCCGCCTGACAGTCGTGCTCTCTGCGGCTGTGATAGCTGTTATAAACTGTGGCTGGCGATAACTTTAGTTCTCCAAAAGGGGCGGCAGAAACCTTCCACGCAAAGAACCCCAGGAGAACCAAGCCAGATAGCCAAGCCCGACAAATGCCAGTAAAAACATGATTTGCTCGTAACCGTAGAGGATGGAAAAACCTGAAACACCGTTAAAGAGCAGTTGAATGAAAACAACAACCACACCAGCTATAACAACCCAGCCAAAAAGGGGGATAAGCCAAACCGTGGCCAGGGTAAAGATAAAAATAAATAGGGGCATAAATATATCTAAATCAAGCACAAAGGGAGAGGTTAAATAAAATAGGGGAAAGATAGCAATGCAAACGTATAAAGTACGAAGCAAGCCCTTCGCCATGGGTTTGGATTTTCTGCTGATCTCTTCTAGTCCGGGCTTAACCCTGCTATTTACATACTGTAAAATTGTCTCGTAGTTTTCAGGCTGGCAAACAAGCATCAGTACAGGGCGCCAGCTGTTGCGTAAGACAATCATGCGTTGTCTCTTATTAACCTCCACGTTTGATAATTGATCCCATGACGCCATTTCTTTTTCCCTGGATACCGCCAGGGCTCCGGCACCCGCTGTTTGCGGGCTGCGGCCCAAGATACCGGCAAGAACAGCCAGGCGGTTTGCCGACTTAACTTTATCATCTGTTGTTTCCCAGTAGGCCCCTTTCTGATAAACAGTAAAGCGCACCCTGGTTCGATTGCCAAAAAATATTAAAGTAATTAGAAAAAGAAAAAGAGCCAGCCCAATTATACTCACCAGGCTGATTAAAAGCATCATCGGTATCGCCTCATATTCCCCGGTTGCAATAAATATGAATACCATCAAAAATGCAAGCAGCAGCCCGGCACCCACAGCCACCAGCAGCAACTGCCTGACAAAAAGCGGGTTTGACATTAGTGTAATGTCTGTTTCCCATGTAATACTATCCATTATCCTGTTTATATTGCTTGTACCTGTCTCAAGCTTGAATCCACAAGCCGGGCAATAGCTGCTCTCCGCTTCAACCTGGGAGTTGCATTTCGGGCAAGCAATAGAATCGTTTTTCATGTTGCTTTCTGCCTCCTTGTTGCTTCGTCTAAAAGGCTCTAAAGAAGGTAATATTCCCAACATAAGGGCATTTTATTATTATAAAACGGCTCTATATTCATTCTGGGTAAATCAAATATCTTTAGCAGCAGCAGACTTTACTTTTTGGTGTTGCAAGTATAACAATATTCTGTCATGGATGTCAACCACCATATGTGTTATTATTTGCCATTTATAGCATGGCAATTTATTCGCTGAAGCTATTGCTTATTAGGGCTTCTTGTTATGTTTCGTCATAAATCGTAGTTAAGCCTTATAAATGCTAATTTATTTGTAGGGCCCATCACGTATGTTATTTGATTATACAAAAAATATTCTCGAAATAACTTACATTCAGGGAGCTACTAGCAGGAAAAGGCTAAAAAGAGTAGAATGATATTCATAAAGAACTGAGAAAAAACGCTACGGTTTGTTACACTAGACAAATAATATTGGTTCAGGTTAGAGGCTTTTTCGAGAATAACACAACCACTAAAAGCGTAATAGGCACCAGCTCTTGTTATTAATCAGATCTGAAAACGAAATATTTGCACTATTAGCGATTATTTGAGCAATCGCAACCCTAACAGGTGAGACATACTGGCTACCAAAGCAAAACCTCTGTTCAGCGAGGTGAAGAGTAATGGAAAGGAAGTTTGTTTCTTCAATTTCTATCATTCTGGTGGCAATCTTGATATTAACTTCTTGCGGTAACGGCACCCCACAAATAGACCCCGAAGTGCTTAAAGTACCTGATGCTGCTTATTATATCGATTACAACAAAGGCACTATCCCCCTGGGCGACCTGCCCATCGGAGCCAGGGTGATTGACCCCACCTGGGAGTGGGAGTTCAGAACCGGCGATAATTACTCGGGCCCTGGAGAAAAGAAACCGGTCACCTGGATTGTCGTGGCCAAAAACCACTACAGTGGGCTAGAATCTCATGTTACTTTGCTATCAGAAGAGCTAATCGGTCTTTACACTTTTGATAACAGCACTGAACGGGTTTTAGAATTTGCAGAGTTAGGTTACAACCACTGGGGCGAGAGCGGAACAGGAACTGCCACTTATGGTCTACGGCCTTGGCTGAATTCAACTGGCATACACTCAGGTGAAGGGTTCTACCGGGCTTTTTCGGAAAGCTTCAAAAATGCTGTGCTGTTAACCGATCTGCCCAATAAAGAAGGGCTATACGGCAACCCTTACACAACCAGCGACGATGTGTTTATTCCCTCCACCACTGAGCTGGGGGATACCAGACATGTTTGGACTTACCAGATCGGCTCTGCTTATCCTTTTTTTGCCGGATCAGATGCGAAAAAGCGATTAGCTTGGCTGGCAAATGAGACCAAGTCTTACTGGACTCGATCGCCCGGCTTCGGCGACGGCGTACGTATTGTCTACTACACCGGTGATTTCTACTACGAAAACGGCCTCAGCCCCGACCCCGAAGCCTACTTCGGCTTATATGGTGTGCGCCCCGCTTTGAATCTAAAAGCCGGGGTCTTAGTATCCGGGATTATTGATACGAATGACGGGAATGAACCGGAAGAGCCAGAGCAAAGTGAAGTTTTAGTGTCTGATGATGAAAATGATGAAACCGCCTTAGAAGAAGATGATAACGGCATCGAATGGAAAGTAGGCGGTAGTCTGGGGGAATATACGGGACAATTAATTGATGGTACACCTAATGGCCATGGAGTATGGCAGCGCGATTGGAGCGATACCAAATATGAAGGAAATTGGGTAAATGGTGAGATACATGGTCACGGCGTTTATATATATGGTTCCGGTAGTTTTACAGGTAGGGATAATCGATACAATGGCGAGTGGAATAAAGGCAAGTGGCATGGAAGAGGAGAGTACATATCAGCTGATGGTTTCAGTATTGATGGCCTCTGGGAGAATAATAACCTGGTTGGAATCCGAACATCATCAGAAGACAATATTTCAAGCGAGATTAAAAACAGGGTAAATACTGTCAAAAAGACAAATAAATATTTTCTCGATCCATTGCTGAGCAATTTTGGCTTAACACGTAAAGAAGTCTTAGACAAAAATGGCACACCCAGCACAATAGTTCCATATTATTCAGGGTTTTATAGTTTTGGCGGCGGCCCAATAGACTATTATTGCTATAACAAATTGAATGCTTGCTTTATGTTTTGTGATGACGGCAAAGATGGTTCAACTATTGTTAAGATGATTCTTCTAAAACCAGGTGCCAAATTTTTAAATATTGAAATAGGAAAAACCAGCTTTGTGGAGATATCCAGCTTGCTAGGTAAACCTGTGAGTGAAGGAAGTGATGAATGGCATTTTTACACCGCGCTATATGATCTCACAAAAGGCGAGAACAATAAATACCCTATTACAGTATGGTTTTACGGTAATATAAATAATGGTTATCCGAGTTGGGCTGAAATTGAGTTTAGTATGGAAGCACGTTATTTTATCTTTGACTGATAGGATAACTGACAAGCATGCTCAGATGATTATTCGCAGAGGAGAGATTTGAATGTCAGCCTATAAAAATTGTCAATTTTGCGGAGAAACGATCGAAGCAAACGCTAAATTTTGCAGCCATTGTAAATCGGTATTGAGTCAATCTGCAACTCCCGGCTCAAGGCCTGTGCCACCGCCGCCTGCCCATCCACCAAGAACATCAGTGCCGCCACCGCCGGTGAGGGCTCAAGGTTCTGGTGCGCCACCTCAAGCACCAACTTCGTCAGCACCACCGCCAGCTCCTCCCAGGCCAGCTACACCACCTGCACCACAGGCGCCAGTCCCACCAACAGTCGCAGCGCCTACGCCACCACCGCCTCAAACGAAGCCAACTGCTGCAACTGCACACTATCAGGCGCCACATCCGGGTCGCAAAGGTCCCGGTGGCCTGATTGCCATTGTTCTTGCACTAGTTTTACTGCTTGGTGGCGGCGGTGCCGCAGTGTACTATTTATTCTTAAAGTCGCCCGAGCCACCGGTTGCTTCATCAAGCCTGCCAACAGATACTGCTGCAGGGCAGCAGTTTACGGAACAGGCGCAGACTCAAACCCAGCAATCAGTGGAGACTCAGCCAGTTCAACAACCGGAAACCCAGCCAGTTGATCAAACTCCAACCCAGACAGTAGAACAGCAGGCACAAACCCAACCGGCCGAAAATCTCACCTACTTTGTAATCACCGAGCCCGGCAGCAACCTGTTTATCCGTAAAAGTCCCGGAAGAACCAACAAAACATCAGATGATGTGATTACAAAAGTCCCGCGCGGAACAAGGCTTGAAGTTATTAACAGGCACGGCGAGAGCATCCGCATCGATGGATTTACCTGGTGGGAGATAAAAGATCCGGCAACAAATATAAGTGGTTGGGTCGCTGCGGAATACCTGTCAACAAATGCGTCTGATGTGCAAAGGTAGTTTAGAGTAAAAAGAACAGATAAGCTTTCCTGTTAAAACGTTATTTACATGGAAAGGAGAATGGCTTTGAGATCGTTTGGGTGCTTACTGGTTTCACTCTTTCTATTTGGGATTATTGGTTGCAATGGCAGCACTGTTGAAGATCCTCAACAAAATGGAAAGGAGCAAAGTGGTAAGCCAGAGGTTGACACTGAATGGGTAAGCGTGGCCCAGGAAGGTATCAGCTTTCAGTTTGATGCTTCACTGGCCGGCACATTTGATCTCATGCTGATTCCTGCTTCCGAACAAGACGTTATGCTTATCCATCCATCTTATCTGCTGTTTACCCTGAATCAACCTGACAAGGCAGATGAAAGCTTTTCGAACGGCTATTTAACTGTTTTTTCTGTAGACCATTACCGTCAGATCGACAGCATGGCAGGAAAGATGATCGACACCCTGGCCGAAATGCTAGCCACCCGCAGTACCGAAACTTCGGATTTTGATCTGCCCTATTTGCCTTATGTAAATGCGGGTCAGCTTTTTCATTCAAATTTGCAAATAGTAAGTTTTAAAAACGGGGAAGGGATCCGTTATCTAACTATGCATGTGCAGGATCTGGCACCAATCCTTAATCAAGGCCTGCTTTACACTTTCCAGGGGTTAACCGCTGATAAACTATTCTATGTTTCTTTTTCCATTCCCGTTAGTCATCCTGATCTGACTGATACCTGGGATGAATACTTTGCTGATCTTGAATATCTGGAGTTCAGTGACAATTTTCAAGTATACCTGGAAAAAAATCGGGAAATTCTAAACAGCAGCCCTGATTCTGTTTTTAGCCCACCTCTGATGATTCTTGACCAGCTGGTGGAAAGCATTATGGTTGACAACCCAGCCATTCTGCTTGAAGAACCAGATTCTGTGGGCTAGCTTTTATTGGTTATTATTTTTAAAGTTTTATAAGTGCCTATTATTTCCGTAAGTTAATCGAAAAACCGTCTTTTGGCTTTTGTGCGGGATAGCCATGAGACGGTTTTTGTTTAAAGACTAAGCTGGCCTGGTCTTTTTCCTTTTTCTTATAACTATCGTTATTATAGCTCCAGCTAAAATTAGAGCAGTGATAATTGTGAACAATAATTGCCTGGATACATCAAATTTATTTCCTTTTTTGATGTATTCATACTCTTTCATATCAACTACAACCTGGCCGGTATAGCTTGTCCGATCGAGGTAGCTTTGATCAGGTTGCCAGCCTTTTTGCAGCAGCGCTTCTTCCATCTCCGCCATTGTACTGAAACTGCTCATGCCGCCTAGTTCTCCATCCTCGCTGATCCGCCATAACCCCTGGTGCGAATTAAGGACAGAATAATCAGTGTTTCTTGAACTTTCGATGAGAAAAACTATTACCAAGTCGCCCCTGTAATTACGAGGACCACCGAATCCCAGGTGTTGTGAAACAACAATAACTTCGCCGGTTGCAATATCCCCCTTGTAGACACCTTCGAGATAGAGGGTAATGTTGGCGTTTACAAACTCATCTTCATCTTCATAGAGTAAACTGCCCTGCACCGAGGCAAGGACGACCTGATCGGCTTGATCATAGAGTTCATCGAAACTCAACTCGGCAATCGTAATGGCCAAAGCAGATGATGAAAATAACACCAAGAAAAACATCAATACTATGATAAGCCTTAAGTTCATATTATTCACCTCAGTTTATACAGATTTCATGATCAATTATTCCATTATTAAAACGCTATTCTTTATTCATAATTCTGTGGCTTTCTTTCCAGGAATTCTTTTAAGGTTTTGCCTGATTCTTTCCATTCGGCAGCTGCTTCCACGCCGATAAATCGATAGTGCCAGGGTTCAAAAATGTAGCCTGTAATCTCTTCTTTTTCAGCGGGGTAACTCATCACAAAACCGAAACGGTAGGCGTTTTCTGCCAGCCAGCGGCCCTGCTCGGTATCGGCATAGGCGGCGGTCAGGTCTACCGCAGTACCCCCGAAGTCGACTGTAGTGCCCAGCTGGTGTTCAGATTGGCCCGGTCGGGCGCTAAAACGGTTGGCTTCTTCGATGCCGTATTTGCTGGCGTAATTCTCGAAGAGTCCTATTTGGGTTGAGTAACTTCTGTAAGCAGAGCGGATCATTAAGAGATTAACGCCATCCTGAGCAGCGGCAGCCCAGAGTTCTTGAAGGTGCTCCAGGGCGATACCCCTTAGATACATATTGTTTGGGGGTTTTAAATTTGCAGGTATTAACTGGAGATCAGCCGGAATATAATCGCTTTTCAGGGATGTTTCTTTGGAGACAAGCGCCAGCAGGTAATCACCGTCGGCGATAATGGCCGGATCTTCCTGCGTGCCCACGGCTCTGCCTTGTCCTTCAAGATATTCTCCTTCGTGCCACAAGCCTTCTTTAATTGTACCGTCAGCATAGGTGAATGTTCCCCAGCCATGGATTATATTATTGCTGAATTCACCTTCATATTGATCGCCGTTGGGGTATTTAAGTCTTCCCTGCCCGTGGCGATAACCTCTGTTAAAGGCACCTTTATAGCTCCAGCCATTGAGCAGCTTTAGCTCGCCCTGGCCATGAGGCAGTCCTTCATAGAATTCGCCTGTATAGGTGACACCGTCGTCTGCTTCCCAGGTGCCGAAACCATGTGGGATGCCGTCAACAAGCTTGCCGTTGTACGTGCCCCTGATGGTGCCGACAACTGTTTCACCCGCTGTTTGAGGATCCGGGTATTCTGTAAGCGCAGGTGTTTCTTCGCTGGTTTGAGTATCTTCCGATGGATCCAAGTCTGTTTGGGTGGCTGAATCTTGATCAACCCTGCATCCCGTAAGGCTGATCAAGATTAATGTGATGAATAATAGTGCTTTAATCAATCGTGGTATTTTTCCCTTAAAGGACATGTCTACACCTCCATAAGTTATCACATGTTATAAATATAAAAACGCTTACAGAGATATTTATTTCGAACAAGCATTCTTAATCTGCTTTTTGTCAAAATTTATGTTTGAATTATTATAACATTGAAACTTTAAAATAGCCATGTCATATGGATCATTTTGAGAGTTTGTTTAAAAAGCGGCCTCCATTATTGCCGGGTCAAAGTTAGGCAATCTGCGGCCAAGCTCGCTAATCACCGTTTCTTTGTTGCCCATCTTGCCGGCCAGAACTGTGCAGTATTCGTCCATGGCCAGTTGGAACAGGTATTCCGTGTCACGGGTGGTCAGATCTCTGGTGGCAAAGGTCGGAATACTGCGTCCATCGTAGTGTGAAAAATTGCTATCCTGCCAGGTGATATTGTATTCTTCAGGGTTCTCATAGAAATATGTGCCGGGATAGCCGACCAGCAAATTAATTTCGCAGGATGAGGATATGCCGCTTTCCAACCAGGTGCGCATGGTTTTTATCGTTGTCTTTGCGGTTTCCCTGGTTTCGTAAGGCACCCCAATTAGCCAGTAGGTATGCGTATCGATTCCAACTTCTCTGGCCATTTCACACATCTTTTTTGCTTCTTCAAGCACAATATTTTTGCCCATGGCATCAAGTAACTTCTGACTGCCGCTTTCTATGCCCACGTGCAGGCAGCGACAATCAGCTGCTGCCAGCTCTTCTAATATGCTGCGGGTAACAGCCGGGTTGGCTCGGGTTTGTGCTTCCCAGTGCATTACCGGGCGCAGCTCTTTCATGGCTTGCGCGATCTTAAGAGCAGCTTTGATGTCATGGAAGAAATCATGGGTGCCCAGATAAAAATAGCGACTGTCCCGCTCATTGATCAGGTAATCGACTTCTTTTTGGAAGTTTTGCATATCAAGATAAGTAACCTCTTTTTTCCAGAAATCAGCACACCAGACGCAGCTATTGGCGCAACCGGTAGCCGGGGTCACCCGGGCGATTGGTATAGGTATTTTAGTTTCAGGGGCTAGTTCATCTGCGGTCAGGTTATCTTCAAGGTGGTTATAAGCGGGCATGGGTAGCGTGGCGCGATTCAAACGGGGCCGATCAGGGCTACGGATTATTGTAGAGCCGTTTTTGTAGCTCAGGCCTTTTATCTTTTCTAAGGAATGCCCCTCTTCTAAGGCAGACAAGAGCTCAGCCGTAGTTGCTTCTCCTTCTTTCCTGACAACCAGGTCGAAAGGGGTAGTGGCAAGAATCTCTTTATCCCGGGCCCAGGCATGCGGTCCACCAACAGCCAGCAGCTGATCGGGATAGTTTTGTTTTATGGCTTCCGCCATTCTTAAGGCCGCCGGCCAGGATGCGGTAATCGGGGAAAAACCGATCAGTTCAAATTCATGCGCCCGATTAAGGATCTTCTCCAGCAGAAGCTCTTCGCGCCGGTCGGGTCCGCTGTCTATGCCGAATGGCGCAAAGTAAGAGCAGTGATGACCATCTTTTTCTAAATGGGCAATTAAAGCAAGCAAACCTAAATGGACCGGTTCAAGATATTTAAAGCGCGTAAAGTCGGTCTCTTTTAAATGGCCGAGAACGTTCTTGATCCGCGAGGCAAAAAGGTAAAAGTAGTAGTCTCTTTGAATCATGCTCAATGGGGCTGGCGGTACGGGCACAGCAGAAAGCGCAATTTTCATTACAGGTTACCCCCTGAATTTCAGTTATTTTGATAGCGATGACAGCCCGGATCAGGGGCGGCAATATCGCCTGAAACAGCGAAAGCAACGGCTCGGCATCCATAGCAACGGATATTTTCTGCACATTCTCCGCAGCTGCCTTTAAGGTTATTGTTAATCTTTCGGCATTCGGCCAGCACTTCTGCATTGTGCCAGATTGTAGATAGTTTTTCTTCCCTGAGCGAGCCGGCCTGAAGATCGATGCAGGGGCAGGGGCGCACTATAGCATCGCTGCCGATGTAGCAGCCTACGGTAAGCCTGTTGCAGGCTGAATCAAGCGAAAAAGGCACTTTTGAATCAGGGCCTAAAAGGGTTTTTAGCTCAACTCCGCTAAGCATCGATGCCTGGCTCATAGCTCCGACAGGGATGGGTCGGTTAAGGATAAAGAGGCAGTCATTAGCTTCAGCCCAGGCTTGTAGGGCGGGCAGTTCAGCAAGGGTGTCCTTTGAGGCAAGACTTTGCAGGGCAAGCAGGGGGGCAGACCTGCTGCTGAAACCAGCATCTTTTAGGTGATCAATGCCTTCGATTACTTTAGGGTAATTACCCTTAGTTCCGGAAAGGTGGTTAAACTGGTGCTCACTCAGGGTTGAGAGACTCACAGCAACCATAGTCTTCAGGCTGGCCAATTTCTCGGCAATCTTCTTAGTGATTAGACTGCCGTTAGTTACCAGCAAAGTGGTGATCTTTTTCTCTTTCAGTTCTGCAGCCAGATCGAGCAATTCAGGGTACAATAGGGGTTCTCCGCCGGTAAACTCAACTTTTGTCAGGCCTAAGTCTACTGCATCATTAAGCACGGTTCTCAGCAGGTTCGGCTTTAAGGTTAACGGTTTAGTGCCTGCTTTTGAACAGAACGAACAGTTAAAGTTGCATTTTGTGGTTACCGCAACTGTAAGATATAAAAGCGTTCCATCATCCTGTGGTGTAGTGTATTCCCAGGGATTGGTGTCTGTAATGATTGATCACCTCACAGCTTTCAGCATTGCCTTTGTAA
>Ga0114946_10002607_pt1 | contig 12356 bp, 9 predicted proteins | sample WalLakDeSediment_FD_88676 | JGI IMG/M metagenome (GOLD analysis project Ga0114946, IMG submission 88676) | Lake sediment microbial communities from Walker lake, Nevada to study Microbial Dark Matter (Phase II) - Walker Lake 11/02/13 Deep Sediment | ecosystem: Environmental > Aquatic > Freshwater...
ACCTCGGACCGCGGGCTTGCAGGTGCGTTCAACAGCAACATCCTGCGTCTGACCGAGAACATCATCCGCGACGAGAGCGCCGCGGGCGTGCAGGTCGACGTCATCGCCGTGGGCAAGAAGGCTGCCGGATACCTCAAGTACCGGGGCATCGAGCCACTCGCCGCGTACCGCGACATATCGGACAAGCCCACGTTCGCGGATGCCAAGTCGATCGCGTCTCACGTCATCGGCGCGTATGCGGCCGAGGAGATCGACGCGGTCTACGTCGCGTTCAACCGCTTCAAGAACGTCGCCGAGCAGAAGCCCGAGGTCCATCAGCTTCTGCCTATCGAGCAGCGTGTGGTCGACGAGGCCGCCGAGGGCAGTGACGCGCGGGCGGAGTACACGTTCGAGCCCGACCCCGAGTCGGTTCTTGTGCGCCTGCTGCCGACCTACATCGAGACGCTCGTCTTCCGCTCGCTAATGGAGTCGGCCGCCTCCGAGCACGGTGCGCGGCGCACGGCCATGAAGTCGGCTACGGACAATGCGTCAGAGATGATCACGACGCTCACGCGCAGTTACAACAGGGCACGCCAGGCATCCATCACCAACGAGATCGCGGAGATCGTCGGCGGCGCGGCCGCCCTGGAGGACTAGATGGCAGTCACTGAAGGTAAGGAAACGTCTATGAACGTCGGAAGAATCGTGAGGGTGGTCGGCCCGGTCCTCGACGTCGAGTTCGCACCCGACGCGATGCCCGCGATCTACAACGCTCTGAAGGTCGACGCGGACAGCCCGGTCGGTCGCGTTAGCACCGTTGCCGAGGTGCAGCAGCACCTTCCCGGTAACCAGGTGCGCGCGGTCGCCATGTCCTCGACTGACGGCCTGACCCGTGGCATGGAGGCTGTCGACACCGGCAGCGCCATGAAGATGCCGGTCGGCCCGTCCACGCTCGGCAGGATCTTCAACGTGCTCGGCGAGACCGTCGACGGCGGCGCCGAGGTCACGGCCGAGGACTACTACCCGATCCACCGCGAGCCCCCCCAGTACGAGGACCTCGAGCCCGAGACGGAGATATTCGAGACCGGCATCAAGGTCGTCGACCTGCTCGAGCCCTACATCAAGGGCGGCAAGACAGGTCTCTTTGGCGGCGCGGGCGTCGGCAAGACCGTCATTATCATGGAGCTCATCAACAACCTCGCCATGGCGCACGGCGGCACATCGGTGTTCACCGGAGTGGGGGAGCGCACCCGTGAGGGTACGGACCTCTACCACGAGATGAGCGAGTCGGGCGTTATCGAGAAGACCGTGCTCGTCTACGGTCAGATGAACGAGCCTCCCGGAGCGCGCCTGCGTGTAGGGCTGGCCGGCCTGACTGCCGCGGAGTACTTCCGCGACCAGGGCCAGGACGTGCTGCTCTTCGTCGACAACATCTTCCGGTTCACGCAGGCCGGCTCAGAGGTCTCGGCTCTCCTCGGGCGCATGCCCTCAGCGGTAGGCTACCAGCCCACGCTCGCGACCGAGATGGGCCAGCTGCAGGAGCGCATCACCTCGACGAAGAACGGCTCGATCACCTCGGTGCAGGCCATCTACGTACCCGCCGACGACCTCACCGACCCGGCGCCGGCCACGGCGTTCACCCACCTCGACGCCACAACCGTCCTCTCGCGCTCCATCGCCGAGCTCGGTATCTACCCGGCTGTCGACCCGCTGGCATCCACGTCGCGAGCACTCACGCCCGAGGTCGTCGGCGACGAGCACTACCGCGTCGCGCGTGCCGTTCAGCAGGTGCTTCAGCGCTACAAGGACCTGCAGGACATCATCGCTATCCTCGGCATGGACGAGCTGTCCGAGGAGGACAAGCTCTCCGTCAACCGTGCCCGCAAGATCCAGCAGTTCCTCAGTCAGCCGTTCTTCGTTGCCGAGCAGTTCACCGGCATGGCCGGCAAGTACGTCAAGCTCGAGGACACCATCCGCGGCTTCTCCGAGATCGTTGAGGGCAAGCACGACAGCATCCCCGAGCAGGCCTTCCGCTACGTCGGCACTATCGAGGAGGCCCTCGAGAAGGCCGAGCAGATGGCCGCGACGGCCTAAGGAGCTGGGACACGTATGGAGCGCACGCTTCTGTGCGAGATAGTCACACCCGAGCGCATCGTCTACACGAATGAGGTGCGCATGGTCGTCGCGCCCACGATCGACGGCGAGATCGGCATCATGCCGCTGCACGCCCCGCTCGTGAGCGCGCTCAAGCCCGGTGAGATCCGCGTGATGCACGGCGAGGACCAGGTCGAGTGGTTCGCAATCTCCGGCGGCTACATCCAGGTCCATGAGGACAAGGTCATCATCCTCGCGGACCAGGCCGCCGCCTCCTCGCAGATCAACGCCGAGCGTGCGCGCCAGGCGCTCGAGAGCGCACGCCGGCGCATGGACGAGATCGCCACAGACGACGAGGTCGAGCTGAACGCCTGTGTCGCCGATCTGAACTGGTGCGAGGCACAGCTCAACGTTGCCGGCAAGCGCAGCTCGTAGGAGCTATCCGTGCATGCACGGGGCGGCAGGCGCCAGGCGCCCGTCGCCCCGTTGTGCGTCCGGATGACCTCACGGTTACGGTGGGGATGTCCGGGTTGTTGCCGTGGCAGGCGTAGACTACGGTATGAGGGTTAGGCTCGGTTCTCGGGAGAGGTCGATACCCTGGTGGGACCCATCACTGTCCGAGGGGGACGCGCGTTGTCCGGCGAGGTTCGTGTCGCCGGCGCGAAGAACTCCGCACTCAAGCTCATAGCAGCCGCGTTGCTCGCCCCGGGCGAGTCGCGGATCAGCAACGTGCCCGATATCAGCGATGTGGCGACGATGGCTGAAGTGGTTAGCGGACTCGGAGCCCGGGTGCGACGAGAAGGCGACGCCATCATTGTTGATGCTACGGACCTCGACTCCTACGAGACGCCCTACGAGCTCGTGGCACGGATGCGCGCCTCCATCGCCGTCCTCGGACCGCTCGTTGCGCGGTTCGGTCGCGCGCACGTGGCGATGCCCGGTGGCTGCAATATCGGTTCCCGCAAGGTCGACATGCACATCTCCGGGCTGCAGGCGCTCGGCGTGGAGTTCTCCTTCGAGCACGGCTACATCGACGCCAGCGCACCGGGCGGCCTGCATGGCGCGGCGGTCACGCTCGAGTTCCCGAGCGTGGGCGCGACGGAGAACCTGCTTATGGCGGCGGTTCTCGCGAAGGGCCCGACAGTCATCGAGAATGCTGCCCGCGAACCCGAGATCGCCGATCTCGCCGCCATGCTCGCCGAGATGGGCGCCCACATCGAAGGCGCCGGGACCTCCACGGTCACGGTCGAGGGTGTCGACGCGCTTCACCCCGCCGATCACGCGGTCACGGGCGACCGCATCGAGGCCGGGACCTTCCTGGCGGCCGGAGCGATGACCGGCGGTCCGGTGACGGTGACCGGAGTCGATCCGGTGCACCTGGAGATGGTACTCCGGAAGCTCGAACAGGCGGGGTGTGAGGTCGAGACCGGCGACGACCGGGTGAAGGTTTCGCGCTCCGGCCCCCTGCTTCCGACCGATGTCCAGACCCTGCCCTACCCCGGGTTCCCGACGGACATGCAGCCTCAGTTCATGGCGCTCATGGCGCGTGCCGAGGGCAGCTGCGTGATCACCGAGAACGTGTTCGAGAACCGTTTCATGTTCGCCGACGAGCTGGTCCGCATGGGCGCGGACATCCGCATCGAAGGCCACCACGCACTGGTCAAGGGCGTCGACATGCTCTCGGGAGCGCCCGTGCGCTGCCCGGACCTGCGCGCGGGGGCTGCCCTCGTGCTCGCCGGCCTGGTCGCGGAGGGCGAGACCGAGGTCTCGGACACGTTCCACATCGACCGCGGCTACGAGGGGTTCGTCGAGAAGCTCCGCATGCTCGGTGCGGACGTAGAGTCGACCGCCGGGTAGGGGAGCAGCGTATGCCGGAGCGGACTGGCGGGGTCGTGTTCGCGAAGCTGTTCCCGAATCCTGCGGAGCCCTATCGCGGGATCTTCGTTGCCGACCAGTGCCGGGCAACGGCCGATGCCGTGGACTGGGCGGTGGTTGCGCCGGTCCCGCTGGTGCCCCGCTTCGCAGCGCGGCTCTTCAAGAAGCCGTACGTGCGCGGCGACAGCACCTTCGACGGCCGTCCGCTCCTTCGGCCGAGATACCCGGTTCTTCCCAAGCGGATGCTGTATGCCACGGTGGCGCCCCTGATCGCGATCACCGCGCGATCGGCCTTCTCCGAGGCGTGCAGGGTCGTCGGCGCGAGGTTCGTCCACGCACACGACCTCTATCCCAGCGGCGCCGCTGCCCGGCGCCTCTGCGAGCAAGCGGGTCTGCCCTACGTGCTGACGGTCCACGGCCTGGACCTCTACTCGAACCTGGGCAATCCGCGATGGCGCAGCGAGATCGTGGCAGCTGCCAGGTCGGCCGAGGCGATCGTCTGCGTGGGTAGCCGTCTCGCGCGCGACTGTGTTGCCGAGCTCGGTGTCGATCCGGCCCGCACCCTGGTCATCCCGAACACGTACGATGCCGACCGCTTCGTCCCGACCACGAGATCTCGAGATGGATCGCGCATGCGACTGGTCTCGCTCGGGCGCCTCTCGTACGAGAAGGGACACGACGTGCTGCTCCGCGCGCTCCGCCGTGCTCTCGACGACGGCTGCGAGGCGACACTGACACTGATAGGTGACGGTCCCGAACGGGCTGCGCTCGAGCAGCTCGCTGGAGAACTCGGCGTGGAGCAGCGGGTCGCATTCACGGGAACGCTGCTCGGCTCAGACGTGCCTGCGGCCTTCGCCGAGGCGGACGCGTTCGTGCTGCCCTCGCGCGATGAAGGCTTCGGGGTCGCACTCATCGAGGCGATGGCGACGGGGCTTCCCGTTGTCGCGACGCGCTCAGGCGGGCCTGAGGACATCGTGTCCGAGGACGACGGATTGCTCGTGGGCCCGGGCGATCCCGACGAGCTCGCTGGAGCGATTCTGGCGATCTCGTCACGGCTGCACGAGTACGACGGTGGATTCATCGCCCGAAGGACTGCCGAGCGCTACTCCGCGGAAGCCGTAGGCGGGCGTCTCGCGCGGCTTTACGGAGAGGTTCTCTCAGGTATGCCGCTCTCCGGCACCCTTGCCATGCAGAGCACATCATGAGCATGCGGATCGTCATGATCGCGAGTGGCGACGGGCTTGCCGACCCGCGCATCGCCAAGGAGGCCGGGGCGCTCGTCGGGGTCGGGCACGACGTGGTCGTCCTCGCTTGGGACAGGGCGGGCGCGCACCCTCCTGTTCTGGAGCGTGACGGATGGCGAGTGGAGAGTCTCGGTCCGAGGGCCAGCCACGGCGCCGGACTGCGGAACGTACCCGGTTACATCCGGTTCTGGCGTGATGCCGCCGGTAGAGCGGCTGAGTTGGATCCAGATGTCGTTCACTGCCACAACCTCGACACCGTGCCGGCTGCGCTGAGGGCCCTCAAGCGATGCGCCCCTGGAACGCGCCTGGTGCTCGATTTCTGGGAGATCTACCGGGAGAGTCGGGCGATCCCCCAACACGGGCTCGCAGGAGTGCTCGCACGCACCGCGGCACGAGTACTCGAGCGGAGATCCATCCCGCGCGCGGACCTGGTGATCACGGTCGTCACCGGCCAGGTCTACTACTACGAAGGCCTCGGCGCGCGCAGGATCGCGGTCGTCGAGAACGCTCCGGATCTTGAGCGCTACTCCCCGCTAGAGCGTGAGTCCGGGCACTTCGTTGTGAGTTTCATCGGGCAGAAGCGGTGGGTGCCCTCGCTCCTCACCCTGATGCGGGCGGTTCAGCCGTATCCGGAGATGCGTGCGCTCCTGGTCGGCGGCGGTCCCGCAGCCGAAGAGATCGAGCGACTTGCGTCATCCATGGAGAGGGTCGAGGTGCGGGGGCGGGTGGAACCCGAGGAGATACCTCCCCTCTATCACGAGTGCGATGCCGTCTACGCCTGCTACGATGCATCTCTTCTGAACTGGCGAACCAGTCTGCCCGTCAAGTCCATGGAGGCGATGGCATCGGGACTCCCGGTCATCGTAACCAAGGGCACGTGGATTGCGGAGTTCGTCGAGAAGCACGGGCTCGGCTACGCGGTGGACGACTCGAGTGTGGGCGATGTCGAGCGGGCGCTCGTTGCGCTTGCTTCGGACCGGGCCGCCGCCCGGGAGATGGGTCGCCGGGGGCGTGAGATAGCGGAGCGCGAACTCAACTGGCAAGCCGCGGCGAACCGGCTGGTACAGGCATACGAGGGGCTGGCACGACCGCTCTGAGATACCATGACTGTCAGCCAGGGCTCGCAGGCAAGACCCCCGGCTCCGGAGAACCGGAGCCGACACGCCGAAGGAGGGCACCGCATGCTCGATATCGATGCGATCAAGAAGACCATCCCTCACCGCTATCCGTTCCTCCTCATCGACCGTGTCGAGGAGCTGGTGGAGGGCGAGCGCGCTGTGGGTGTCAAGAACGTGACCGCAAACGAGCCGTTCTTCGTCGGGCACTTCCCGGACTACCCGGTGATGCCCGGCGTGCTGATCGTCGAGGCGCTGGCACAAGTCGGCGCCGTGGCCCTTCTTTCGGTCGAGGACAACAGGGGCAAGATAGCCCTGTTCGCGGGGATCGATAAGGTGCGGTTCAAGCGGCAGGTGAGACCCGGTGACACGCTTCGACTCGAAGTGACGATCACGCGGTCACGAGGAGCAATCGGGTTTGGCGAGGCGGTGGCCAGGGTCGACGGGGAGATCGCCTGCTCCGGCGAGCTGATGTTCGCGATACAATAGGGCGGTTTCGGGCAAGTCGCGCGGGGCGTCGTCCCGCGTGCAGGTGACAGGAGAGCATCCAGGCATGGGAGTCGAAGAGCGCATAGCGGACGGAAGCGCAGTACTCGGCGTGGTGGGGCTGGGCTACGTCGGCCTGCCACTCGTCGTGGAGATGGCGACCGAGGGATACCGGGTCGTCGGCTTCGACGTCTCAGAGGACAAGATCGCACACGTCAACGCGGGTTCGAGTTACATACCGGACGTACCGACCGAGCGACTGCGAGCTCTCGTGGAGTCCGGGCTGATAGGGGCGACCCTCGATTTCTCTCGCGCTTCCGAGTGCGACGCGATCGCCATCTGCGTCCCGACGCCGCTCGACGAGCGCAAGGCACCGGACACCTCGTACATGGAGGCCGCCGCAGGTGCGGTGGCGCCACATCTGAAGTCTGGCGTGCTCGTCACGCTGGAGTCCACGACGTATCCCGGCACCACCGAGGAGGTCATTCAGCCGATCCTCGAGTCGGGGAGCCTGCGGGTCGGGACGGATCTGTTCCTCGCGTTCTCCCCCGAGCGTGTAGATCCGGGCAACCCGGTACACCACACAAAGAACACGCCCAAGATAGTGGGTGGCGTCACCCCGGCATGCACGCAGGCAGCCGTGGCGCTGTACGAACGCTTCATAGACACGGTGGTCCCGGTCTCCTCGACACGCGCCGCCGAGATGACCAAGTTGCTCGAGAATATCTTCCGCTCGGTCAACATCGCGCTCGTCAACGAGCTGCTGAGACTCACCGAACGCATGGACATCAACCTCTGGGAGGTCATCGACGCGGCCAAGACGAAGCCGTTCGGTTTCATGCCCTTCTACCCGGGCCCGGGTCTCGGCGGGCACTGCATCCCCATCGACCCCTTCTATCTGTCGTGGAAGGCGCGCGAGTACGACTTCCACACCGAGTTCATCGAGCTCTCGGGGAAGATCAACGAGGATATGCCGTACTACGTGGTACGTCGGCTCATGGATGCCCTCAACGGGCAGCGCAAGTCGCTCGCCGATGCCCGTATCCTCATTCTCGGCGTGGCCTACAAGGCCAACATCGATGACGTCCGCGAGTCCCCGGCCATCAAGATCGCCGAGCTCCTGCGGGACAAAGAGGCCGACATCGTCTATCACGACCCGTTCGTCGAGAGGTTTGCCGTCGGTGGCGAACCCGTCTCACCGGTCGAGCTGATCGCTGACGAGGTGGCGGCTGCGGACGCCGTGCTCATCGTCACGGACCATCGTGACGTTGACTACGATGTCGTTGTCGAGCACGCGCAGCTCGTCCTCGATACCCGCAACGTGCTCAAGGGCATTCACAATGACAGAGTGGTGCGGCTCTAACGACGTTACCGAGGTGTAATCGGAGGTAGACCCCGACTGGCGGGAGAGTTGCTCTTGTCGGAGTGCTGTTGGACGACCTGAGCGCACCGATCTCCTTGCCGGAGAGATCCTGGAGTTGAATCGACTTGGAACGACGCCCATCGAGCAGACGGACGAAATCTGTGCCTGCGATGAGCCGCGAAGGCGACTCGCGGAGGCGTTCTGCGAGCACGCCCACGGTCGAGACGGGGCCCGGTCCCCGCAGGCAGCGACAGATGCGGCACCGCGCTGCTAAGCGCGTCGCGGCGGTTGCACTGGTCATAGTGAGCCTGCTGCTTGTCGGCGGCGCTGTTGCCGCGTACGCCTTCGTCCAGGGCCTCGAGCGCGAGATGCAGGATGAGGTCAAGGTCGATGAGAGCGTCGGGGAGGCCCTGACCGAGAAAGCACCCGAGGAGCCCTTCAACATCCTGCTGCTCGGAAGCGATGCCCGCCCGGAGGAAGAGGCAGCGAGGGCGGACACGATCATCGTGGCGCGCGTGGACCCGGGGGCGAAGCGTATCTGGATGCTTTCGATTCCCCGCGACACGCGCGTTGAGATACCGGAAAACGGCGTCAACAAGATCAACGCGGCCAACTACCTCGGCGGTCCGGCCCTCATGATCGACACGGTCGAGGAGTTCCTCGGCATGCCGATCCACCACTACATGGAGGTCGACTTCAACGGCTTTCAGGGAATCGTCGACGCCATGGGCGGCATCTACGTGAATGTCGAACAGGAGATCGACGACTGGAGGGCCGCGAGTCACAGCCCCAGCAACCGCGCGAAGCGCATCGAACCGGGCTATCAGCTGCTCGATGGAGAGCATGCCCTGACGTTCGTTCGCAGCCGCGACTTCCCGGACGCCGACTTCACGCGCATGAAGCATCAGCAGGAGTTCTTCAAGGCGCTCGCCTCGCAGTCGATGCGCTGGAGCAACGTGCTCAAGCTGCCCGGCATGGCACGCGAGTTCGCCCGCAACGTGAGCACGGACATGGGTGTCGGCCAGATCCTCTCGCTTGCGCAGGGGCTTCGGGGTATCGATGCGACGAACGTGCAGACTGCCACGCTACCCGGTGAGTGGCGCAGCCCCTACATCGTTCCTGATGTCGAGATGAAGGAGTACCTCGTTGGCCAAGTGCTCTCCAACGGCGACATCGAGGAGCGCCCGGAAGAGGAAGCATTGCTGTCGCCGGCGGACGTGAGTGTGGCGATACGGAACGGAGGCGGCATCGCAGGCTCTGCCGCGATGGCCGCCGAGCGGCTTCGCGCACGCGGCTTCGACATCCGGGAAGTGGGCAACGCCAACCAGTTCGTCTACGAGGAGACGCTCGTCGTCTACACAGACAACGAGGAGGCGGCACGCCTGGTCGCGCGCCAGCTCAAGACCGACCGTCTCGTTCCGAGTCGCGGCATGTACTCGTTCGACACGGACGTCCTGGTCGTCGTGGGGGCCGACTGGGCGACACTTGTCGGTTCGGACGGCGGCGAGCAGTAGGGGAACCGGGGCGCTCCGATCTCGATCGGTGCGTGCGACGTGGCCGAGCGGATTCTAGCCGCGAGCGGACGCTGCGCGCTCCAGGACCCGGGCGAACTCGTCCGCAAGCTGGTCTCTCCCGAAGCGGTCTTCCGCGAGCCGTCGTGCGTTTTCGCCCATCCGGGCCACTACATCCGGGCTGTCAGCCAGCCTTTCGACCGCATCCGCGAGCGCGGCGCCGTCACCCGGCGCGACGTACACTCCCGCGCTGTGTTCTTCGATGAGCTCACGGGTCCAGCCGGGGGAGTTGACGATCATCGGACGCCCGGTGGCCAGTCCATCGAAGAACTTGTTCGGTGAGTTGGTGGCCAGGATCGGCACGTCTGCGAAGAGCGTCATGAGGGCGTCGGCCGTGCGCGTCACCGCGGGTACCTGGTGCTTGGGCATCGGGCCGGCGAGGACCAGGTTGTCGAGGTGCTCGCGCTCCTTGTATTCGCGGATCTGCGGTAGCGACTTGCCATCTCCGGCTACCAGGAACACGATGTCATCCCGACCGCGAGCTTTGAGTTCGGCTGCCGCCTGAGGCACGGACGCCTCCAGTCCGTTGGACGGACCGATGGCCCCGGCGTAGCCCACGACGAACTTGCTGCCGAGGTCGAACCGTTCGACGAGTTCGGTGTCTCTCGGGCCGGGGTGGAACAGGTCGAGGTCGCACGAGTTGGGGATCATGTGGATGCGGTCGCGCGGATAGCCGGTGGATGCGACCCCCTCGGCCATGCCCGGAGAGAGAGCGATCACCTCTGCCGAGCGCCGGTAGAGGAAGCGCTCGAGCCATGCCGCAACACGCGCGAGGAGACCTTCGCGCCTCAGAGCGCCCATCTGTATCGCGGCCTCGGGCCACAGGTCACGAACCTCGAAGACGAAGGGCACCCGGCGCAGCGTGGCTACCAGCCACCCCGGGACGCCCACAGTGAGGGGGGTCGAAGTGGCGATCACCACGTCGGGGCGCGGCGCAGTGAGCGCGAGCCACGTTGCTCCGAAGGTGAAGGCGATGAACGAGAGGATGCGGCGTCCGTACCCCATGTAGTTCGAGTAGGAGATGCGTACCGCACGCACGTCGATGCCGTCCACTTCCCCGTGGGAGAAGACTCTCTGCGAGTACTCCTCGGGCAGACGCGAGCTGCTCGTGACCATCGTCACCGCGTGTCCGGTGGCGACGAGGCGCCGTCCGAACTCGTATGACCGTATGAGGCCGAGCGAGGACTCCCGGGTGGCGAAGAACTGGTGGATGTAGAGGATGCGCATAGGGTGATCCCGATCCGGAACGCGGCGCGGTCATACGTCGACGCCAAAGATTAGCACATGGGAATCGGGCTGAAGGAGCTTGTGAGGAGAGGCTGTGTAGGGATTGTGGTGTGCTGCCTGAGCTCGTTCAATCGAGGCATGCTTCGTGCTACTTCTGTACCTGGATGCTCATCGCCCCCACAGTGGACCCGGCATAGTCCCCGGGGGCAAACCAAGGGGTACAGCATGCATAGACTCAGGGCCAGCAGGCTCATCGCATCGTTCCTTGCGGCATTGCTCGTGTTCACGAGCGCACCACTCGTGCCTTCGCCGGCTCCGGCGGTCGCCGCACTGCCGACCGCGACTCTCAACGCCGTCACGTTCGTGCCGGGCTCTACGGCGGTCGTCGCAGTCGGGGCCTCGGGCACGATCCTCAGGTCGACGAACGACGGTGCGACGTGGACGTCGGTGGGGCCGGGCGGGACGTATGAGTTCGTGGGCGTGTCCTTCAGGAACGCCACGAGCGGCCTCGTGGTGACGAGCACCGGCGTGGTCTTCTCTACATCGAACGGGGGGACATCCTGGGTACTGTCGAGTCTCAATCTCGATGCTGACCCGTATGCAGGTCTGGTGCACGATGTGGCATTCGTCGAATCGGGCGGCGAGGTACGGCACTTCGCTTCGGGCCGGCTGGGCCTCTCCGACACGGACACCTCGTCGGCCGTCATCTGGCAGCAATCGAAGACTGACGGTGGAGGAACGTGGACGAATCCGATTACCTGGGACCGGTGGTACGTCAATACTTCCGCCGACGATGCGGTGGAGGGCGCAGGCCACTTCTATGCGTTCGACTTCCCTTCTTCGACACGCGGCTATGCCGTGGGGTGGGACCGGTACAAAGAGTCCAATCTGAGCACGCGATACGACAAAGCGGTCATCTTCACGTACGACTCGGGGTCGTGGACCACGCCGGCAAACGCGAAACGGCTTGCCCAGGGCACCGGCCCGCTCTACGCCGTTTCATTCGGAACGGAGTCGGCCGGCGTTGCCGTGGGTAAGACCGGCAAGGTCTTCAGGACCGCCGACAGTGGGCTGATGTGGCCCCAGTCGACAGCAGGTTCGAGCGACCTGCTGGGCGCAGCGATGACGAGTGCCACACACGGATGGGTGTCCGGCAAAGGTGGCGTCATAGGTCGGACCATCGACGGCGGTGCCACATGGACCACCCAAACGCCTGCAGCGTCGTGGGTAGAGCTGCGCGACGTGGCCACACGCGGTGGCGGCTCGAGCACTGCAGTCGCGGTCGGCAGCGGTGGGCAGATCTGGCTCACGACAAACGGCACAACTTGGCTGCGGGCAGGAGAGGCTCCTGCTGGCACCATCAGCCTCAACTCCGGCGCCGTCTACACCACCTCAACATCCG
>Ga0114946_10002609_pt1 | contig 12349 bp, 9 predicted proteins | sample WalLakDeSediment_FD_88676 | JGI IMG/M metagenome (GOLD analysis project Ga0114946, IMG submission 88676) | Lake sediment microbial communities from Walker lake, Nevada to study Microbial Dark Matter (Phase II) - Walker Lake 11/02/13 Deep Sediment | ecosystem: Environmental > Aquatic > Freshwater...
ATACAAGTTTGCCAAACTATTTTGGATGTGAGGTGTAGATCATGGACTTATTCGGTGATTCGGTTCTACTTGGTTTTTTGGTGATATTTACACTGCGGGTTATCGATGTTTCTCTGGGCACGGTGCGTATGATTATGACCATCCGCAACCTGCGTGTTTGGGCGATGGTCATCGGCTTTGTCGAAATAACCATCTGGGTAGTAGCGGTCAGCCAGGTGATCAGCAATTTGGACAGCATCTGGAAAGTGCTGGCTTACAGCGGTGGTTTTACGGTTGGCACGCTGGTCGGAATGTTGTTGGAAGACCGGATGGCGTTAGGCGATGTGGCTGTTTATGTGATCTCACGCGCTCACAGCGTGGAGATCACCCGGCAGGTACGTGAGGCTGATTACGGCGTAACGGAGCTGCCTGCATATGGTAAATCTGGGCCAGTAGATATGCTGGTCATTGTGACTTCACGCAGGCGCTTACGCGGGTTGTTGAACCTGATAAGAAAGATCGATGACGATGCATTTGTCACAGTGCAAGATAAACGAATTGTCTTTCACGGGTACGGCCTGGTCGCCAGGTAATCATACAAATAGCCAGTTTAGCAAGGGGGGTAAGCAATTATCAAGAGCATATTGTCTTTGCTATCCCCACGCTAGCCCATTCATCAAAGCGCACAATTTCTGCTTACTACCCAGCACCCATTGCGTATAGAGCCTCGATAATTATTCCTGTTCACGATTGCAAAGATGATTGACCATATCCCATCGCGGGATGCAAACACTGCAAAGATAAAAACAACGTAGATTGCGGAATGAGTGTTAATTCGATGCTACCGGCAAACTACGATTTACTAGAGATGGCGATCATTCTAAATTCTCAAGATCTGCCAGGTCTTGATGCCGTCCGGTTGCTTCTTTATTCCGTTTAAGGTTTTCTAGATCAATGAAGTTCACGGTGACGTCATCGATCTTTACTTCCACACGGGAGGAATAACAATTTTTAAATTCAATTCCTTGGAGGGTTGTTATTAGATCAATGCGATTAGGCGCATAGCCTAACTGGATAATCTGGTCTGGAATAAGGAAATCATCAGCCTTCAATCCAAGTGATCCAAAGCCAAATTGCTCGAGTGCTTTTATGATCTGGGTAGCGTTTTCTGGATTCATATCAATCCACACATCCAAATCTTTGGTGTACCGTGGATGACCATGCAAAGCAACTGCGTAGCCCCCAATCACCAGGTAGTGGACCTGATTATCGTTTAAAGATTGTATAAACTCTCTGAAGTCTTGGTTGAGCACCGTATCTCCATTGGTGATACTCACGCCGGATTTGTTCCAAAGCTGCCAATCGAGCCTGATAGGATTGACCTTGCCAATAGGAAAAATCATTTTTCTGTTTGAGAAAGCTTACTTTTGTATACGTTTTTGAAATGGTAGTTTCTCTATTCATGAGTTCGATTTTAAAATTAATTTTTCATTTTCAGTGACGTATTCATATATCCAAAATGCGTAATCGGATTGAAAAAGAATTATCAGTGTAAAATAATAATTTAGTACTATCTATTATACTAGTGATTTATCCAGGCATAAACTATTCCCGCAGGCTATCTTAACCAGCAAACATTCGATCAAACAAGGTTTCAAGGTGGATAATTAAATCCATCTCGTGCATGCTCAGTACTTTGATGTAGTGTTCTCCGCCTTCATAGAAAACTACCCGATTGAATGGCTGTTCTCTACCACGATGGTTTTCCGGTAGTCCCAACCTGTTTCTGATTTGGTTCTCGATGAATCGCGCAAATCCTTCTTTCCATTCTTGCCAGACCATGTACTCATAATCCTCAGGATTGAGAATGGCCTTCAACTTGTGGCGAATACGCTCAACTTCGGGCATCTCATGTGTTGCCAAAAAAGACTGGTAAGCCTCTACAAAGTCAGTTGAAGTATATGGAAAGGGATGGTTGATCTCCCACATAAAATCATTAGCTGCCTGGGCTTTACGGGCAATTTCCAGTTTCTGTTTAAGTTCATGTTCGCAGAGTTCGGATTGCTGGCAATGGATGAACTCATGAAAGATGGTCACATAGCCATCCTGCTCATCGAAAACTTCTCCAGTCACGACGCAAGCCATGCGATCATCGTAACTTTCCAATTGAAAAGCTGCTCGAACACCCTGAGGCACTGGCATTGGCGTAGCGGCTTTTTTGACAAAAACATATTGAAGGGAGTTTGGTTCGATATCATAGATCAAGAAATGATCGTTCTCCACAACTGCTATTGGAAATAGCCTGTCAAAAAATGTATGGATATCCCGGATCTTCTCTTGAACTTCGAATATCTTTTGCAATTGGATGAAGTAATGTGAATTCATTTTGGATCCCTGGTTATATGTCGTGTCAGTAGCGTATCATTGTTTCTGTAACTTCATATTACCAAAATAGTAGGCCTGGTGTATCCTTCAAGGTATCCCACTACAAAGGAGAACACCAAGGCCTGCCAAGAAAATTTTACCCTATCAGCCGAGCTGTTGGAGACTATTTCTTTCTAAGACTTTGACAAGCTTCCGGATCACATGGGTTTAATGTTGTGATTGATGTGGAATACGTTGTCCGGGTCATATTGAGATTTAATCCTGGCAAGCCGCTGGTAGTTTTCGTGTCCGAAGCCAGCTACGATGCGGTCCTATAAAAACGGGATCAGCTTACTGGCGAACAGCTCCGGGTTGGTGAGATGAGCAACGTGCTATTCGCCAGCTATGCTTACAATCTGGCTGTTTGCCCCTCTACCACGGCGATCCATTGAATAAACTGAGAAATCACGCTCTAACAGGGAAGAGACCTGAAACCAGCTCAGGTGATCAGCGGTGGTGCCATGCACGAAAAGCAACGGCTGACCGGTACCACTGTGCTGGTAGCTAATGAGGGTATTGTCTTTTGATGGGATTTGGTGTGAATTTTTCGTAATCATGTGGTTAAATAAAAAAGGATGAAAACCATCATCCATGTCATAATAATACTAATTGTACCATAATAGTACAAAATAATTGGGGAAATGAGTTAAAAGCTATATTAAAATAATTGGCGTGGTGATCGGTGAAAGCTGCTCAAATGCACCTCTATTCTGGGAGATTTCCCTGCAGGTTTAAGCCTGAGCAGTAAGTTTTTTATACCAAGGAGGTTTTTTATGCCTTACGGTTTTACTGGAAAAATCCTGCACGTTGACCTGACCAAGAAAAGCCTGGAAATTGAAGAGCCACCAGAAGCCTTCTACCGCAAGTATATGGGTGGTAGCGCCATGGGACTGTATTATATCCTGCGTGAGAGTCCTGCCGGGGTGGAACCATTAGCCCCTGAGAACACGCTAACCTTTATGACCGGCGTGACCACTGGCACGCCTATCTCCGGGCAAAGCCGCATCAATATCAACGCCCGTTCCCCAATGAGCGGGGCAATTGGTGATTCGCAAGGTGGGGGCTTCTTCCCAGCGGAAATGAAATTCGCCGGTTTTGACGGTGTGGTCGTCAAAGGCCGTTCACAAAAGCCAGTCTACCTGACTCTGATCAATGGCAAAGCTGACCTGCACGATGCCTCTCATCTATCTGGCAAACTGACTGGAGAAGTAGAGGCCATTTTGAAGCAGGAACTGGGGGACAAAAAAATCGAGATTCTTCAATACGGACCGGCTGCTGAAAAGGGGGTGCGCTACGCCAGCATCCTCAGTATGGCCAACCGCAACAACGGGCGCACTGGCATGGGGCTGGTGATGGCCAGTAAAAACCTGCGCGCCATCGTGGCGCGGGGGAAAGAGAAGATCAAGCTGGCTGATCCCGAAGCTCTCTCAACTTTGAACAAAGCTGGCGTGAAAATGATGCCTGATAACCCGGATGTGGATGGTCTCGGTAAGTATGGTACTGCCGGCGTGGTCATGTTTCAGAACGCCATCGGCTCACTCCCAACCCGTAACTATAATGAAGGCCAGTTCGAGGATTGCGAACCGATCAGTGGTGAAGTTATGGTTGACACCGTCTTGAAAGAACGTGATACCTGTTACGCCTGCGTGGTACGCTGCAAGCGGGTGGTTGAGATCACTGAAGGCTCACACCAGGTGGACCCATTGTACGGTGGACCGGAATACGAAACCCTGGCTACCTTTGGCTCCTACTGTGGTATTGGTGACTTAGCAGCGGTATGTAAAGCCAATGAAATCTGCAACCAGTATGGTGTTGATACCATCTCGTGTGGGGCAACCATTGCGTTTGCCATGGAGTGCTTCGAGAAAGGCATTATCACGGTTGAGCAGACTGGCGGATTGAACCTTCATTTCGGCAATACCCAGGCCATGCTGGATGTCCTCATGCAGATTGTGACTGGCAGCGGGGCGTTGGGATCAGTGCTGGGGCAAGGTTCCGCCCAGGCAGCCACTACCTGGGGTGCAGAGGCGGAAGCCTGCCTGATCACTGTTAAGAACCAGGAAGCTCCTGCTCATATGCCTCAAGCCAAGAAATCATTATCAGTGATTTACGCAGCTAACCCCTTTGGGGCGGACCACCAGTCCAGCGAGCATGATTCGATGTACGAGCAAGGGACTGCAAAGTTGTATCTGACACGCCTGGCTGAGCTGGATTTGAAAGGACCGCCCCCACCCGGTAGCCTCAAGGCCGAAAAAGTTCGCTTCGCCGCTTATAGCCAGCGGTTCTATTCGTTGTTGGATACCCTGGAACTGTGCCAGTTTGTGTGGGGTCCAGCCTGGACGCTTTATGGTCCGACCGAAACGGTTGAACTGGTACGGGCGGTCACTGGCTGGCCTGTTAACCTATCCGAGCTGATGAAGGTTGGTGAACGTCGTCTGAACCTGATGCGAGTCTTCAACGCTCGTGAGGGTTTTTCCCGCAAGGATGACCGCCTGCCAGCCAAGTTTTTCAAACCGCTGCAGGGGAGCGGCCCGACCGCAGGTACTGCTCTGGACCAGGATGAATTCGAGCAGGCGCTTTCTCTGTATTATGAGATCAACGGCTGGACTCAGGATGGGAACCCTACCAGCAGCAAACTATTGGACCTGGGGATATCCTGGGCAGAACAATACCTGCCGGCATAGAATGGTTTGCACATACAGCAAAAGGCATGCCAGAAACCGTTCCAAAGCAGAATAGTATAATACGATCTGTTCATTGGATGATTTAAATTACCAGGAGATTTTAATGTCGTCTGTCGAAGCTGAGGATTTCTACCGCATCTGGCGGATTGATTTAAGCCAACAATCGTTAAAATACGAACCTGTCCCTTCAGCCTGGCTGAAACTGGGTGGGAGGGCACTCTCAGCCAGGATAATGCTGGATGAAGTTCCACCGCTGTGTGAACCCATGGGATCAAATAACAAGTTGATCTTTGCGCCTGGTTTGTTCGTCGGTCACATGCTTTCAAGCTGCGATCGCATCTCCATTGGCGCCAAAAGTCCACTTACCGGTGGGATAAAGGAAGCCAATGCTGGCGGTTCTACTGGTCTACAAATGGCCTTTCTAGGGATGAAAGCATTAATCTTAGAAGGACAACTGCCAGAGGGTTTGTTACAGGTCCTGGTTCTAAGTAAAGCAGGGGTACGCTTCGATGATGGGCAGGATTTGACCAGTAAAGGGGTGTATCAAGCTACCAGCATTTTACAGGAACGTTACGGAGAAAAAGCAGCCATAGCATTGATCGGCCCGGCTGGTGAGCTGCGGTTAGCCTCGGCTGGCATTCAAAATCTGGATAAGGATTCGGTCCCATCGCGGATTGCTGCGCGCGGCGGTCTGGGGGCGGTGATGGGCAGTAAAGGGTTGAAAGCGATTGTGTTTGATGCCAGCGGCTGCGCTAAACCACCAATATTTGACCTGGAAGCTTACCGAAAAGCCCAGAAGGAGTTCAACCGCGCTTTGTTGGCGCATCCCCAGACGGAAACATACCGGGATTATGGGACCGCTGCCATGACGAACCTGAGCGAAAGTTTGGGCGGCCTGCCAACTCGCAATTTTTCAAGCGGCACATTTGAGTATGCTGAGCAGATCAGTGGTGAAAACATGCGGGATTTACTGCGCTCACGCGGTGGGAAAAGCAACACCACTCATGCCTGCATGGCAGGCTGCACCATCCGCTGCTCAAATGTTTTCGCTGATGTTGAGGGAAAGGCAGTTGTTTCGCCCCTGGAATACGAAACCATTGGTCTGATGGGTTCCAACCTGGGGATTGGAGACCTGGACGCGATTGCCAGGTTGAACTACCAGGCCAATGACCTGGGTATAGACACGATTGAACTGGGGGCTGCCCTGGGTGTGGCGGCTGAGGCGGGATTGATGGAGTTTGGCGACTGGCAGGCTGCTCTGGGATTGATCGATGAGATACGGCGCAACACGCCCCTCGGACGAGTATTGGGGGGTGGAGCTGCCCTGACCGGAAAGGTGTTTGGGGTTGAACGTGTACCGGTTGTAAAGGGTCAAGCCATGTCAGCCTATGAGCCGCGCGCCATCAAGGGCACTGGTGTCACTTATGCCACCTCTCCACAAGGAGCCAGCCATACCTGTGGGCTAACCATCCGGGCTAAGATCAACCATCTGGACCCTGAAGGGCAGGCGGATTTATCCCGCGCTTTACAGATCAATAACGCTGGATATGATTCCCTGGGAGCGTGCCTTTTCTCTGCCTTTGGTTTCAATGCAGTCCCCCACACCATCCGCGAGCTACTCACTGCCCGGTATGGATGGGAGCTGCCGGAAGATATCCTGCAGGTTCTTGGGCGAGAATGTCTGTCGGCTGAACGAGAATTTAACCGCCGGGCAGGATTCAATTCGTCCCACGACCGCTTGCCAGAATGGATGACGAAAGAACCCCTGCCTCCGCATAACACAGTTTTCGATGTCCCTGAGGGTGACCTGGATGGGGTTTTTAATTGGTAGAAACAGATGAAAATGCCCATTTCTATTGTATAATTTTTATAAGACACACGAAGCAAGAGAGAATACCAATCTCTTGATGGTTATTAACCCCAAAATTCGCGAGTGGGGCGAGTTGTCACATTATTATGGAGGAAAAAAACCCATGAATACCAAAAACCTATTTTTCGTTGCGACCATCTTGATGCTGGTGGTCCTGTTTGGCGCGTCGGTTGCCTGGCCAACGGGTTTACTGGCAGCGCCTGGAGAAGGGCATTTCGCTGGTAAACCTGAAATTGATAGCGAAATATCCATTCCTGGTGGAGACCTGCCATCAGAGCAATTACGTTTGATCAGCGAGATGACTGGTTTCAAGGCAATGATGTCGCCAGTCTCTGATGACTGCACCTTTAGCCCGGAGTTCGAGGTTTTTTTGTGCCAGGAATCAGCTCGGACTTCAATGTTAAAGTCTGATCCGGCTGCGCGGGCTAAGGCGTTGCAGCTGATGAACTCAACGGGTATTTTGCTGATCCCTGATTCGACCAACAAGCGCCTGATGACTTTTGATCCAATCAGCGGGGATCTGGTAGATCCAAACTTTATCATCTTGGAAGATGAACCTACCGGGACGATCATCCACGCTATCCTGGGTTCAGATCAGAACAGCTTCCTGATCTCAGATCAGACGCGGGATGTTGTTCACCAATATGATCTGAATGGAAATTATCTGGGTATATTTGCTCCAGCCGGTGGTGCAGATACGGATATCTTAGATAATATCCGTGGAATTTCGCTAAGACCCAATGGCCATCTGCTGGTCACTACATCAGCAGGTGGTAATGCACATGCCATCGCTGAATTTGATACTGACGGTGAATTCGTGGGGAACTTCATCGATAACGGCAGCGGTGGCCTTAATTCCCCCTTCGATGTGTATGGACGTCCAAATACAGATTGGTTGGTCAGCAGCATTAACTCTTACGAGGTCTTGCAATACGACTATGAAAATGGTGAGCCGATTGGCCAATTTGCACCGATCAGCAGCTTTCCTCAGCAAATTTTGGAAATTGCTAACAGTAATGTACTGGTGGGCAACTTCAGTGGGACACAGGGAGTGTATGAATTTGACGCTGATGGTGAACTAATAGGTATTTATAACCCAACCGGAACAAGCAATTACCGCGGTGTGTATGAACTGCTCAATGGAAATATCCTGACCACAACTTCGGGTGGAGTATTCGAGATAAACCGCGATGGCGAGCTGGTAGATACAAAGTACAGCGGTCAATCACGATTTATTGAATATGTTCAGGTTGATATCCCGTTGATTGAACTGGCAAAAACAGTCGGGTTGGAGCCAGATGTTTGCGCTGATACCGATGAGATCGTGGTGCCAGCAGGAAGCGAAGTGACATACTGTTATGAAGTTACCAACACTGGCAGTTTAACCCTGGAACTGCACGATCTGGTTGACGATCAACTAGGAGTAATACTAGATGGATTTGGCTTCTCTCTCGAACCAGGTGCGAGCGTTTACCTGACCCAAACAGTCTTGATTAATGAGGACACTGTTAATACCGCCACCTGGACAGCGTATAACCCTGGACCGAGTGATGTAGCCACGGCTACTGACAGTGCTACGGTCTATATGTTGTTTCGTGATCTTGAGCTAAACCCGGAAGAACTGTTCTCCTCTGGCGATCCAGGCGAAACAGTTCAATACATATTGACCCTGACCAACACTGGCAACGCTGTAGATTCGTTTATGGTGGAGGCTGGTGAGAGTGAATGGGAGGTAGATTTACCGGAAACTGGTTTTGAACTGGAGCCAGGAGAGGGTGTTGAGGTCATTGTATTGGTTGATGTCCCAGAGGATGCCTTAGCAGGAGATGAAGATGTAGTTATTATCACTGCTACCTCCATCGGCGATGAGAGTGTTAGCGCCAGCTCAACATTGGTTACAACTGCTAATGTGGTTTATGGCTTATCACTCGAACCAAAAGAAGCGGCTTTATCAGGTGACCCCGGGGAGACAGTCGAATACAGCCTGTTACTTACCAACGCCGGTAACACCCTGGACACTTTCACTCTTGAGGCTGGCGAAAGTGAGTGGGAGGTATGGCTGCCTGAGACCAATATCGAGCTGGCAGCCTGGGAGAGCGTTGTAGTCATCATTCAGGTTAGCGTCCCTGGGGATGCCATGGCAGGTGAACAGGATGTAGTTGTTATTACGGCTACTTCGGGTGGGGATGACAGTTTGAGTGCTAGCTCAACACTAACCACAACCACAAACCCTGTGTACGGAATAAACCTTGAGCCAGGTGAAGACTCAAAGACTGGCACGCCAGGCGAGACCGTCACGTACACACTGATATTGACTAACCTTGGCAACGCTGCTGACACCTTCACGGTGGAAGCAGGGGAAGGTGAATGGGAAGTCCACTTACCCACAAGTAGCTTTGAAGTAGAGGTTGGCGAGAGCGTTGAGGTAACCGTTCAGGTCATGATCCCAACAGACATAAAGGATGGTGACAGTGATGCAGTGATAATCAGCGTCAATTCGGTAGGTGATCCGAACGTGTCAAGCGCTTCTGAGCTGAATACGATTGCTGAAATTGAAGGGTACTGGCTCTACTTGCCATCTCTTTTCAGATAGGCAGCGCCGTAACGGGTATTTAGTCGCCCGTTGATATAAATATCAGGCCAATTCAGACCTGGCAGGAATTGCCAACCTGCCAGGTTTTTGTCACCATCAACTATTAGGCTCTGAGGCAAAATATCGGGCGAAATCATTTGAATCAGATATCTCCTGATTCTAACAATCTGTATTATCATTGTGCCAGTCTAATGGGCCAATCAGAAAACGGTTCGATCCTAGGAAAAAGCGCACGCGGATCAATTTACAGTATCGCTGTAACGGGTGTCTCAATCCCGCTGGGCTTTATCCGCACGGTGCTGTTGATGCGCATGCTGCACCCGGACCTGTTTGGTTATATGGCGCTGGCTCTGTTCTTTTCTACTTTTATCAGCACTTTCTCCTCTTTAGGGCTGGATGGCGCGCTGGTACAAAGAAAAGAACCCAAATCAGAGGCGTTCTCCACCCATTTTATCCTTCGAATTTCACTTTCGATAGCCATGCTGGGTTTGGTATGGTTGGTTTCACCGGTTCTCCGGCAGGCTTACAGTCACCAGATAATCGTTGTAGACCTGCTGTTGGTTTTGCTGGCAGTAAAAGTGCTGGATGCGACTTATGCAACTCCAACGGTTGTCCTTCATCGAGAGATGCGCTTCCGCTCAATTGCGGTGATCAACCTGATTGCCAGCCTGGGCATGACGATTATTGCACCCTTGCTGGCTTACCTGGGTGCTGGCGTTTGGGCTCTGGTAGCGGAACAGGCGGTGGGACCACTGATGAAGTGGCTCTGTCTGTGGCTGATTATCCGCCCATGGCGGATATCGTTGAGATTTCTGTGGGAAGAGGGAAAAAAAACAATCAAATTTGGAGCTCAACTGCTTTATTCTCAAACCCTGAGCACCTTGTTGACCCGGTTTGCTGATTTCTGGACCGGCACAACCCTGGGGGCTACCGCGGTGGGTTATTACTCACGGGCTTTTGAGATTGCCCAATATCCAGGAAGAGTCCTGGCTATGCCTATTGCTCCGGTGTTTTTCTCGACCTATTCCCGGGTACAGGATGAAAAAGACGAGCTCACCAAAGCTTTCTTCCTTTCCACCAGCTTCCTTGCCAGGGCTGGCTTCCTGCTGGCAATTGTGTTAATGGTTTCTGCAACTGAGGTCACAACGCTTTTGTTTGGTGAGGTCTGGCTGCCAGTGGTACCAATCTTTCGGCTGATGCTGGTCTATATGCTGCTTGACCCAATCTCAATTAACCTGAATTATTTCCTGATCGGCGTAGGAAAGCCAGGATTACTGGTGCGAGTTCGGGCGGTGCAGGTGATTTTCTTTATTGGTGCAGTTGTTGGTCTGGGGAGCTGGTTGGGTGTCCAGGGAGTGGCAGTGGCTGCTAACCTGATGATGATCATCGGAATAATTATCATGTTGTATCTCAGCCAGCGTTTCATTCAGTACCCAGTCAGCCGTATTTTTGCCTGGCCAACAGTGGCAGGGTTTGTGGCCGGTGGGGCAGCATTAGCACTGATCCCAGACTCCTTGGAGGTAAACATGTGGGTGAGTTTGTTCCTGAAGTGGGGGTTGGTGGCAACAATTTACAGCATTATCTTGTATATAGCTGAGCGGGACATTATCCATAAATATGGCTGGCAAATGTTGAACACCTACTTCAGGCGAGTGGTCTAGTGTTCTGTCCAACATGATTCTATAGATTGAAAGTGGTTTGGACGGGACAATATTAACCAAACAGAATTGATAGCATAACCATCTAATCCGCTCATCTCAATAAACTAGGGGTACAATAGAATTGACGGTGGACGGATTCAGCGAACATGTATATAATCGCCTTAATCCTGGAGCTGCGGATTGATGCACCAATCAACTGGCAGCCTGATGATCATCTAATAAAATTATTTCCCCCGTGTGAATTATGAACCTTCAATCCAACCACATCACGGTAACTTGTTACCAGTTAATCAAAATTCTGTTATTGATCTGTCTATCTTTTCTGTTTACTGCCTGCGTAGGACCACAGACTGTGACGGTAGAACCCTCGGATACACCACAGCCAGCCACCGCTACGCCTACGGCGACAGCTACTGAAAGACCGACTGACACACCAGCCCCCAGTTCAACGCCGACTGAAATTGAAGCCAGCCCAACACCTGTGCCAATTACAGAGCTGGTTTCAATCATTGACGCCGGTTTGGTGGCAGAAGGTCAGGGATGGGTAATCGCGGCTGGCCGGCTGCTTTGGACAACGAATGATGGGGATTCATGGAGAGATATTTCCCCTGCTCACGACCAAAACGCAATCATCACCAACACTTTCTTTTTGAATAGTGATGAGGGATGGGTAGTCGCGATTCCACAACCTGGAGCAGAGCTGGTAACCCTGCCAGTAACCATCTTCCATACCAGGGATGGAGGGGTAAGCTGGCAGCAGAATTCCTTCAAGGCTGACTTGCCATTTGGAGTTTTCACCGGGATCACAGACCTGAAATACCTGGACAGGCAGCATGGCTGGTTGGTGGTGAACCAGACTGCCAGCATGCATTCGTCTGCGGCTGATTTATATAATACTCAGGATGGCGGTTCTACCTGGGATGTCAGTGAGTTGCCGTTCAACGGACCGGTTTATTTCATTTCTCCTGAAATCGGGTGGATGACAGGCAGTTGCTGTACAGGTGCGCCGCGACAACTCTTCCGCAGTGGCGATGGTGGACAGACCTGGGAGCAGCAGGTGCTGGTAGCCAATCCAGTTGAGGATGATTTTGAATACCACGATTACCGGCTGCCGTTCTTCTTTGATGAGCTGGAAGGC
>Ga0114946_10002610_pt1 | contig 12347 bp, 10 predicted proteins | sample WalLakDeSediment_FD_88676 | JGI IMG/M metagenome (GOLD analysis project Ga0114946, IMG submission 88676) | Lake sediment microbial communities from Walker lake, Nevada to study Microbial Dark Matter (Phase II) - Walker Lake 11/02/13 Deep Sediment | ecosystem: Environmental > Aquatic >...
CCGGGCAGGGCCCGGGCCGAGGTGGTTCGTCACCGCGCGGCCGGGGGGCCGAGCGGGCGGCCGTCCCCGGCGCACCGTCGCTCGCGGATGGCCTTTGGCGCCTTGGCCCGGTGGTGGTACCTTGACCGGCCCACCGGCTTGGGCTGGTGGCCGGGACCGGTGGCCGGGTCCGCCGGAGCGGTGCCTGCGGTGGGCCGGTGGCAACGGCCGCGAGGAGCGACGTGCGGGGCTGCGTGTGGGGCTGCGTGTGGGGCTGCGTGTGGGGCTGCGAGAGGAGGTGCGTGGTTGGCGCTGCGTGTGGGCCTGGAGGTGGTTGCCGTCGATCACACGCTGGCCTGGGTGCTCGAGCACCCGGGCTGCTATGCCTACGCTCCGGACGAGTCATCGGCGCTGGCCGCCGTGCCGCGGGCCGTGGCGGATTACGCGCGCTGGTCGGCCGCGCACGGCGGCGCGGTTGACGTCCCGGCGCGGCCTGACGAGCCCGTCGTGGACGGGGTGTGGAGCGTCTACTGCATCGACGAGAGCTTCGACGTGGTGCCCGAAGGCTACGAGACGAACGCCTGGTTCCAGCACGACTGGAAGCCGCTCGCGGATCACGAGGTGGAGCGCGCCCTGCGACTGGCGGACTGGACCCGCGGCGACCTGCTGGCCGCGGTCGCCGGACTGGATGACGCGTTCCTCGACCGGCGCGAGGACGGTGAGCGCTGGAGCATCCGCGGCATCCTGAGCCACGTGGCCACCGCCGAGTGGTGGTATCTCGACCGCCTCGGCCTGGCCCCGCCGCGCTCCCAGCTGCCGGCCGACGCCTTCGAGCGCCTCATTGCCGCGCGGGCGGTCTTTGGGGCGGCGCTCGACCGGCTTGCCGGATCGCGGTCCGTGGTGGGAGCGGACGGCGAGTTCTGGAGCCCGCGCAAGGTCGTGCGACGGGCGCTGTGGCACGAGCGCGACCACACCCAGCACATCGCGCGGCTGGCGACGGCGTGCGGTGCCGGTTGACGGCTACCTTGCACCGCATTATAGTTGCCGCGGCGCGCCCCCGCGGGCGTGGCTGTTGGCGGTATGGGGCGGGTGCCGCCGGGGGTGGAAGATGCGATTGGTGGATGGGCACAAGGCGGTGTCGGCAGCACTGAGGTTGAACGGGGACCACTACCCGTCCGACAACGGCGCGACCTGCTCTGGTGACGACCTGGCCGTGGCCGTGATCGCGCCCGAGGCGGGCGAGAGCCAGGTGCGGCGCCTGGTGGAGCGGCTTCGCGCGCGCGGCGTGGCGGCGTCGGTCTACGACGTGGGCCCCGGTGTCATCATGCTCTCGGGCGTGCGGGCGGAGGAGCTGGATGACCTCGTTGGCGGCGACGAAGCGCTGGAGCGCGTGTTCATGCCCGACACGCGTTACCGACTTGCGCGGCGCGAGGTGAAGCCGGCCGGGACGGTGGTCTCCATCGGCGGCGTGCTGTTCGGAGGACGGGCCTTCCCCGTCGTGGCCGGCCCGTGCGCCGTGGAGGACCTGTCGCAGGTCATGATCGTGGCCGAGGCCGTGCGCGGCGCCGGCGCCAGTGTGCTGCGCGGCGGCGCCTTCAAGCCGCGCACCAGCCCATACGACTTCCAGGGGCTGGGCACGCGCGGCCTGGAGGTGCTGGCACAGGTCCGAGCGGCCACCGGGCTGCCGTTCGTCACCGAGATCATGAGCCCGAGCATGATCGAGCCCATGTACGGCCTGGTCGACGCGTACCAGGTGGGCGCCCGCAACATGCAGAATTTCGACCTGCTCAGGGCGCTGGGGGACGTGGACCGGCCGGTGTTGCTCAAACGGGGGCCGGCCGCCACGGTGGAGGAGTGGCTCCTGGCGGCGGAGTACCTGTTGGCCGGCGGCAACGAGCGCGTGGTGCTGTGCGAGCGGGGCATCCGCACCTTCAACAGCGCCACGCGCTTCACGCTGGACCTGGCATCCATGGCGCTGGTCAAGCGCGAGACGCACCTGCCCGTGATCGTGGACCCGTCGCACGCCACCGGCGATCCGGCGCTGATCGTGCCCATGGCCCGCGCGGCGCTCGCGGCCGGCGCGGACGGCGTGATGCTGGAAGTGCACGCCGATCCCGCCAAGGCCTTGTCCGACGGCGCCCAGGCCCTGAGGCCGGCCGAGTTCCTGTCGCTCATGGACCAGTTGCGGGCGTTGGCGCCGGCCGTGGGCCGGACCGTGGCCGAGGCGCGGCCGGCGGCGCCCGGATAGCGGCGTCGATCGCCTCGTGGCTTTCGAGCACACGCTCAGGGTGCGGTTTCACCAGGCGGACCCGGCCGGGGTGCTGTTCTACGGCCGCCTGTTCGAGTTGGTCGAGGAGACCTACGAGGCTTTCTGCCGTGCCGCCGGCCTGGACATTGACGCGCTGATGCGTCAAGAGGGCCTCACGACGCCGGTGGTGCGGGCCAGCGCCGACTTCACGCGGCCAATGCGCGTGGGCGAGCAGGTGACGGTGCGCCTGACGGTGGCGCGCCTGGGCAACGCATCGTTCACGCTGGACTACGACTTCCTCTGCGCGAACGGCGAGCCGCGCGCCAAGGCGCGCGTGGTGCACGTGTTCGTGGACGCGACCTGCTGGCGCAAGCACGTCATCCCGGACGACGTGCGCGAGCGACTGGCGCGCGACGCCTATGGGCCCGCGGCCAGCGCGGCAGCCACCTCGGACCGGAGCAGCTTGCCCGACGAGGTGCGCGGCAGCGGCGCGGACCACCAGACGGCTTCGCGCGGCACCTGATACCGAGCCAACCGCTCGCGGGCGAAGGCCAGGACCTCGACCGGGTCCACGGACGGGCCGCCGGTCACCGGGGTCGGCACCAGGGCTGCCACCAGGCGCTGGCCCCACTCCGGGTCGGTCAGGCCTACCACGCAGCTCTCGGCGACCGCGGGGTGCGCGTCCAGCACCGCCTCCACGTCGTGGGGTGCCACGTTCTCGCCGCCGGTGATCACCAGATCGTCGCGCCGTCCCAGGACGGTCAGCCGCCCCGATGCGTCCAGGCGGCCGAGGTCGCCGGTGCGCCACCAGCGCTGGCCGTCCGGCCCCGCGCGCCGGCCTGACGCGGCGCCGCCGTCCGCCGTGCCCTCGCCGTCGGCGGCCAGGTCGCCGGCCACCGTGCCGCAACTCTGGTCGCGGGCGCCGTGGTCCGCATCGGGGTCACGGTTCACGACGGCGCTGCCGCTCGCCGCGGCAACGCGGCTCGCCGCGGCGTCCGCCGACCAGTAGCCGGCCATGACGGTGGGGCCGGACACCGCGATCTCGCCCAGGGCCCCGTCCGCCGCATCGGCGTCGGTGCCGCAGTCGGCCAGCACGCGCACGCGCACGAACGGCAGGGGCGGCAGCGCGGGCTCGGCCAGGCTGCGCGCCGGCGCGGCGGTGGCCACCTGGCTGGCGGCCTCCGTCAGCCCGTAGGTGAGGGCAACGGGCCAACCACCGGCCGCGGCCCGCTCGAGCAGCGCGCGCGGCGCCGGTGCCCCGCCCAGCAGCACCGCCCGCAGGCCCGGCGGCGCCGGCGCGTCGGCCCACAGCTCCAGCAGGCGGTGGAGCATGGTGGGCACCAGGGAGACGATGGTCACGTCGTCGTCGGCCAGCGCGCGACCGACGGCGCCCGCGTCGAACCGGTCGGGCATCTGGGCCGTGATGCCGTAGAGCGCTGTCCGCAGCAGCACCGCGAGGCCCGCCACGTGGTGCGCGCCCAGTGGAGCCAGCCATCGGTCGTCGGGCAGACAGCCCAGGCGCAGGGCCGAGCCCAGTGCGCTCCAGAGGTGATTGCCGTGCGTCAGCACCGCGGCGCGCGCGCCGCCGGTCGTGCCGGAGGTGAAGACCATGGTGTAGGGCGCGTCGATGGCCACGGCATCGCGCAGGGACACCTCCAGGGCGGGCGGGACGACGTGAAGGTCCGGCTCGGCCGGTTGCAGCGGCAGCTGCCGGGGCCTCGACGGCGCCGGCTCGGCGGGCGCCGGTGCCAGGTCCAGTCCGTCGGCCTCCGACGGCGGTCCCGGTGCCACCAGGTGCGATGCGCCGGGGACGCGCGCCTCGGGCCCAGGCTCCGGTAGCCAGACCACCGCGCGCGGCTGCACGGTGGCGAGCAGCGTCGCCAGTCCGGCCGGCGACTGGCCCGGGTCCAGCGGGCACAGGACGCCGTCCAGGCGCGCCACCGCGTGCAGCAGCACGGCGTTGACGCCGGCCTGGCGGGAGCACACGGCCACCCTGTCGCCCGGGCCCACGCCCTCGCGGGCCAGGCGATGGGCAGTCGCGTCGGCCAGCGCCGCCAGGCGGGCGAAGGTCAGCGTTCCGGCATCCGTCACCAGTGCCGCGCGGCGCGGTTGCTCTCGGGCGTGACGAAGCAGGGGCAGCGGGATGCGGTTCATGGGTGCGCGGTCGGGTTCATGGGTGCGCGATCCGGCGTGGCGCGCGGGGGCTCATCGGTTCGCCCGGCGCGCCAACTCCGCCACGTCTGCCGCCGCGAGGGGCGCCGTGTCGTGCCCGGCCGGACAGGTCGGTCGGCCGGGCAGGCGGCTGCGGTTGGCGCTGACCCACCGGTACGCGGCGTCGGCCAGCCGCTGCCCCCCGGGCAGGCGGAGCACGGCGCTGAACAGCGGCAGGTCGCGCGGCAGGAGCCGGTCCAACGCCGCCAGGATCGCCGCCGCGCCCGCAGCCCGCCGGCCGTCGGGCAGCAGGGCCCACGCAAACCGATCGGCGTCGGCGGGGGACAGCCCGGCGGCCTCCAGCAGGCCGGGCGTCTGCGCGGGCAGGAACGCGAGCCGACCGCGTCGGTCGAGGCGCGCGATCCAGCGCGCCGTGCCGGAGCAGAAACCTCAGGTGCCGTCGAAGATCACGAGCAGCTGGTGTGGCAGAAGCATGTCTACCTCAATTCGTCCATACCGGGTTGGAGGCATCGTGACCGGTGGCGCCCGGCGTGTCCTGGTCCTGGGTCGACGCGCGTGCGTCAAAGCCCGCGCCGGCGTTCGCGATGCCGTCGGCAGTCACGCGCACGCCCAGGCCCGCGCCGGACGGGAGGCGCATGCGCCCGCGATCGGGCGCGGCCGCGACGGCCACGTCGCGGGCGAACAGGTGACCGGTGGCCAGGCCGCTGGGCCGCTCCGGACCGGCCAAGGCCGCGGCCAGGTGCAGCGCGGCGGTGCGACCCACCGCCGTCTCCAACGACGAGCTCACCACCACGCCCATGCCGCGTGCCAGGGCTTGCTCGGCGAGCCGCCGGGCGGCGCACAGCCCGCCCAGGAGCGACGGCTTGAGAACCAGCACGTCGGCGGCCTCGCTCTCCAGGACCCGCGCCGCCCCGCCGGGAACGAGAAGCGCCTCGTCGGCCGCCACGGGGGTCCCGGCCTCGCGCCGGAGGCGCGCCAGTGCGGCGACGTCGCCGGCCGGCACCGGCTGCTCCACGTAGGCCACGCGGTGCGCCGCCAGGGCGTCGAGCATCACCTCCGCCCGCAGCGGGTCCCAAGCGCCGTTGGCATCGGCGCGCAACTCGGTCTCGTGCCGCAGGGCGGCGCGCACGGCGGCGACGCGCTGGAGATCGGCGATGTCGTCGCCGCCCAACTTGACCTTGACCGCACGGTAGCCGTCGGCGCTGGCCGCGGCCGCCAGCCGCGCCGCGCGCCGCGGACTGACGGCGCCGATCACGGCGTTGACCCACACCGCGGGTCGGGCGTCTGCGGCCAGCCAGCGGGCCAGCGGCAGCCCGGCGCGCTGCGCGGCCAGGTCGGCGAGGGCGGAGTCCACGGCGGCGAGCGCGCACGGCGCCGCCGGCCACTCGCGGGTCAACAGCGCCATCCGTTCGCCGTGACGGGCCGCGTCCACCGCGATCTCCAGCCGGCCGGCCGCCAGGTCGGCGTGCAGGGCCGCTGCCATGGCCTCGAGCGCCCGACCGGCCTCGGCCAGCGTCTCGCCGCCGTGTCCGGGCAGCGGCGCTGCCTCACCCCAACCCACGCGGCCGGCCTCGTCGGCCAGCCCGAGCAGGTAGCCGCGCCGGATGCGGGTCGATCCGCGCGCCGTCACCAGCGGCCGGGCGAACGGCAGCGCGTAGGCGATCACGACGAACGGTGGCGTCATGGGTGCCGCCGCCACCGGGCTCATGGCCCGGACGGCGGGCGCGCCGCGACCCAGGCGCCGGCCAGACCGGCGCACAGCAGGCCCGCGTGCACGAGCTGCAGTCGGGCGGCCGCGCCCAGCCACGGGTTGAGGGCCCGACCCTCCACGCCGCCGGTCACCGCCCGGACCAGGCGCGTTGCGGCGGGGGCCGCCGCCAACACCGCGAGGCAGCTCCACGGCAGCAGCCGCGCGCCCACCATCCCCATCGGCAGCAGGAAGGCCGTGAGCACCACCAGGGCGAAGTAGCGCCGCGCCGACCTTGGCCCCAAGCGCGCCGCCAGCGTGCGCTTGCCCGCCGCCAGGTCCGTCCGCGCGTCGCGCAGGTTGTTCACGTTGAGGATGGCCACCGCCAGCGCGCCCACCGCCAGGCCCAGCAGGAGGGCCTGCCGGCTCACGGTCAGCGTCTGCACGTAATAGGTGCCAACCACGGCGACGGGGCCAAAGAACAGGAGCACGAAGACGTCGCCCAGCCCCACGTAGGCGAGCGGCACCGGGCCGGCGGTGTAGAGCACGCCGGACGCGATGGCCAGGACACCCAGGGCCAGGATGGGCAGGCCGGCCACGTGCACCAGGTACAGCCCCACGCCTGCGGCCGCCGCAAAGCACAGAGCCGCGCCGCCTGCCACCTGGCCCGGTGGGAGCAGCCCGGATTGGGTGACGCGCACGGGGCCCAGCCGCTCCGCGTGGTCGGCGCCACGCCGGTAGTCCAGCACGTCGTTGGCCAGGTTGGTACCGACCTGGATCAGCACCGCGCCCAGAAGGGCCGCGAAGGCCGCGACGGCGCCGAACCTGCCGTCGTGAGCGGCCAGCGCCGTGCCCACCGCCACCGGTGCCACGGCGGCGGAGAGGGTCTTGGGGCGGACGGCGAGCCACCACGCGCGCCGGCGGCGCATCGTACCGGGGTCGGGAGCGCCGGCGCCGCTCACGGGTAGCGGCGGAAGCCGGAGAAGTCCGGCCGGCGCTTCTCCAGAAACGCGTTCTTGCCCTCGGCGCCCTCCTCGGTCATGTAGTAGAGCAACGTGGCGTCGCCGGCGAGCTGCTGCAGGCCGGCTTGACCGTCCAGGTCCGCGTTGAACGAGACCTTGAGCAGCCGGAGCGCGAGCGGGCTCAGGGCCAGCATCTCGCGACACCACGCCACCGTGGTCGGCTCCAGTTCCGCCAGCGGGACCACGGCGTTCACCAGGCCCATGTCCAGCGCCTGCTGCGCATCGTACTGGCGGCACAGGAACCAGATCTCGCGCGCCTTCTTCTGGCCCACGATGGCGGCCAGGTAGCTGGAGCCGAAGCCGCCGTCGAAGCTGCCTACCCGCGGGCCGGTCTGACCGAAGCGCGCGTTGTCCGCGGCGATGGTGAGATCGCACACCACGTGCAGCACGTGGCCGCCGCCGATGGCGTAACCGGCCACCATGGCCACCACCGGCTTGGGCAGTCGTCGAATGGCCATCTGCAGATCGAGCACGTTGAGACGCGGAACGCCGCTCTGGTCCACATAGCCCGCCGTGCCGCGCACGCGCTGGTCTCCGCCGGAGCAGAACGCCTCGGTTCCGGCGCCGGTCAGGATCACCACGCCCACCTCCGGGTCGTTACGAGCCAGGTCGAAGGCATCCAGCAGCTCGAACACCGTCTGCGGCCGGAACGCATTGCGCACCTCGGGCCGGTTGATGGTCACCTTGGCCATGCCCTCGGCCTTCTGGAACAGGATGTCCTCGTACGCCTTAGCCGTGTGCCAGTCGGGCACGAGCACCGCGCGTCACCTCCTTCCTTCAACTCCGGCTCTGGGCCGGGCGATCCGGGCCGGGCCGGGCCGGGCCGGGCCGGTGGCGGATGATGCCGGACCTGGCGGCAGCGGCTTGATTCTACGCCTGGGGGGGCGCGAGGGAAGCGGAGCGCGGTGCGCGATCCGCGCTCTGCAGGAAGGCGGTGACGGCGGCGGCGAGGGCGGCGGGCGACTCCTCGTGCACGGCGTGACCGCAGTCCGGGATCACGAGGTGACGGGCGTGGGGCAGAAGAGCGTTCATGCGGTCGGCGATCGCGGTGAACTTGGCGTCCAGGGCGCCCGTCACGAGCAGCACCGGCATGGCGACCTGGCCCAGGCGATCCCAGAGCGGCGGCATGGCGCCCGTGCCCATGCCGCGCAGCGACCGGGCCAGGCCCGCGGGATCGCTGCGCAGGCGGCGGGCCCGGGCCGCGGCGATGTGCGCGGGACCCAACCGGGCCAGGCCGGCGAACACCGGCTGGGCCAGCCAGCGATCCACGAACGCCTCCAGCGGCACGCGCTGGAGCTCCTCGGCCAGTGCCTCGTCGGCCCGTACTCGCTTCTCGCGCTCGGACGCGTCGGCCAAGCCGGGCGAGGCGCCGACCAGCACCAGGCTGGCGCACGCCCGCGGCTGGGACAGCGCCAGGCTCAGCGCCACGCGACCGCCCATCGAGTAGCCCAGCCAGTGGGCCGTGGGCACGCCGTGGGCGGCCAGGGCGCGGGCCGCGCCGGAGACGGCCGCGGCCATGGTGTAAGCCCGCGGATCGGTGGAGGCCGGCGAGTGACCGTGTCCCGGCAGGTCTACGCCGAAGACCGGCCGATCCGCGGGCAGGTGGCGGGTCAACGGCTGCCACCCCGCGGAGTCCAACGTGAAGCCGTGCAGCGCTACCAGCGGCACGGCGGCCGTCGTGGCGCCCGGCGGGCCGCTCAGCAGGCGCTCCACGTGCAGCGCCGGGCAGGCGTCAGCTGGTGCGTCCGGCGCCGCGCCGCCCGGAGTGGGGGCCGGAGCGCGGCCGGGGCTCACGATCCGTCGCCGGCCGTGAGCGCCGAGGCGACCGCCGCCCAATAGCGGCGGTGGAAATCGGTGTTGGCCACGCGATCGATCCGCACGTGGACCACGCGGACCGCCGCCTCCGTCCCCGGTCGGACGCGCGTCCGTTCGCCGACAGGCGGCCCGGTCGACGCGCCCGCCTCGTCCGAGACAGGCGGACCGGCGGAGGCGCGGCCCCCGTCCTCTATGCACGAAGGGGTGGGCATTCGGAGGGCGGCGCGCAGCTCCGCCGGCTCCGCCGCGGCCTGGCAGGCAACGCCGTAGGCAGCGCACGCGGCCTCGACGTCCAATCCGGACGGCGTGCGGAAGTAGCGCTCCAGCAGGTCGGGCGCGGCCGCCGCGAGCGGCAGGTAGTCGAAGATGCCGCCGCCGCCGTCGTCCAGAACCACGATGACGGCGCGCACGCCCGGGGAAGAGGCGGCGGACAGCCCGTTGAGGTCGTGGGCAAAGGCCAGGTCGCCGGTGAGGAGGACCGTGGGTTGGCCGGAGCCCAGTGCCGCGCCCAGCGCCGTGGACACCGCGCCGTCGATGCCGGCGGCGCCCCGATTGGCCATCACGCGCAGCGACGTCGCCGACGTGGGCAGGAAGGTGTCCACGTCGCGCACGGCCATGCTGTTGGCGGCACAGAGGAGGGCGCCGTCGGGCAGCACCCGGCGCAGCTCACGGTACACCCAGGCCACGGAGGCGCCGGCGAGCGTCTGGGCCAGCAGTCGGTCCAACTCGGCTGCCGCGGCCCCATCCGCGGCCAGCCATTCCGACGCCCATGACCGATCGGCACTGCCGGCGTCGGCGGCGGCGCGGTCCACGCCGCGCCGCTGCAGGGCCTGTTCCAGAGCGCGACAGAGCGGCTCCTCGTCAACGGCCAGCCGCAGTGCCGCCACCCGGTGCGGGTCATCCCAGGTAAGCTGCGGGTCGATGGCCACGTGGAAGGCATCCGCCGGCCTTGCCAGAAACTCGCTCGGTTGCCGCCAGGTAGGGCTCGCGCCCAGGCGCAACACCAGCCGCGGCTCGTGCCGCTGCGCCCACTCGGTGCAGCGCAGCAGCGCGTCGTGATGGCTCACGACCAACGACCGGTCGTGCGGGCCGTAGCGCAGCCCGCCGGCCGCCTCGGCCAGAACCGGGTAGCCGGCCCGGCGTGCCAGGGCGGCGACCGCCGACGCGTAGGGGCCAGGCGGTTGTGGCCCCGCCGGCTGCCCGGCCACGATGAGGCCGCGCGGCTCGGCAGCGATGCGCTCTGCCAGGGCGGACACCGTCTCGTCGGGTGCCGATACCATGGCCGACGGCATGTGGATCGCGGCCCCCGGAGCGAGGTCGGAGTCCGCCTCCGGCGCTACGGGCGGCGGCCAGGCCGGCGTCAGAGGCTCGCGGAAGGGCACGTTGATGTGCACCGGGCCCGAAGGTCGTCCCGTGGCGGTCGCCACGGCCCTGCCCGCGACGTTGCGCGCGTAGCGCAGCGCGTCAGCACCCGGCTCGGGCAAGCCCAGGTCCACGAACCAGCGCGCGTAGCCGCCGTAGAGGCGGACCTGGTCGATGGTCTGCCACGCGCCGGTGTCGCGCAGCTCGCGCGGCCGGTCGGCGGTAAGCACCACGAGGGGCACGCGGCTGTAGTGGGCCTCGACGAGCGCCGGCAGGTAGTTGGCCGCCGCCGTGCCGGAGGTGCAGATGAGAGCTGCCGGCCGGCCCGCCGCCCGCGCGTAGCCAAGGGCGAAGTAGGCCGCGCTGCGTTCGTCCACGTGCACGGTGCGCGAGAGCCCTGAGCGCTCGGCTACGGCCAGGGCCAGCGGCGCGGAGCGCGAGCCGGGTGAGAGGCAGACGTGCCCCAGCCCGGCCTTCACCAGGGCGTGCAGCAACTCGCGGCTCCAAACGAGGTTCAGCTGAGCGGTGGTCACGCCGCTATGATAGCCAAACGGTCCCCGGTCCGTACTCCCGGCGGCGCGGTCGGCGCCCGGGGCGTCAAGCGTTCAGGGCGCCCAGGACGGCGGCGAGCTTGAGCTCGATCTCCCGCACCTCGGCGTCGGGGTCCGACCCCGCCACGATGCCCGCGCCGGCGAACGCAGTGACGGTGTCTCCGCACACCAAGAGCGAGCGGATGGCCACCACGACCTCGCCGTTGCCGCGCCCGTCGCACCAGCCCACGCCGCCGCCGAACCAGCCCCGCGGGCGGCCCTCGATGCTGCGGATCAAGGCCAGTGCCCGTTGGCGTGGCTTGCCGCCAATCGCCGGCGTGGGGTGCAGGCGCCGGGCCTCCAGCAGCACGTCGGCTCCGTCCGCCAGTCGCGCGCTGAGCGGTGTCTCCAGGTGTTGGATGCCGGGAAGCCGCCGCAGCACGGGCGGCGGCGGTTCGGTCACCTCGTGACCGGCCGCCTGCAGCGCGTCGCGCACGGCGTCCAGCACCAGAGCGTGCTCGACGCGGTCCTTGTCGCTGGCAAGCAGGGCGCGGCCCAGGGCCTCGTCACGGGCGGGGTCCGGGTCGCGCGGCGCGGAGCCGGCGAGCACCGTGGTCCACAGCCGGCCGTCGCTGACACGGACCAGGCGTTCCGGCGAGGCGCCGACGAACGCGATGCCGGGCGCGCGCGACACCAGGAAGGGCGCGCTGTCGGGCTGCGCGGTCCGCACGGCCTCCAGCGCCGCCAGGGGGTCGATGGGACGGTCGTAGCGGGTGGTGCGAGCCGCGGCCACCACCACCTTCTCCACGTGGCCGGCCGCGATGGCCTGCAGCGCGGACTCCACTCTGCGCCGCAGTTCGGTGGCCGAAGCGGCCGCAGCCACGCGCGCCCACACGTCGCCGGCCGTGGAGCGCACGGGCCGGGCGGTCCACGTGGGCGACGCGGGCGCCGCGGCCAGCCGGTCGGCCAGGGCTCGCGCGCAGGCCGTCAAGCGCTTGGGATCGCCCGAGGCGGTCACGGTGAGCGTGGTGATGTCTGGCGTGGTAGTCACGAGGACACGCGGCAGGGCGAACCACATCGCGCCTAGCTCCGACCACGAGCCGCGCTCCGGCGCGTCGTCCTCGAACGCAAAGCCGCCGACCCAGCGCGCGCCCGGTGGCGGTCCATGGTCTATCACCAACGCCCGGGCGCGGGCCAGGGCGCGCTGGACGCGGGCGTGCCTGTCGGGTCCCTCGGCGGCGGCAACGTGGGCGGTGCCGAAAGCCGCGAGTGACTCGGAGCCGTCGGCGGCGGCCCAGTAGAAGCGTGGCCCGGCGGCCGCCTCCGGCATGGCCAGAGCGGCCAGCGCGCCCCGGTGCTCGTCCTGGGGCAACTCCACGCCCACGGCGTAGACGCGTCCTTCGGGGTCCGCCAACCCTGCCCTCCTGCCGGCCGGTGCCGTGCCGGTCCGTCGGGCATTGTACGCCGCTCGTGGCGCCCGGGTCCAGACCGGTCCGCCGTGGTGCCCAGGCCCGGACCGGTCCGCCGTGGCG
>Ga0114946_10002611_pt1 | contig 12345 bp, 15 predicted proteins | sample WalLakDeSediment_FD_88676 | JGI IMG/M metagenome (GOLD analysis project Ga0114946, IMG submission 88676) | Lake sediment microbial communities from Walker lake, Nevada to study Microbial Dark Matter (Phase II) - Walker Lake 11/02/13 Deep Sediment | ecosystem: Environmental > Aquatic >...
CCAAGCCCGTCCACAATGTTTACGGCATGCTCGACATATGCTTCCGGCTTCCAGTCGAGCTTAAATCGAAAAAAACAATATACACCCCAATTAAAAACATCTGGTCTGAAATGTCAAGTTTGTCAAAAAGATTTCCTGTTACAGGAGTTTCGTTTTCATCGTCTACTACCAAAAGATGTCTTTTTGTGGTGGAGTCATACCTTTTTGTAAGAAGCTCTTTTCCTTTCTCTATAAACTCTTCTGGATCTGCCGATGTCAATACCATTTCAACAATACCAGATGCTGAAGAGGCTGCTTCTTCATAGTCAATTTTCTCCTGCTTATACAGGGGAGCCTGAGAAGCTTGTTTTTCTGTGCTTTCTTTTATTTCCAAGAACTTGCTGATCTCCATGTTTGCTTTTCTAACTATCTGCATCAGCCTTATGCAGTTTATAGCCGAGCTTTTTACTGGCTCATTCATTACAACTGTGTCAAGATCGCACAGTTCGCCTTTGTTTGCGTATTTTATCGGTTCTGATATCTCAACACTCAATTTTCCGTTTTCTTTATCATACCTCATTTTTGCCTCCTAAAAGGGGGCCGAAGCCCCCGTTGTTTATTCCATCTGATCCGAGTGCCATTCAACAGAAACTGTTCCATCGGGTGAAACACTTACTTCAGGGTCGTTGACCAGGCTTGCGTTTTTAAAAACTCTCGTTTCGATTGTAAGCCCAAGGTCTTCCGTGAAAATAATAAGGTTTCCATCAATGTTGCTTTTCCATTCTGCAATTTTTCCGTCCAAATCTCCTGTGGGAAACATCTCAAATGACACCTTTCCATAAGCTTCCTCAATATTTAAGCTTGAAACTCGCTTAGTTTTCAAGCCTCCGGAGGCTGTTGCTCTGCTTGTCACCTGTGGATGTCCTGCGCTATAGGTAAGGCTTCCAGGCACGATGCTTATAGATTCGTTGTTTATACTTACTGCTCCGTTGCTAAGACTTCTCATTTTGCCTCCTATATGCTAAATTTCTGAACAAGAACCATGTTTACGGTTCCAATCTGTGTAACAATCGGTATTTCGCTTGTTATTGTTACCAGCCTATTTTTAAGGCTGAGCAAAATACTTGTTTTTTCGCTGATTTGCGAGGCTTTGCCAGCCTGAACAAGAACTGCCTCTGCAAGATCGGCAATGTACCCCATAAAAAGGCCTTTTATTGTGGCTTTGTTTTGGATGTTTCTTCCGGGAATAACTGCGCCATCAGTAAGCCGCATCTGCGCAAGATCGGCCTTCATCTTGTTAAAAATGTATTCTCTGATTACGCTGCCAGTGTCCACAAACTCCAAAAACTTAAAAGTGGCATCTTCGTTGCCTAATGCGTCTGTTTTGTAGGTTGTAGAAACACTGCCCATAAGCATCCCTGACTCTGCGGTGTTTACTCCGATCACGGAATAGCCTGCTGTTTCAAGGGCAATAATTTCGCTGTTGATAAAAAGCGTGTCTGCTTGAGTAGTAGGAACGCCTACCATGGGAGTGTTGAAATAAGGAAAACTTGCAAGCTCTGGTCCGCCAAAGTTGTCAAGCCCTGTTGCCGTAACAAAATCCGCAATGGGAGCGCCTGCTGTAAGCCTTCTTGCTCTTATTCCTGTAAACTCGCATACCGCCCAATCTGTAGGATGGCATATTGCTTTTCCTTTTACCACTGTGTCGGGGTCAGGATGTGTTGCGGGTGCATTTCCATTGCCGATAAGAACAAGCGCTTTGCTGTTTTTGCCAGAAGCGAAAGTGTTGAGGTTTGAGACTGTGTCGTCAAGCGCCATAAATGCAACACCGTCCATTATGGCATTGTCGCTATTGAAACGAGCATCAAGAACGTCAGTTATGTTGTCAACGCTGGCCTTAAGCCACTGCGGAATTGCAACGCCTGTGTATCTTGCTACAGGAAAAATAGCGCTTGTGTAGACAGGGTCATTTGCGCCAGCAGCAAAAGCATTAACGGTAAAAGTAACGCCTGGAACAACTCCTTTGACTTTCACCGAATAATAATTGCCCACTGTCCCCTTATCTACGGCCGTAAATGAAACCGTGTCTGTCAGCACTGAGCTTGTTACTGGAATTGTAGGGAAAACTCCAACAGCAAAAGCATTGCTTATTTTTGTAGCAATCTGCTCGTTTGTTTCTCCGGAAGAAATTGTAAGTGTTCTTTTAAAATCTTTTTCAGACACTACGCTTACTTCAAGCTCTGCGTCTGCACTTGCAGTTCCAGCAACAACAATTGTGGATACCGCTGGAGCTCCTGTTGCGTCTTCCTCAAGAGTCTGAACATCAAGCCTCGAAAGGCGGTTGTTCTTTAAAAAGTTTTTAATTTTGTGGCGGAGATCCGTTCTTGCGCCAAAAAGAGCGTCAAGCTCTGCGTTTGTTTTCAGCTGCATGTTTTTGAACAACTTGCCTGCGTTTGCATTTGCGTTTGCAAGCTGTCCAATTATAAGGTCTACTCTGCCCGCAATTGATGGGTCTGCTTGCCCCACTACTGCGATGTTAAGGCGAGGCATTGTTGTCATCTTTTCCTCCTTTTGGTTTCAATTTTGATTACTTTTTCCGGGATTTCTACCTTTTGCATTGTGTCTCCATCTTTGTATCTGCGCCGCCAAAACTCATCTAATGGAACTCCATTTCGATCCGTTTCAAGCTGCACAATTGCACCCTTTTGCATTCCTAAAATTGCTACTGTTAATTCAAACCACATGTCACGCCTCTATTATATCAAGTGTGCTTCCTTCTTCTACCGTAAAGTTTTGTGCAGTTTTTCTTGCAATTAACAGCACAGCATCCATAAACTCTAAGTCTACAATTGCGCTAAAAAAAACCGCTGACCTTCCTTCTCCGGTTCCAAATCTTGTCTCGCTGGCTCGCTGGTCGTAATCAACGATGTCTCCGTTTCTTTTCTTTACCCTGATTGAAACTTCACATTCTCCAGTTCCGCCAGTTTTAAGTATATTTGCCTTTGCATTTACAAAAAATTTTCGAGGAAAAAGACTTATATATGTAAGATTGCAAGCCGGCTCTTCTCCACACAAAGCAAATCTTTTTGCCTCTTCAACCTCAAACCCTGCGGTTATTTCTTGCCAGGCTGTTGTTTCGGTTATTACTGTAGGAGCGCTAAAATTGCCACTTGCAAGTCTTTTGATGTTGTATGTTACCAATACATCGAAATGATCTGTAAGATAAGTATGTGCATACAGCCTTACTCCTTCCGACTGGCATCCTAAATATCCCCATCTTTCGCCCAGCTGAAGATCCCCAAGCCTAGTCATTATGGGAACCACCGAATCGCCTTTTTCTATATATATATGAAACCACTTTCTTTCTATTTCTTCGGAAGATTTAGGCAGCAAAATTGCGCATCTGTTTGTTCTTACATCTAAAGCAATAAGTTTGTTGTTTTCCCCTGTCGGAGCAAGCGTTTCCAAAATTGAATAAAGCATGTCTGATCCAATTTCAAACTTTGCGTTCTGGTCAAATACAAGCTCGCTTGACGAGTTTGACAGCACCAAAGCAAATTCCCTTATCCCATTCTTTCTAATTTCGCAAACTTTATTTGCATGCTGATTCTCAGTCCATGTTGCGCTGGAATCTACTAAAGAGTTTAGGCCTCCCCCTGTGGCGGTGCCTGTAATCGTTGTGCCATTTGGCGCAAAGTTTATTGGTCTCAGAGCATCTACCAAAACCCATTCTTTAGTGCCGTCTGTTTTCCCAGAAAGAACCATTCCATCTATATCAGGAACTCCTAAAAATGCTTGTTTTCCGTCCACTTCATTTGCTTTTGCAATTGACTGATTTATTTTTATTCTTGCCTGGAGACCTGTATCTCCATTATTAACATTTTGTATTGTCATTTACTCCTCCCAAATTGCATCATCAACCCATATTCCATCATCTGCCCAAACTCCACCGCTTAAAATCCAATCATCAACTTCTTCTTCTTCTTCTGGCTCTGCAAACTTAACATTAATGTCTCCAATTGGAAGTTGAAGAAACGATTCTCTTAACGCAACGCTTCTTGTGTCTGTGTTTCTGGCCGTGTTTTCATAATCAATGTCAAAGACAGATTGAAAGCTGTAGCTTCGGACATATGTCGCTGTGTTATATACATACATGTTTGATCCCACATAAACCGTTTTGTATGTATTGCTTACTCCTTCGCCCTCTGCTTCAAGGCCGGCCAAACTTTTTATTATGCTGTTTCTTACTTCTCCGCAGGAAAGGCTTATCTCCTCAATGGCTCCCAGCTCTGTTGTTGGAAAAATAACCAGCACGTCAATATTGGTCATTATCCTCTGTCGGTTGCTATCTAAATTCGTAAAAGAAGCTTGCGCTTCCGTCATGGAATAAGGGTCTTTTGATACCTGTTCGTCCGGCATCATCACGAATGCCCAGGTTTTTCTTGCGGCAAAAGTCTCGGTAAATATTTGCATCGCTCTTGTAGGGTCTGGGCATCCTGCAACTCTTACTCCAAGCACAATTTGTTCTATTTTTGCGTTTGTTCCCAAAATTGGCAAATCCGGGTCGTTTTCGTTTATTTCGTACAAAAATGACTTTTTATCGCTTGAAACAACCGTTACAGCAACAACTCCGTTGCCACCATATTCTCTTTCTTCCCAAACAACGCCTCCCACGATGTCAGATTCGCTCGTATCGCTTGGAAAAGCAAACTCTAAGGTGAATCTATCGGGAACATTTATTATTTCAAGCTGCTTGATTGTGCCGTTATATTCGATTTCAACGGAAACAGGATTTTTTGAATTTGTATAGTCGTGTTCTTCTGCTGTTTTAATCACAAGAAATCCGTTGTCTCTATATGCTTCTTCAATTAAGTTTGCAACCCTTACTTTTATGCAGTATATTTTCTGATTAACAATTATCCCGTGTGGCAGAGTGCAATCCACTCTTACGGTTCTTGCGTTTTCAATCTTTGCGGTATAGACAAGATTTAATTTTTCCGTAAAAAGATCTGTGTGTTTTGGCAAATTTTGAATCAGGTATGACATTACTTCTTTAATATTCATGCACCAAGCTCCTTGTCAACAGCCATGGAAATTGCTATTTTTACCGTCTCATATTTGCTTGAAACAGCAACGGACACAAAAGGTCTCGGTGCCATCTTTTCAGTTCCAAGCTCCAAGTATTTTCCATAAAAAGCCGTTACTCCAACCTCCATTTCATTCCATCTTGGGACAACATAGTTTGCGCTTCTGCTCAGAACTCCTGTTTGATAAGCCGGAGACTCGCCGGCTGCGGAGCTTCTGTTTGGCAAGTTTTGGTATTTTTTCCCCGTTTTTGGCGGGTCTTTTATTAGCCTTTTTATTTCGGCTTTTACAATTTGTCCTGCTTTTTTAAGGCCGTTCATGCACCCCTTTTTAAATTTCTGACAAGAAGCATCTAGACTTTTTTGTGCGTTGCCTTTTATTTCGAGCTCAATCATGCTTTGCTTTCATCCTCCGAGCCTCTAAATTCGCAATAAAAGACAAGTATTCTGTTGTTTTCGTTAATGTTTAAAATACCTTTAATTCGATATCTTTCTCCTCTCATTTTTATGTACGATGTGTTGCGCTCAAGCTTCGCAATTCTTGATGAATACTGAAAATAAAAAAGGTGTGTAACCGAATCTTCTATGCCTTTCATGAATTGTCTTGAGACTGGATTTACGGTCTCAACACCTGCCATTAAATTGCCAAGAGACTCAAAAGCAACGGTTGTTTCAGTTGTTCCAATTGCGGTAGGCTTTAGCGTTCTTTTTTCAATTTGAACCTGAATGTTAAGGTCGTTTGGGCAAAGCCCTTGTCTTAATATTCGCTTAAGATCACAGCTCATGTTATCTCCGACCATTCGGTTTCATCCCGATACAATTTCAATAGGTCTTTTGCACCTTTTGTTATTATATTGTTATCTCCACAGTCTCCTGTAAGCATTTTAACGACACACATTATTATTGCAGCTTTAATTTGCTCTGGAACAAGAGCGGCACTTTCGTAACCGCATGTAATGTCCACCACAACAGAATCAACCTCGTCAGGGAAAGAAATTTTTGAAAGAAAAATGTTTGTTAAATTTTTTCTTTTTTGGATTTCGTAAAGAGTGCTGTCCACCGGAACATCAAATATCTTTACTTGCTCAACCATAAGATTCGGCTTTTTGTTTATACGCATAACATAAGGTATCCCATCGTAGAACCCACGAAATCTTGTTTTAAGAAGTGTGCCCCCAATGTAAGCCTCTATTGCTGCTTGTGCGGACAAAATATAAGATTCAATAAGCGAGTCCATGGCTGTGTCAAGCAAGTCCATTCTTGCGGCTATTTTTACTTGATTTACGGTAACTATGTTGCCAGTGGCTATCTGAAGAACCTTTTCCCACCTGTTTGGGGCCACATATACAAGCACTTTAACCTCCTTTAAAGTGGGGTGCGGTTAAGCACCCCACCATAATTAAATAGAGACAATCTTTTTAAGAGCAGCCGTTGGAAGCTTTCTCCAGTTCCTTTTTGGAAGAATGCCTTTTTTTTCGAGCTCAATGGCTTCGTTTATAAGGTTTTCCCTCTCGGCTTTTCCATAGTCAGGTTCTTCGTTGGCTTCCTCTTCAATTACTACTACTTTCTTTTTGGTAAGGAGAAACTCAATTTCTTCATGCGTTGCATTTTCAATTATGTCTCCTTCCTTAAACTCGTGGAAGTCATTTTTTATGTAGCAAGTAATTTCTTTCACTATTCTTAATCTCATGTCTTACTCCTATACAGGTCTTGCGTAAGGTTCTGCAACGGCAACGCCTGAAAGCTCAAGTTTGTTGTTGGCCAATGTTTCCAAGTTGTTTCCCACAACCTTAAGCCGCACATATCTTCTGGTGGCAAAAAAGCCAACCTTGTCGCTTGAGGCTTCGAGTGTCTTTGCTCCGTACTGCTTTTCAACCGGATCAAGATCGGTAAAATTGGCGTTGTCTTCGCTATCCTGAACAACAATGGAAACATCGTCATACTGGTCAAGAGTATAGGGCGTTGCTCCGTAATTGTCAATGTCTCTTGCGCTCAAGAAGATCGAGGCGCTTCTGTTTTCGCCAATGTCTACACTGTTGCTGTAAGCTGTTGCGTTTCCTGCGGTTGCAACAAGTACCCGCACAAATCCGACCACTTTGACATTGTTGTACATATCTCTCTGCATGTTTGCCTCCTACTGTATTTTGAGAACTTTGATTGCGTCGAAATCGACGACTCCGCCACCTACTCTCTTGCGGAAGTAGATTTTAACCTTGCCGGGAGATGTTATGTTGTCCCTTATGGCTGTTATGCCGATACGGTCAACAATGTTATAGCCCTGCTCGAAATCGCCAAACGCAACGGCCTGTGCGCCAGTAACAACGGTCTTGGGCATATCGTCAAAGAAAACAACGCCAGCACCAAGAAGCTGAGGCTTGTAGCCCTCAAAAAGAAGTCTGGGATTAAGCAGGTACGCTCCTGTGGTTGTGTCTTTCAGCTTAAGAATTTCGGTCCAGATTTTTCTGCTCATCACGAACTTTGCATTTGGAAGGTATCCGGTCTTAAGCAAAGAATGGAGAACAATAAGATCGTTGCTTGCAATTACGCCAGCGCCAGCAGTTTCCTTGGTTGTGATCTTGAATCTCTCATAATCAGCGGTAGTCTCGGCATAAGACAAAAAGCCCTTGGGCTTCTTAATCCCGTTTCCTGTAACAAAAGCTTCGTTTTCTTTAAGTCCAAAAGTTCTTCCTGCTTCCGTTCCGATTTCGGCCTCCATGTCTCTGGAAGCATCTTCAAGCAGCTGGAGTGTTATGGAAGGATAAGCATAAAGCTCGTGAGCGGGGATTTCAATTTCTGCAATTGTAGGCGTGGCTGTAGCTGTTCTTGTCTCAAGCTCGTCCACCCATCCTGCGCCCATAAGCGTGTCAAAAATCGGCTTTTTGTAGGAAGCTGCCAAAGTGTTTACGGTTGTAGCGACGCTTCTCATTGGGCTTGTTTCAAAAATCTTTCTTATGATTCTCGTGGAAACATCTACCGGGCAAAGATATCCTCCATCGGGGTCGCTTCCGACCATCATTGTCTTCACGAAAAGCTCTCTTTTTTCTTCGGGAATCTGCGGCATGTACTCTTTTACCAGCTCAACCATGGTTTTCTCATGATTGGCCTCTGAAAAGTTTGCCTGATTAAGAAGCGACTTTCTGAAAGCCTCTCTTATTTCGGGGTCTCCGGCTTTTTTTTCGCCAGACTCTGCCTTTTTTGCCAGCTTAAGCTCAAGATCTTTGTGATCTTTTTCGATATTGGCAAGCTTGGCTGTAATCTCTTCCATTTTCTTCATTTTTTCGGAAATTTCTGCTTCAATTTTTTCCTGCTTTGCTTTTGAATCAGCGTCAAGCTCTCCGAATTTTTTGCTTGTTTCGGCCTGAAGCTTTGTAATTGCACTCAGAGCCGATTCTTGATTTTCCTTCAATGCCTTGATCAATTCTTCATTCATTTTTCGCTCCATTTTTTTGTAAGTTTTTTAATTTCTTCAATGGTTTTTTCTTGCTCTTTTACAGTTTCTGACTCAGTATCGCCACACTTACCAAGTGCTTTGACAATGTAATCAGAGCAAGATTTTGACAGCTTTCCGTATCTAATTACAGTTATCTGCTTAGATACAGGAAGGTTTCTTATTTCGGTTTCGCAAAAGGTGCTTTCTTTTCCTTCAACATAAGGCTCTTCAAGTTTCAGCTCTGAATATATTTTGTTCATTACTGCTTTTTGCTCTTTGGTAAGATCTTGTTTTAGAGCATCTGCTTTAACGGCAAACGCTTTTTTTGGATGAACCTTTATTTTATCGCCATCAGCAACAAAAACATCAAGGCCTTTTCCTTTTTCTTCTGCTTCTTTTTTCTTGTCTTCTGTCAGCTCAACAATTGGAGCGTCAATGCTGACAATTTCAATAGTTTTGCAATATGAGTTAAGCAAATCTTTTTTTGCCGCAACTCTGGCTTCTGGGTTTGCCGGAAGTGTGACCAAACTTCCCTCGTACAGCTTTACCTTCTTGAGATATCTTATTCCCGTGTCCATGTCATACTCGGCAACCTTAACGCTATAGCCGATGCTCATGCTGTCCACACTTCCGGCCTCTATCTGTGGGATTACTCTGCCGGCAACAAATGTGTCAGACATAGGCAGCCTTCCTTTTACATAAAGCCCTTTGTCGTCTTCCCTGCATTCAACAAAAACACCAATTGGTTGCTTCCAATCATGTTGCCACAGGAGTTTAGGCATTCTTTCTCTAAGCGACTCCTCAAAGCAGCCTCTTACGACCACATCGTCCACAAGATCAACGTTCCCAAAAGTACTAAGATAACCATCGAACTCAAAAAAATCTGCTTTTTTGGCTTTATCTTCCACTCTCTGAAACTTAAGCTCTTTGAGCTCTAAAACTAAAAGTCCGTTTTCTTCCATCTCTTTCTCCTTAAATGTATTCTACCGTACAACGGCAGTTAATCAACTCTTCAATCTCTGCGCCAAGGCTGTCGTCTCCTGGATACATTAGCATGGACGCTCCCACTTCAAAAGGCTCGTCAAGCTCAACTTCAATCCCGTCAGTGGCTTGATGTGTTTGCCTGACCTTGTCATCTCCTTCTGTTCTCCATTTTTTTTTCAGTGTAATCGCCACAGCAGCACCCAAGACAATAGATCCTGCTTCTAACATTGTAGCGTTTTCAATTTTTTTAGCAAGTACATTTATCTTTTTTTTTAAAATGTCTGAAGAAGAAAAGCTTGACATCTTTTTTGACTCTTCAACTGCCTTCTTAATTTCGTTAGAATTAAGAGCAGTCTGAGTTCTGCTTGTAAGATGAATTGCCGTTGCAATAAGTATGGTTTTCTGAACTTGATTGTTGCTTGACTCTACTGCCCAGTTGGTTTCTGTTATCGCAATAGAGGATGCGGCTCCTCTGGCTTTTGCTCTTGCTGTTTTTTTGTATTCAGCGGCAAGCTCTCTCGGAGTTGCTTCCGGATTCAGCCTTTGTGCTCTTATGGCCTCTTTGAAAAGACCGCTTTTTGCGGATGCCCAGATAATAAGAATTTGCTTTTTTGCTCTTTCATCAACAACGTCATCGGTATTTTGCTTGATCTGCTGAAACAATTCTTGAAGATAGTCTTCTTCAGCTTTTTCTAAGCCAATCGGAAAACATTTTGACTTGCATTTTTTATAATGATTCTTCAGTATCTCTTCAAGCTTTATTTCAAGCTTCTTGGAAATCGTTGCAGGAGAAGATGTTTTTATGCTTTCAGACACTTCAGAAATTGCCAATAGAAACCATTTTTCAACTTCTATCTTTAGGCTTTTCTCAAGCCTTGCTTTTTCTTTTATCGCTTCATTCGGCTTCATTGTATCCCCAGCTTTCGCTGTCCATATCAGACAGCTTTACAGATCCGCTATTGACCATTACTTCGTCCCCTCCATCCACGGGCGCATATCCTCCTCTTGATCTCACTTCGTTCACGGACACGCTTCCTGTTTCCTTAAGGCTTCTCATAAGTGAGACTTGATATAGGTTCAAAGCTGGGATGTTAAACTCGTCATATGTGAGAATGTTTTTGCTCTTGTATCGGTTTTTGATTACCGCTTCGGTAAGAGCTTCTGCTATAAAAGAAAAAGCAGGTATTACCGCATCTGTATATAAAAACGGTATGGCCACTTCATAATTGCTTTGGGTCATCGTTCCCGATTTTACCAAAGGCAGAGGAACGTTAAATATTCTGTATATACGGTTCTCGTCCGTATCTATTAACGCCATATAGTCCATGTCTCTTGTGTTTCCGGCTGTTGAAACCAAGGCAAAAGATCTGGGAAGAATAAGCGGCTTACCAGCGTTGTTGCTTCCTTTGTGATACCTTTCTAATGTGTCTTTTAGGGCGTTCCCTTCTTCAATGTCAATATCCCCCTCGGTCGGAGAAAGTATTATGCTGTTTTTTAGTCCGTTCCTAAGAAGCGCTGAATTGTGTGAATTTCCGCTGTCTATGTGTAGAACCTCTTGAACAAGAGGGGAAAGCTTAGACAACCCTCTCCATGTGTTCATCCTGCTTCTCTTTACAATCGGCAAGAGTTCGTTAAGTCCATCTTGTGAAATGTATCTCCCGTCTTGGTTGTAATAAGTTCGCCTGTCTTTTAAACTGTCTGTTCTTATGGAGTCTGGCATTTCTTGTCCTATTTTAGCCTCGCCTGAAGAAACAGCAAAAGGCTCTATGCACTGCATTTCAAGAGGCGGGCGGTCAACCCTTCCTCTCAGAACAACAAAGCATTCTCCGGTAAGTTCTAGCGATGTGGACATTTCCAGCCACAACTTTGTTTTGTTTTTTTGGAAAACTTCAATTTCTGGAGATTGAACAACCTCCTTTTCTTGATTTTTGGTAACAAGAGAAAGTGAAGATACTCTTGATGCTATCTTATCTACGGCATCATACACCACTGAGACACCTTCAAACATTCGATATGACATGTGTGGAGTTGATATCTTGGGTGCCTGAGATACATACTCAATGCTGCCATCATTGAGACGCACAATGTTTTGCATCTCCGAAACACCGCTTTTCTTAAAAAAACTAAAAAGCTTCATTTTTTCCTCTCAAAAAAACTACTTCCCAAGATACGGGACACTACATATAATTGCATATTCTTTTTCAAAAAGCAAACATTATTTTTTATGACTGTTTTTTTTGTTTTTCTCTGAAAAAGTCGTTTTTTTTATGTTGCTGATTTTCCTTGCAAAAATGCTCATCGCCCACACGGTGGAGACTTCAAAAAAGAGGAGCTGACGCTATCCTTGGTTTCACCAATGCCATCATCACAGCATCGGCCTTGTTTGGAGATGGGCACCCTTTTGGCTTCTTGTCTACAATTATCTGCCCTTTAGGATTTGTGCTAAACTCTATTTGTCCAAGTTCTGCTGTAAGCTCTTGTATGCAGTTTATTTTCGGGTTTATCGTCAAGAACGGCTGGTTCGGATCTATTTGCCTTTGCAGCAAAACACTGTGGCTTGCCTGGAGCATGTCCCTCAGCGCAAACCATTGCTGCGCACCAAGATTGCTGAACATGTCTTTGTTTTTTATTCCGGTTTTTTTGTATTCTCTGAATGGGTTCAACACCGAGTTTCCGTTGCTGTACGGTGTTGTGGGATATTCGGGCTTTATTACTCTCATGCTGGACTTTACACCAGCTCCCACGCCCACCCTATCATAGACAAGATGCCCTCCTTTCTCTATTATTTCGCTTGTTTTTTGGGCTGTTTCGTAAGTGTCTCCCTCGCTCCAATACCATACATCGGTTATACTGTTTCCTCTTCTTCGG
>Ga0114946_10002612_pt1 | contig 12344 bp, 14 predicted proteins | sample WalLakDeSediment_FD_88676 | JGI IMG/M metagenome (GOLD analysis project Ga0114946, IMG submission 88676) | Lake sediment microbial communities from Walker lake, Nevada to study Microbial Dark Matter (Phase II) - Walker Lake 11/02/13 Deep Sediment | ecosystem: Environmental > Aquatic >...
GGCCGCGGCGTTTGCAGCCATGGCCCGGGCCACATTACCCTGTCCGAAATTGTAGGCGGCCAGTGCCAGATACCAGTCGCCGAAGCGGGCGTGCAGACTTTCCAGGTAATCCAGGGCGGCATGGGTGGATTGGTAGACGTCGCGCCGGCCGTCGTACCAGTCGTCCTGGATCAGGCCGAAGTGCTCGCCGGTGCTGGGAATGAATTGCCAGATTCCCGCCGCCATCCCTGTGGAAGTGGCCTCGGCCGCGTAGCCGCTCTCCACGATCGGGAGCAGGAGGAGTTCGCCCGGCAGGCCGCGGCGCTCGATCTCTGTCAGGATGAAATAGGCGAAGGGCTTGGCCCTGGCGGAGGATACTGTGATGATGTTCGGGTTTCGGCGGTAGTGCTCGATGTAGACCCCAACGCGGGGATGGGACAGAGACTCGGTCATCGCGAATCCCAACTGGGCACGGGTCCAGATGTCGGGGGCGTCTTCGGGTTTAATGACGGGTTGCCGGAGGGCGCGGCTTGCATCGCGCGAGAGGGCCGGTGCCGGTCGTTGGGCGTTGCTCCGCTCCGCGCCTGCGGAAAGCCCGTGAGTGTCCCCGGACGCCGCGGTCTTCGCCGGATCATGCAGGCTGCAGCCGGTGCCCAGCAGGGCGGTGGCCAGCAGGACGAAGGGTAGAGGAAGAAGCCGGATAATCATGGACCTGAAGCATAGTGCAGAGAAGGCATTTCACCAAGCGTTTCGGGCCGATTGTCTGCGCGACTGGTACGCTGGCATGCAGGGACACCGGGTGCTGGAGTTGCTGCGCAGTGAACTCGGTTCGCTGTGTCCGCTGCGCTTCGGGGATTCCTTTCTCGAGCTGGCCCCCGTCGCGCTGGTGCGACCCGAATGGACCGGGGCGGCATGGACGGTACAGGTGGGCTCCGGGAGTGCCGGGCTTCATGCCGAGCCGGACCGGCTGCCGTTGGCGTCGGACACCTTCTCATGCGTGCTGGTGGCCCACGCAGGGGTGTCTTCCGTCGGCGCCGACGCGGTGATCGCAGAGGCCGCGCGCGTGCTCGCGCCCGAGGGGCACCTGTTCCTGCTGGAAACCAATGCGTGTCCTCCGGCCGGGGCGAGCAGCCTCGGGACCTTTGTGCCTGTCGGGCTGCAGCGCCGCGTCTATCGCCGGTGGCTGGAACAGGCCGGCCTGGGCGTCCGCCGCCAACGGACCCTGAGCCTGCTGCCCGGGCAGCTTCCACAGTCGCTCCATCGCCGCCTGGGCCGCGTCGATGCACTGGCAGCGCCATGGCTGCCGTTCCTGGGAAGCTGCGTCCTGACGGTGGCAAGACGTCGGGACGCAGCCCCGCTGTCGCCGCGAGGTTCGCGTCTGCGCTGGTCGCGCGTGTCCGTTCGACCGGGCGGGGCCTCGCAATGGGCATAGGCGACGATGTGGTCTACATCTTCACCGACGGGGCGTGTCGGGGCAATCCGGGGCCGGGTGGCTGGGGCGCGGTACTGCGGTTTGGCGGCAGGGAGCGCGATCTCTACGGCGGGGAGCCCGAGACGACCAACAACCGGATGGAGCTGATGGCAGCGATCCGCGCGCTGGAGGCCCTGAAGCGCCCCTGCCGGGTGGAGCTGCTCACCGACTCGCAGTACGTCAAGCAGGGCATTACGTCCTGGCTGCCGGGGTGGAAGCGGCGGGGCTGGCGCGCCGCCAGCGGCCAGCCGGTCAAGAATCAGGATCTCTGGGAGCAACTCGATGCCCAGGCCCAGCGCCACCGGGTCGAGTGGTTCTGGGTGCGCGGTCACACCGGCCACCCCGAGAACGAGCGTGCCGACCGCTTGGCGAACCAGGCCATCGATGAGATGCTGGCGGGCGACAAATCGGTTCCAGGCGGATAGAGAGGCGGCCCATGCGACAGATCGTGCTCGACACGGAGACCACCGGGCTGGAGCCCTCGGAAGGACACCGCATCATTGAGATCGGCTGCCTGGAGATCGTGAACCGACGGGTTACCGGGGAGCGGTTGCACGAATACCTGCAACCAGACCGCGAGATCGACCCGCGGGCGATCGAGGTGCACGGGATCAGCAACGAGTTCCTGTTGGGCAAACCACGGTTCGCCGAGGTGGTCGATCGCTTCCTGGATTTCGTCGATGGCGCGGAACTGGTCATCCACAACGCGCCATTCGACGTCGGTTTCATCAACCACGAGCTGAGACGGGCCAAGGCGCGGGTGCGCCGTATCGAGGACGTCTGCGGAATTCTGGACACGCTGGTGCTCGCCCGACGGATGCACCCGGGCAGCCGCAATTCCCTCGACGCCCTGTGCAAGCGCTACCAGATCGATGCTTCGGGGCGCGTGCTGCACGGTGCGGTCCTCGATGCCGGCCTGCTCGCCGATGTCTACCTGGCCATGACCGGCGGCCAGGTCACGCTGAGCCTGGAACGGGAGGGACCGGATGCGGCGAGTCCTTCGGCGCCGGTGCGGGCGCGAGCTTCGAGCGCGCCTCTACGCGTCATCGAACCCAGCGCGGAAGAACTCGCGGAACACGACGATCTGCTGGTCCTGCTGGACCAGTCGTCGGGCGGCTCCTGCCAATGGCGGCGCTTGTCTGGCTGAACGATATCCCCGCAATCTCGCGCAGTGCCGGTCGAGCCGCCGGCCTGCTGGCGGGATGCCGTGAATACATCCCTGTAGGCTTGGCGGCAGCATCCCTGCTGCCGACACCCGTCAGCAGGCCGGCGGCTCGACCGCAACGATTCGGGCGTATTCCGCGAATCGTCGTGGAAGCCCTGCCTGCCAGGCGTGGGATCAGGCGTTCTTCAGAATCCGGCCGCGCTCGCGCTGCCAGTCGCGTTCCTTGTCGACTGCCCGCTTGTCGTATTCCTTTTTGCCCTTGGCAAGGCCGATCTCCAGCTTGGCCTTGCCGCGCTTCCAGTACAGCGATAACGGCACCAGCGTGTAGCCCTTGCGTTCCACGGCGCCGATCAGCCGGTTGATCTCGGAGCGTTGCAGCAACAGCTTGCGCGTGCGGCTCGGGTCCGGATGGATGTGGGTCGAGGCCGTCGGGAGCGGCGTCACGTGGGCGCCGAACAGCCACGCCTCGCCGTTGCGCAGGAGCACGTAGGATTCGCTCAACTGCGCGCGCCCGTCGCGCAATGACTTGACTTCCCAACCCTCCAGGACCAGTCCGGCCTCGAGCCGGTCCTCGATGAAGAAGTCATGCCTCGCCTTGCGGTTGACCGCGATGGTGTTGGATGCGGCCTGGTTCTTGGGGTTCTTTTTCGCCATAACGCTTCAGTATACCAAGGCATCTGCGCGCACGGCTGACTTCCTGCCGCCTATTCCAGCCTGCCTCAGGCGGTCAGTTGAGCCCCTGCCGGGGTTGCCGCACAATCCGGAAAAACCAGGGGGAAGCTTTGATGCCAGCGACGGTCTCCATCCACGGTCAGTGGTCCACCCGATTGGCCTTCATCCTTGCGGCGACGGGTTCGGCGGTCGGACTGGGGAACATCTGGCGTTTCCCCTACATCGTCGGTGACAACGGCGGCGGCGCCTTCGTGCTGGTCTACCTCGCCTGCATCCTGCTCATCGGGCTGCCGATCATGATGGCCGAGATCCTGCTGGGGCGCCGCGGGCGCCAGAGCCCGATCAACACCATGCTGACGGTGGCGCGCGAAGAGGGACTGAGCCGCGGCTGGGGTCTGATGGGCTGGATCGGGGTGCTCGCCGGGTTCCTGATCCTGTCCTTTTACAGCGTCATCGCCGGCTGGGCGCTGGCCTATGTCTTCAAGTCCGGGAGCGGCGGATTCATCGGGCTCGATGCCGAGGGCTCGTCGGAAATGTTCGGGACCATGCTGGCGAGCCCGGAAGCCCTGCTGGCGTGGCACACTATTTTCATGGTGATGACAGCCATGGTCGTCGCCCGCGGGGTGCGCTCGGGGCTGGAGCGGGCGGTGACCATCCTGATGCCCCTGCTGGTGCTGCTGCTGGTCGTCCTGGTCGGCTATTCCATGGCGCAGGGCGAGTTCATGGCCGGCGTGCAGTTCCTGTTCCAGCCTGACTTCTCCGCGCTCTCGGCGAATGCGGTACTGCTGGCGATGGGGCAGGCCTTCTTCACGCTGAGCCTTGGTATGGGCGCGATCATGGTCTACGGCAGCTACCTGAGCAGCGATGCCTCCGTGGCGAAGACCTCCGGCGCGGTGGTGGCCGCGGACACCCTCGTCGCCCTACTCGCCGGGCTCGCGATCTTCCCCATTCTCTTCGCCGCGGGGCTCTCCCCGGGACAGGGCCCCGGCCTGATCTTCGTGACCCTTCCGCTGGCCTTTGCCGAGATGCCGATGGGGCTGTACTTCGGGACCATCTTCTTCGTGCTGCTGGTCTTCGCGGCCTGGACCTCGGCGATCTCCCTGATCGAGCCGGCGGTCGCCTTCCTGGTGGAAAACCTGTCATTGACCCGGGTGTTCGCGACCACGCTGGTCGCCATGTTCGCCTGGCTGCTTGGCATCGGCGCCCTGCTGTCGCTGAACGTCTGGTCCGGCTACACGCTGTTCGACATGGGGATTCTCGACCTGCTCGACTACCTGACGGCAAACATCCTGTTGCCGCTCGGCGGTTTCCTGATCGCGCTGTTCGTTGGCTGGCGCATGACCGAGCGCTCGGTGCAGTCGGAATTGCGCCTGAAACTCGGCTTCGTCTACAGCCTGTGGTATTTCCTGGTCCGCTACGTGGCGCCGATCGCGATCCTGGTGGTATTCCTGCGCGCTGTCGGCGTGGTCTGATGACCACACGTGTCCAGCGATCGGAGTGGGTACCGTATTCCGCCGAGCAGATGTTCGACCTGGTCAATGATGTCGAGTCCTACCCGGAGTTCCTTCCCCACTGCCGCAGTGCCCGGATTCTCGAGTCACGGGACGGCCGGGTCAAGGCCACGATCGAACTGGCCAAGGGGGCGCTGCACAAGTCGTTCACCACGCTGAACCGGCTGGAGGCACCGCACCTCATTGATATACGCCTGGTGGATGGCCCGTTCCGCAGTCTTCACGGGTCCTGGAGTTTCACCGAGCAGAAGGGGCGCGGCACGCGGATCGCGCTGGATCTCGAGTTCGAGTTCTCCAACCGCCTGATGGCGCTGGCGATCGGTCCGGTCTTCAATCACGTGGCCAACTCGCTGGTCGATGCCTTCGTGCGCCGGGCGAAAGTCATCCACGGAGAGGGTCATGGTTGAGCCGGGAAACGTGCAGGATGGCGAACCGATCGCCGTGGAGGTGGCCTACGCGCGTTCCGACGTGCAGGTCGTGATCCCCGTGCGGGTGCACACGGGCGCCACGGTCGCGGATGCGCTGAGCCAATCGAAGATCATCGAACGCTTCCCGGAGATCGATCTGGAGACGGCGAAGGTCGGTATCTTCGGCAAGCTGACCCGGATGGACACGGTACTGAAGCCCCGGGACCGGGTGGAGATCTACCGCCCCCTGATCGCGGACCCCAAGGAGGTCAGGCGGCAGCGCGCCGCGGAGGGCAAGCCGACGAAGAAGGGCGGCGCATCCGCCGGTGAAGGCGGCGCCTCCGAGACTTCGTAGGGTGCAACGAGCGTAGCCAATGGCACCGTCCAGGACGCTCAGTCGCCGGTCTTCGCAGGGGGATTCGTGTCCTCGATCCTTGCCACGCGGCCGCCTTCGAAGAAGACACTGACCCTTCGTTTCTCGGTCTGACCACGGCCGGGTCGGAAGTAGTAAACGTAATCCCAGCGGTCCTCCCGGATGAAGGTTCCGCGGACCTGGGGCGACCCGAGGAGGAACTCCACCTGCTCTGGCATCATGCCTTCGCGGAGCTGTGCGACCTTGCTGTCCTCGATGGCGTTACCCTGCTGCACGTCGAGGCGATAGGTGGGAATGCCGCTGCAGGCGCTGAGCAGAGTTGCGACGGTGGCAATAGAAATGAGAATCTTAAGCATCAGGCGGGCGTGTCCCGTGATCCGGTTCAGGGCATGGCGCCCGATCTTACAACAATCCGCCCCGGGTCAGCAGCAGGTGTCCGGGCGACGAGGGGACTTCCAGTGGAAACGCAAAACCTCAAGAAGGCGGGGCTCAAGGTCACGTTGCCGCGCATGAAGATCCTCCAGATCCTCGAGGAGTCCGAGACCCGCCACCTGACCGCCGAGGCGATCTACCGCGAACTGCTGGATTCCGGAGAGGAAATCGGTCTGGCCACCGTCTACCGGGTGCTGACCCAGTTCGAGGCGGCGGGTCTGGTCTCGCGCCTGCACTTCGAGGGCAACCAGGCCGTTTTCGAACTGGATCGGGGCGGTCATCACGACCACATCATCTGCAACCAGTGCGGACGCGTCGAGGAGTTCCTCGACGAGACCATCGAACAGCGCCAGCGCCAGATCGCGAAGGAACACGGTTACCGGATCAAGGACCACGCCCTGGTCCTCTACGGGGACTGCCTCGACGAGGACTGCCCGCACCGCGGGTAGGGCGTTTCACCACGCGGGTAGGGCGTTTCACCACGAAGGACACGAAGGCACGAAGGGGTGCTGAATGGGGTTGTTGTGGCTGTGCGCCACGGATCCACACGGCCAAAAAATTCCCTTTCAACCAAGGTCGCGATCCCTGATGGAAGCCCGAATGCCACTCCGCGCACCCGCAACCTCGACCCCAAAAGAATTCTTCGTGCCTTCGTGTCCTTCGTGGTAAATCTGCCCTTTCAGCCGGGCTGCCGGGGGCGACCCTGCTTTGCGGCCATGGGTGGGTGCGAGGCCCGTCGGGTTACGCCCTTTGGGCTAACCCGACCTACAGTTTGCTCATCAAGAAGCCCATTGGACCAACACCCAAGAGTCCGATGGAAGCTCGAATTCCACTCCGCGCACCCTCACCACCAACCCCAAAAAAATCTTCGTGTTCTTCGTGTCCTTCGTGGTAAATCCGCCCTTTCAGGTGCAAGAGTGAAGCATCAAGAGGGGTCTGCGGTGGCGAGGCCGGGATCGGGATTGCGGCCGGAGGCGGATTCCAGCATTTCCCGGGCATGCGCCAGGCTGCGTTCGGTCATTGCCACACCTCCGAGCAGGCGTGCGATCGCCTCGATGCGGGCGCCTGCGTCCAGTGCCGAGATCTCCGTGCGCGTTTGATTCCGTGCGCGGTGCTTGGTCACCTGCATCTGCTGGTGCGCCTGAGCCGCGACCTGCGGCAGGTGGGTCACGCAGAGGACCTGGTAGCGCTCGCCGAGGCCGCGCAGTTTCCAGCCGACGACCTCTGCCACCGCGCCGCTGATCCCGCTGTCCACCTCGTCGAAGATCAGGGTATCGACCGCCTGTTCCGCGCTCGCGAGCACCTGTAGCGCGAGCCCGATGCGGGAGAGCTCGCCACCGGAGGCGACCCGGGCCAGGGGCTGGGCCGCGGTTCCGGGGTTGGCGGCGACCATGAACTCGATGCGGTCCTGCCCGTGCGGACCTGTTTCGTCGGGTCGTGTTTCCAGATCGATGTGGAACCGGCCACCTGGCATGCCGAGTTCCTGCATCGCCTCTGTGACCGCGGCATCGAGGCGCTTTGCCGCCTTGCCGCGCGCCCGGGTCAGGGCGGCGGCGGCCTCGCCATAGGCGGTGTGCGCGGTCGCGAGTTCCCGTTCGAGGGCATCCAGTGCCGCATCGCCGGCGTCCAGTGCCTCCAGTTCCTCCTCCATCCCGCGCAGCAGATCGGCCAGTTCGTCGGCCTCCACCCGATGCTTGCGGGAAAGCCGGAGATAGAGGCTGAGCCGGGCGTCGATCTCGTCGAGGCGCTGCGGGTTGATTTCGACATGGTCGGCCATGCGGCGCAACTGGTCGCTGGCCTCCTGCATCTGGATACGCGCGGACTCCAGGAGTTCGAGCACCGGATGGATCCGCGGGTCGTGCCGCGCCGCCTCCTGCAGTCCGGACAGGACCTGTCCGATGCCGTGGTCGAGTCCGGTATCGGCGTCGATGGTCTCGTGCGCGGCCTGCAGCGCCGTCAATACCTCCGAGGCATGGGCCAGCAGGGTCTGTTCGGCGGCGACTTCCGCGTATTCGCCTGCAACCGGTGCGAGTTCGGCGAGTTCCGCGGTCTGGAACCGCAGCAAGTCGATCCGGTCACCGGCACTGGCGAGTCGGGCCCGCGCCGCATCAAGGCGCTCGCCGGCGGCGCGCAGGGCGCCATGTGCCGCTGCCATCCGGGCAAGCAGGCCGGGGTCGACGAAACCGTCCAGGAGTGCGCGCTGGGCGTGCCGTTGCAGGAACTGCTGGTGTGCGTGCTGGCCGTGGATGTCCACCAGCCACTGTCCCAGGTCCTTCAACTGCGCCATCGTCACCGGGCTGCCGTTGATCCACGCCCGGCTCTTGCCCTGCGCCGTGATCACGCGGCGCAGCAGGATGGCGCTCGCGCCCTCATCGTCGCCCGGGTTGTCCGCCAGGGCCCTTTCCCGAAGCCACGCCGCTGCCGGATGCTCCGGGGACAGTTCGAAACCGGCGCTGAGATCGGCCTGGTCCGCGCCCGTGCGCACGCTGGCGGCATCGGCGCGATCGCCCAGCAGCAGCCCGATCACGTCGATCAGGATCGACTTGCCGGCCCCGGTCTCGCCGGTCAGCGCAGTCATGCCGGCGCCCAGCTCGACCTCCAGATTGTCGATGATGGCGAAGTCCCGAACGGTGATGTGCCGCAGCATCGTGCCTCTGCTCCCCGCTTTCAGGGATGCTCGCCCCAGCGCAGCTTGGATCGCAGCATGCGCAGGAAGTGGTGGTTGCGGGGGTGCAGGAGCATCAGCGACTGCGGCCGGCGCTGAATCCGGAGGATGTCCCCCGGCGCGAAGTCCAGGTTCTTCTGGCCGTCCAGCGCCACCTGGGCCGGCGAGCGGCTGCCGCTGCTCAGCTTGATCTCGATGATCGCCCTGCCGCTGACCACCAGCGGGCGGTGATTCAGACTGTGGGGGCAGATCGGGACGATGATCATCGCATCGAGATCCGGGGTCAGGATGGGCCCGCCGGCAGACAGCGAATAGGCCGTGGAGCCGGTCGGCGTGGCAATGATCAGGCCGTCGGCGCGCAGACGGCCCACGTCGAGTCCGTCGATGAAGGTGTCGAACTCGATGACGCGGATCACATTCTGCACGTGCAGCACGGCGTCGTTCAGTGCCACCCCCTGGTGGATCGGGCTGCCGTCCCGGAGCAGGGTCGTTTCCAGCATCGCCCGGGGTTCCAGCTCGTAGGCCCCGTCGAGCACCGCGTTCAGTTCCACCACCGCATCGTCCGGCAGGACGTCCACCAGAAATCCCAGTCGGCCGAGATTGATGCCCAGCATCGGGGTCTCGTGCAGCGCAGCCGCGCGCGCGGTGGCCAGCAGGGTCCCGTCGCCGCCGATCACGACCACCAGGTCCGCCTGCTCGGCCATCTCCTCCAGGCCGGCGATTCTGAAGGCGCCGGGGTTCACACAACCCCCGATGCCCTGTTCCAGGATCACGTCGGCGCCACGCTGGCGCAGCGCGTCCAGCAGGGTCGCGACCAGCGGGGCGGTGCGGGAATCGGCTGATTTGCCGACGAGTCCGATGGTGCTGAAGCTTCGTTGCATCCGTGCATTATCCGGTAAACCGTGGGCACGCGCATCCGCCCTGGATTGGCCCGGTCCCGTTGCGTTGGGCCCCAGAGGGCAGATCCGGCCTTGACTGGATCGGGGCTTGGCATAGACTGCATTGGCACTCGGCGGACTGAAGCGCTGACAAGAGAATGAACATGCAGGACATACAACTCGATTCACGGGCGCGGACACTGTTGCGCACATTGATCGAAAGCTATATCCGCGAGGGGCAGCCGGTCGGATCCAGAACGCTGGCGCGCACCAGCGGCCTGAACGTGAGTCCCGCGACGATACGCAACGTGATGGCCGATCTCGAGGGAATGGGGCTGGTGCATGCGCCGCACGCCTCGGCCGGCCGCATCCCGACCGCCGCGGGCTACCGCCTGTTCGTCGACGCGCTGCTTGAGATCCGCGCGCCCAACCGGGAACAGGTCGAGGCCATCGAGTCCCGTTTCAGCCCCGGAGCCTCGACCCAGGACCTGCTGGACACGGCGGGGAGCGTGCTCTCCAGCGTGACCCGCCTGGCGGGAATGGTGCGGCTCCCGCGAAACCGGCAGGTAGCGCTGAGCCAGATCGAATTCCTGCGCCTGAGCGAGCGCCGGGTCCTTGCGATCCTGGTGATCGACGGCAAGGAGGTGCAGAACCGTGTCCTGGAGCTGGAGCGCGACTACCTGCAGCCAGAGCTGCAGAACATGGCGAACTATCTGAACGCCCATCTGGCCGGTCAGAGTCTGCATATCGTGCGGGGCCAGCTGCTGGCCGAGATGCGTTCGGTGCGGCTTGACCTCGATGCGATGATGCTTGCGGCGATCGATCTCGGTGAGCGGGCGATCGGCGAAGACGAACCGGACGACATGCTCGTTGCGGGCGAGACGCAACTCCTTGGTTACGATGAGCTGGCCGACATCCATCGGCTGCGGCAGCTGCTCGAGGCATTTCACGAGAAGCGTGAGATCCTGGCCATCCTGGATCAGTGCATCCGCGCCGACCGGGTGCAGATCTTCATCGGCCGGGAGTCGGGGCTGGAGTGGTTCGAACACTGCTCCGTGGTGACCGCCCCGTACAGCGTCGACGGGGAGATCGTCGGAGTGCTGGGCGTGGTGGGTCCCACCCGAATGTCCTATGACCGGGTGATCCCGATCGTCGATATCACCGCACGGCTTCTCGGCGCGGCCTTGAATTCCCGCGGCGAACCCCCAAAGACCCGATGACAAGGCGACAATTGATTAGCACCAAGGCTCCGCAGGTGTTCAGATTGGCGCTGTTTCAAGGGACGCTCCTGTGGGAGGCCAGCCTCTGGGCGAAGGTTTTCCCCCGTTAGGTCGCCGAGAGGGCTCGCCTCCCACAAGGGACGGCCATGCAGGGGAGGGCGTTGCGCACGAGCGGATTCCCTGCGGAGCTTGCGTGATAATCAGGAAGCGGCATTGGTCGCTTCATTCGCATTTCATTCTTCAACCAGCAAGAGGAACCTATGTCCAATCAGCGGGAGAACGGGGAACAGGACAGCGATCCGACCCGTAGCACGCCGGAAGGCGGACCGGAGACCGCGTTTTCCGGTGCAGATGCCGAAGATGCAGGGGACGTCCATGCCCGTCTGGCCGAACTCGAGGAGTTGGCCGAGCAGCGCCGCGAGCAAGTGCTGCGCGCGCAGGCGGAGTTGGAGAACCAGCGCCGGCGCTTCGAGCGCGACCTGGAGTCCGCGCACAAGTACGCGATGGAGCGGTTTGCCGCCGAGTTGCTGAACGTCTGCGACAGTCTCGAGATGGGCCTCGATGCCGCGCGCAAGACCAGCGATGCCAGCAGCATCATCGAGGGCACCGAACTCACGCTGAAGGCTTTCCACAAGGCGTTCGAGAAATTCGGCATCGAGGCGGTGGAGCCCACGGGCGAACGCTTCGACCCCGAACGGCACCAGGCGATGACCACCCAGGAGAGCAGCGAACATCCGCCAAACACCGTGTTGCTCACCATGCAGAAGGGTTACCTGCTGCAGGGGCGCGTCCTTCGGCCGGCCATGGTGATCGTGTCGCGGGCGCCATCCGACGGCAATGCTTGAAAACGCGGGTTCGTCCCCCATATCCCTCACAGACAGGCAGCGACCGGACGCCGAACGCTGCGCCTACCCAATTCATTGCAGGAGCCTTTAACCATGGGAAAGATCATCGGTATTGACCTCGGCACCACCAACTCCTGTGTCGCCGTGATGGATGGCGGCCAGGCCAAGGTGATCGAGAACAGCGAAGGGGGCCGCACCACGCCCTCGATCGTCGCCTTCACCGAGGACGGGGAGGTGCTGGTCGGGCAATCCGCCAAGCGCCAGGCCGTGACCAACTCGCAGAATACGCTGCACGCGGTCAAGCGCCTGATCGGCCGTCGCTTCGAGGAGAAGGAGGTCCAGAAGGACATCAAGCTGGTCCCCTACAAGATCATCAAGGCCGATAACGGGGATGCCTGGGTCGAGGTGCGCGGCAAGAAGATGGCGCCACCGGAGATCTCCGCCCGCGTGCTGCAGAAGATGAAGAAGACCGCCGAGGACTACCTGGGCGAGACCGTCACCGAGGCCGTGATCACCGTGCCGGCGTATTTCAACGATTCGCAGCGGCAGGCCACCAAGGACGCGGGCCGAATCGCGGGCCTGGACGTCAAGCGCATCATCAACGAGCCGACCGCTGCGGCGCTGGCCTATGGCCTCGACAAGAAGCGGGGCGATCGCAAGATCGCGGTGTACGACCTCGGCGGCGGCACCTTCGACATCTCGATCATCGAGATCGCGGAGGTGGAC
>Ga0114946_10002613_pt1 | contig 12341 bp, 11 predicted proteins | sample WalLakDeSediment_FD_88676 | JGI IMG/M metagenome (GOLD analysis project Ga0114946, IMG submission 88676) | Lake sediment microbial communities from Walker lake, Nevada to study Microbial Dark Matter (Phase II) - Walker Lake 11/02/13 Deep Sediment | ecosystem: Environmental > Aquatic >...
AAAAATCATCAATCTGAAAAATGTAAACGGTAGACGAGCCCTGATGACGTTGTACGAATCCATCACCAACCGGTACAGCTTCAACATGAGCGTCAACGGCGAATCACGCGAGTTGACACGCGGTGAGTTACAGGTCTACTTCCGGGATGCTGATCCCGAACTGCGCGCAGCCGCTTACCGGGAGTTCTTTCGCGTGTACAGCGGTGACGCAACCATCTTGGGGCAGATTTACCAGTATATGGTGCGCGACTGGCGCAGTGAAAATGTGGACCTGCGGGCTTACAGCGATCCCTTAGCCGTCCGCAATCTGGTAAACGATGTGCCTGACGAAGTGGTCCAAACTTTACTGGCCGTGTGCCGCCAAAATGCGCCCCTTTTCCACCGTTATTTTCGGCTGAAGGCGCAGGCGCTGGGTCTGGGAAAGCTGCGCCGCTACGACATCTACGCCCCAATAGGCGCGAGTGAGCCAAGCTACCTCTTTGCCGAAGGAGTGCGGCTAACCCTGGAGAGCCTACACCGGTTTGATCCCCAGGTGGCCAGCCTGGCACAGAAAATCTTAGACGAAAACCACCTGGACAGTGAGGTACGCAAAGGTAAACGAAGTGGCGCTTTTTGTGCCACCATTGCGCCTGAGTTGACGCCCTGGATTTTGCAGTCATATCAGGGTCGCACGGATGATGTCACCACGCTGGCCACGAAATCGGGCACGGTATCCATGCGCTCCTGGCAGCCGAGCATAGTATTCTTACGCAGCATGCCTCGCTGCCGCTGGCGGAAACGGCCTCGACCTTTAGCGAAATGCTGCTGGTGGATCGTTTATTGGAGATTGATCCGGATCCGGCCGTGCGGCGCGATCTGCTCTTTGGGCAGATGGATTCAGCCTACGCCACCATTATGCGCCAGGCATTCTTTGCCATATTTGAGCAGGAGGCCCATACCCTCATACACGACGGGGGCTCGGTGGAAACAGTATCAAAACTGTACCTGGACAATTTGCGCGAGCAGTTTGGGGACTCGCTGGAGCTCAGCGATGATTTTCAGCATGAGTGGGTAGCCATTCCCCATTTCTACAGCACCCCGTTCTACGTCTACGCTTACTCATTTGGCCAGCTGCTGGTGCTCTCCCTCTACCGGCAGTTCAAGCAGGAAGGGGATGCTTTCAAGCCCCGCTATCTGGCAATTCTGGCAGCGGGTGGTTCTGACTCGCCGGAGAATATTTTGCAGCGGGCCGGTATTGACATTCGCGCGGCTGCATTCTGGCAGGGTGGCTTTGATGTCCTGGCCGAGATGTTGGCTGAACTTGAGGCGACTTCACCGGCGCCGGTTTAGGCCGGCCCACAGCGATAACTGCGACGGCATCGGATTAGCGGCTGCCTCGCTTGCCGGCCGCCCGCAACTCTGTTGAGGAAATATCGCGGCGGAAGCGTTCGCTGGGGATAGTAGCAAACAGCGTGGCAAATTCTAATGGGAGTTCCAGCTCGCTGGCTTCATGGAAACGGCCGTCGTAATATTTGCGGCCGGCCACCAGAAAGGTGCAGCCGCGCTGCTGAATCTCTGATAGAGCAGCATTCATCTGCGCCGGTTCGTGACGGTAATAGCGGGGGCTAAGGACCCGCACGGCCGTATCATAGCCGATGACAAAAGTGGCTCCAGGAAAAAGGCGGGCCTTCTCCAGAAAGGTGGGCGCGCTGCTGGCATAAACAGTCCAACGGCCGGCGAATTGGGCCACCCGATCCAGCACCGCGTGCGGGGAGAGAAAGGGCTTATCCACATTCACGGCTGCCAGCTCAAAGTTGATGGCGCGGCCCAGCATCTCCTCAGCGACCCGCGCCAGTTCCAAATGACCATCATGCAGCGGATTGAAGGCGCCCGAAAGCAGGGTCGCCGGCTGCGTGTGGGCCAGGCATAATGTCCCATCGGGGTTCACGCCAAAGTACCGGCTGCGGCCCTGACACAGCTGCCGCGCCTCATGGACCAGATCAGCGGCCGTGGCTTCCAGCTGGTCGCCAGCCAGCAATGGCAGATCGACCTCATCGGCCAGCCCCGTAATTTCGGCCACTACATTCAAAATGAGGCGGCTAACCAGCTCCTCTTCCTCGGCTCGATTGCGCACCCCTTTTTCTAGGAACAGGCTGCGGCGAATGACGCGCTCCTGGCTCCAAGCCGCAATATAGGCCCGATGGTCGCCTCGCTTGGGGCGATCGGTAACGATGGTGGCCGTGCAGGCCAGACCAATCACCGGTTCGCCTTCCTGGCACAGATGGCGAGCGCGGGTGAAAGCGCGCCCGGCCATAAAGCCAGCCGTATCCGCCGACACATATTTCTCCGGCCGGCGACCAAGAAAGTCGTGGAAGGCGGCCTCATCATAGGGAACAAGCGCCTCCAACAAGGTGCGGGTAGCACCAGCCACACCCAAAATCCAGGAAAGGGCTTGTGTACCGGCTCCGGCGGTAACCATCACCAGTCGCACCGGGTTGTCATGCAATCTTTGGACGAATTGGCGAACAGCTTGATCCATGATGATTCGTAATCCCAGCTTTACTGCGCTCGATTGTAACAAGATTGGGGCTAGTTGCCAGCGGGCCAGGGTTGTGCTACTTTTTCGCCCGTGGAAGTGCGCGAGAGAAATTTGTTGCCGGCGGCCATTTTGCTGCTGGGAGGTCTGACTTTGGCCGTACTCGGACAGATGCTGTGGCCTCTGTTTGCCCCGGCGGCGCGCGGCTGGTTGATCCCCATTGTGGCTGCCGGTGTGGGTTCATTCCTACTGGCCGGGCAGCTATTTGCCGAGCGCCAGCTGCCCTCTAACTGGCTCCTTCCCGGCAAACAGTTAGCTGTTTATCTGGGACTGCGGGGCAGCCAGTTGCTGCTCCTCCTGTTTGCTCCCTGGCTGGCCCTGCTAGCCTGGCTGGCCGGCGGCGATCAGCTATTGATGATCCATGCTGGGGTGGGCTGGACGGCCTGGGTTTTGCTCTGGCTGACGCTGCTGCTGGGCAGTTGGCGCCCTGGTGAAAGGTGGCAACCACGAATCAACCGATTTGACGCCCTTTTCTTGCTGGTTGTCCTGGTGGTCGCTTTTCTGCTGCGGGGCGTGGGGCTGGCTGCCTGGCCGGACACTTTGTCAGGAGATGAAGGGTCAGCCGGTCTGGCAGCCTTGATGTTCCTCGACGGCCGCGCCAATAATCCTTTCACTGTCGGCTGGTTCTCCTTTCCCTCCTTCTATTTTGCCGTACAAAGCCTGGGTATTTTGCTGTTGGGCCAGACAACCGAAGCCCTGCGCATTACTTCATCATTGGCCGGCGCACTGAATGTGGTGGCTATCTACTTTCTGGGGCGCGCCTTTTTTGACCGCGGCACCGGCTTGCTGGCAGCGGCGTACCTGTCAACCGCCCATTTTCACATCCATTTCAGCCGGATTGGCCTCAACAACATCTGGGACAGTCTGTTTATTACCCTCGTCCTGGCGGGGATAGCCCACGGCTGGCGTAGTGGCCAGCGGCGCAGCTTCATCCTGGCCGGGTTTGCTCTCGGACTGGGACAATATTTTTACGCTTCGATCCGTACACTGCCCTTGCTGTTGCTGCTGTGGGCCGGTCTGGCTCTGTGGCGGCAGCGCACCACATTTCAGCAGCGCCTGCCTGACCTGGCATTGACCGCCTACATCGCCTTGCTGCTGGTTTTGCCGCTGGCGCTCTTTTTTGGGCAGCATCCCGATGAATTTCAAGCGCCACTGCAGCGGGTAACAATTCTGGACGGCTGGCTGGAGCGAGAAATGACAGTAACGGGGCAATCGGCAGGGCAAATCTTAGGTGAACAGATGCGCCGGTCGCTGTTGGGCTTTACCCATGAACCGCTGCGGCTGCTGTATGACCCGGGCATGCCGCTGCTGCTGCCGGCCGCCGGCGCCCTGTTTTTGCTGGGATTGTTGGGACTGGTGGCACAACCCCGTCTGCCCAACCTGCTTCTGATCCTGCCGCTGATTGCGGTAGTGGTTATGGGTGGGTTGAGTCAGGATCCACCGGCGTCACAGCGGTATATGCCGGCCATGCCGTTGGTGGCTCTGATTTTGGTTTACCCGCTGCGGCAGGCGTGGGAATGGTTGACGGCCGTTTGGCCGGCGCGCCAGCAATGGGTAACGGCAGGCATCATCGCCAGTATGGCCTTGCTGATGATCACCGATGCCCATTACTATTTTGTGCAGATTCGGCCGCATTATGTTTTGGGCGGGTTCAACACCCAAACGGCAACGGCCATTGCTAACTTTTTACAGGAGCAAGCACCACCCAACCAGTTGGTCTATTTCGCCGGCTTCCCCCGCATGGGTTACCGCAGCTTATCTACCATTCCTTACCTGGCGCCAGAAATGCGCGCGCATGATCTCAACGAACCGTTGACGGCGCCCCCTGATTGGCATATGGCACGGCCGTCCATTGTCATTTTCCTGCCTGAGCGGCTGTCAGAGTTACAGTTTTGGGAAATGGCGGCTCCGGACGGCCGTCGGGAGGACATCTACCTGCCCAATGGCCTCCACCTTTTCACCGCTTATATCCTCGACTAGATCGACAAGGGCGTGACCTGTCCGGCCACGCCCTTGTCAAGAATCTGAGAGAGTACAAAAGTCTGGGAGACTTTTGTACTCTTGCGCTGCGCAAGCAGTTGTTATCCGACCGGTTGTTAACCGGCCGGTTCTTCGGCCAACAGCGCCGGCAACAGTCCTACCCGCTCGTTAAACGCATCAATCAGCGCATCCAGCTCATCCACGTGGCCGTGAATACTGGTCCAATAATTGGGATCATACCATTGCGCCTGGATTTCCTCGTAGGTCTTACCCTGCTGTTCCACCCAGGTGAAGTACTTCAGATTGTGCACCCGCTGGCGGTCGACATAAGTCAACTCCAGCATACCGTCTGTTGTTTCGCCGAGCATGTAACGTTGGAAAACGCCAGCCGCGTCCAGGGTAGTGAATGGCCCTAACTCTTCTGTTAGTTCCACCAGGCGGCTTTCATACATTTCCATGGAATCCGTGGCCACGGTGATGATCACGTCATTGGCATCCATCTCGTAATATTTGGCCGTCTTAATGGCCGCCAGCACGTTAGCAACACTGGAGATACCTAGCAGCGGCAGGTCGGCGACGAGGACCGGATCCACACCCTGGCTGATCAAGTACTCCTGGCCGGCCGGCTCGCAGAATAGGCGGACAAGGCCCATGGTGGCCGCGTCATCTATGGCGGTCACGATGTCGGTATTCTTAACGTTGTGAATCCAGGGCACATGCTTATCGCCAATGCCTTCAATACGATGAGCGCCAAAACCGTTGTTGAGCAGGGTGGGGCATTGCAGCGCCTCGCTGGCTACGATCTTGCTGTGCGGGAACTGCTCTTTCAAGTAGTCGCCGCAGGCGATGGTGCCGCCAGAGCCGGTGTTGGAAACGGTGGCCCGGAAACGGTCGCCTTCGCCCATCACTTCGCAAAGGGCTTCCATCATGGCCCGGCCGGTCACTTCGTAATGCCACAGGTAGTTGCCAAACTCCTCAAACTGGTTGAAGATGACCAAATCTTGCCCGGAGCGACGCAGTTCCCAACATTTGTCAAAGATTTCCTTGACGTTGCTTTCCGAACCGGGGGTTTTGATGGTCTCGCCGGCCACGTTGGCCAACCATTCAAAGCGCTCCTTGCTCATGCCTTCCGGCAGAATGGCGATGGATTCGCAGGCGAGCAGATTGGAGTCATAAGCGCCACCGCGGCAGTAGTTGCCGGTGGAGGGCAGACTGCCTTCTGCGTAGTCGGGTCGAACTGGCCCGTCACCAGTCGGGGCACCAGGCAGCCGAAAGCGGCGCCGACTTTATGCGCGCCGGTGGGGAACCATTTGCCTAACAGGACAACGATGCGGGCGTCTATGCCGGTGATCTCTTTGGGCAGCACCAGATAGTTGACGCCACCGTACTTGCCACCGCTCTCTTTGGGCTCATTATGCCAGTTGATGCGGAAGAGATTGACGGGGTTCAGATCCCAGAGGCCAACTGATTCCAGCCGCGCCTTGATGGCCTCAGGAATCAGGTCGGGGTCAATCATCTGTTTGAAAGTAGGGATGATGATGTTTTGCTCGCGAGCGCGTTGCACGGCGCGTTCCAGCTTAGCTTCATCATGGATAGTCAGATCAATTAAATCGCTCATGGTTTTTCCTTGTGGAGAGACTGGTGACCAGAGACTAATTCGTCTCCAATCTCTAGTCACTAATTTTCTCCATAACTCTTTTCAAGTCGTCTAAGTTTGGCTCCACGCGGTTGGCTTTCGTGCCGACCATCTCCACGCTCTTCATTGCCCCGGCCACATCCTTCAGGCCGTTGCCGGTGTTCAAGATGACGATACGATCGTCGGCCGAAACAAGCCCAAGCGCTATCGCTTTCACCAAACCGGTGTGAGCGGCTGCTCCGGCCGGTTCGCCAAAGACGCCGGTAGCGCGGGCCAGCGCGGGAATCGAAGCCAAAATATCGTCGTCGCTAACGCAGATGTAGGCGCCGTTGGTCTCGGTCACGGCCGCCAGCGCCTTGATCCGGTCGCGGGGCAAGCCAGCGCTAATGCTGTCGGCCACCGTCACGCCAGAGACCGGCGCCTTGGTCAATACGTCTTCGCCATCGCGCCAGGCCTCGTACATAAAGGCGCTGCCTTCTGCCTGCACGCCGTAGATGCGGGGCATCCGGTCAATCCAGCCTAAAGCCAGCAAATCCTTCAGCCCTTTGTGCAGCCCACCGATGATGCAGCCATCGCCCACGCTGACAAAGATGGCGTCAGGCGCTTCCCAGCAGAGCTGTTCGCAGATTTCGTAAGCGGCCGTCTTCTTGCCTTCCGTCATGTAGGGGTTATAAGCGGTGTTGCGGTTGTACCAGCCATATTCAGCCGCCGCCTGCAGGCAGAGCTCGAAGGCGTCGTCATAGGTGCCCTTCACCAGCATCACCGTGGAACCAAAAACCAGCAGTTGGGCAATTTTGGCCGGGGGCGCCTTCTCGGGCACGAAGATAACATTGGGCTGCTTGACGCTGGCGCAAATGCCGCTGAGCGCCGCCGCCGCATTGCCGGTGCTGGCCGTGGTGATCATGGCCGCACCCTTTTCCTGGGCTTTCACCACAGCCATGACGCTGGCCCGGTCTTTGAAGGAAGCGGTGGGGAGACGGCCGTCATCTTTCACCCAAACGTGCTTTAATCCCAACTCGGCCGCCAGACGGTCGGTTTTGTACAGGGGTGTGCCACCAATAGTGAGCGGCGGCACGGCCGCATCTGGCTGCACCGGCAGCAGGGGCTTGTAGCGCCAAACCGTCATGTCTGGGTTCTGCGCCAGGCTTTCCCGGCTAATGCGCGAGCCGATCCGTTCATAATCGTAGCGTACGTCCAAAATGCCATCGTTGCCATGATCCGGACATACATACTCAACCTCATCCGGGGCATATTCCCGCCCGCAGATGAGACATTTCAAGTGTTTTATGTGGTCCATACTCTTTAGTCCCGTAGTCGAGTAGTCGAGTAGCCTTGTAGTCAGATTGTCCGGCCACAAGACTACCAGACTATCGGACGACCTGGCTAAGGCTCAATAAATGTACCCGTCTCGCCACGGAGGGCGCGGGCAATGTTGGCCGGGTCGGTGATCAAGGCCTGCTTGCCGCCATTCTCCAGGAAACTGACCACTGCTTCAATCTTGGGGGCCATACTGCCGGAAGCAAAATGAATGCCTTCGGCCAGATGTTGCTTGGCTTCGGCCAGGGTCATACGGTCCAACCATTGTTGGTCTGGTTTGCCAAAGTTAAGGGCGACTTTTTCAACGGCCGTGCTGATCAGCAGCAGATCGGCCCCAATTTCCTGCGCCAGCAGGGCGCTGGCCCGGTCCTTGTCGATTACAGCAAAGACGCCACTCAGTTCGCGCAGCTCGCCCTTGCGGTTTTGCACCACCGGAATACCGCCGCCGCCTACGGCAATTACAATGTTGCCAGCACTGGTCAGCGTCTGGATAGCGTCCTGCTCAATCACCTCCAATGGCATGGGCGAAGCCACCACCCGTCGCCAGCCGCGGCCGGCATCTTCTACTACTTGCCAGCCTTCCGCTTCAAACTGGCGTGCCGTTTCTTCACTCAAGAAGCTGCCAATGGGCTTCGTCGGATTCTTAAAGCCAGGATCATCCCGATCCACCAAGACCTGGGTTACCACCGAAACGACCGGCTTGTCGATACCGCGGCTGTTCAGTTCGTTGCGCAGCGCCTGCTGCAGCATGTAGCCAATCGAGCCCTGGGTGTCGGCGCCGATCAGGTCCAGCGGTGTGGGGTGAACCTCAGGTGCCGCTAGCTCATTGCGCCGCAAAATGTAGCCAACCTGCGGTCCATTGCCATGCGTCACCACCAGCGTCCAGCCATCTTCAACCATATCCGCCAGGTGGCGGCACGTCTCGCGCACCGCATCCCATTGATGTGGTACATCAGGATTATGTTTGTCGGTGATTAATGAGTTGCCGCCGACAGCAACCACAGCGACTTTGTTGCTCATAGTGGGATCTCCTTCAGCAAGCAAGAGCTAGACGGTATCTAGCTCTTGCTCTTGCTCTAGCTCATGGTAAGCGCCATCACTGCCTTTTGGGCGTGCAGGCGGTTTTCAGCTTCGTCGAAGACGACAGAGTGCGGGCCATCCAGGACGGAGCTGGTGACTTCGATGTCGCGGTCGGCCGGCAGTGGGTGCATGTAAATGACGTCATCTTTGCCCAGGGCCAGCAGCTCATCGTTGGCGACCCAGTCCATATACTTGTCTTGAATCCGCTTGCCTTCCTCTGGGTCCTGCGTCGTCAATAGCGGTCCCCAAGACTTAGCATAAATGACATCAGCATCTTTACACGCTTCCTTCATGTCGTGGACGACCTCGAAGCCGGTGTGATACTTGCGCGCCATCTCCTGTGCCTGATCCATAATCTCGGGCATCAGTTGAAACTCCGGCGGATGAGCCAGCACGACATCCATCCCAAAGCGCGGCATCTGCAGGATGAGTGACTGCGGTACGGAAATGGGCTTCAGGTAGGAAGAGGCATAGGCCCAGGAGACAACGATCTTCTTCTTGCGCAGGTTGCGCCCCTTCTTCTCCATGATGGTCATCAGGTCGGCCAGACATTGGTGCGGATGGTAGATTTCGCACTGCATGTTCAACACCGGCACCCGGCTGGCGCTGGCCACCAGGTTCAGGTAGCGGTTGCCCGTACCGTAGGTCACGTGGCGGATGGCGATACCGTCAAAGTAACGGCCGAAAATCTCACCCATCTCTGTCTCCGTGTCGCCATGGGAAATCTGGGTTGTACGGCTTTCGATGAAGGCCGCATGGCCGCCCAACTGCGCCATACCGGCCTCAAAGCTGCCACGGGTGCGGGTGCTGGAAAAGAAGAAAAGCATCGCCAACACTTTGTCGCGCAGCAGCGCGTGGGGCTGACCCAGCGCCCGCTTCATCTTCAGGTCCCAGGCCACATCCAATACAGATTCGACCTCTTCTTTCGAAAAATCGAGGTCACCAATAAAATCACGTCCTCTAAATCCGGTTTGCATTTTCTGTCTCCTTAACTTGTAATCTAGTTGTCTTGTAGTCTCGTTGTCTTGTAGTCTGGTTGCCTTGCAGTCGGGTTGGCGATTTGGCTTAGGTGTTGTGTAGGTAGCCAATCATTCCATTGACAAGTCTTTTGACTTCTGTCGCCAGTTGATAGGCATTTTGAAGTTGGTCTTGCACAATGTATTCTCGATCTAGTGCCAGGTACAGCTGTGATTGCACTTCGCTGGCGGAGTGACGGGCCATTTTGAGGAAGGGCACAAACTCAGCGTCTGTACCGGCATCAAAGCCTTCGGCAACGTTGTGCATGACCGAGCCTGCAGCACGCCGGATCTGATTGCGCAGTTCAAAATCCTTTGCAAAACCTCCACTTCCCGAGATATCGTAGACTGCATTTGCCAGTTCGCGAGCCTTCTGTCAGCTTTTCAAGTCCTCAAACCGCTCAATCTTTGCCATCCCAAACCGCCCGACTACCAGACTAATCGACTACCAGACTACTCGACTTTCTTATTCCGTGGCACCCAAAACCAGCGCCAACAGGGCCATCCGCATGACAACGCCGTTGAACGCTTCTTGCCAGTAGCGGGACCAGCGGGTGATATCCACATCGGCCGGGATTTCATCCATACGCGGCAGCGAGTGCAGCAGGATGGCGTCTGATTTCGCCTTGGTGCTGAGCAGTTCGCGGGTAATCTTGTAGTTGGAGGGCGTCCAACCTACCTCGCCGGTGCGCTCATCGCGGGATTTGGTGTAGTCCGGCTGCACCACCGGCTCGACGAGAATGACGTCGGCCTCGGCAATGGCTTCCTCGACATGGTCCACTTCTTTGTAATCCAGGCTGTACTGGGCCAGATCAGCCTTGAATTCCTCGGTCAGGGACATTTCGGGCGGGGAAACGAAAGTGATGGGGCAGTCAAACTGGGTCAGGCCATAGGCCAGTGAGTGCATGGTGCGCATACGCATATCACCAACCGCCAACCATTTCAGGCCATCAAGACGGCCCTTCTCACGGTAGACGGTGTAGAAGTCGGTGAGGATCTGGGTGGGATGTTCACCCCAGCCGTCACCACCGTTGATGATCGGCACGCTGGCCCATTTGGCCGCTTCGTGGGGAGCGCCCTGCTGGAAGTGACGCATGACAATGACGTCGCCATAGAACTCCAGCATCTTGACCGTGTCTTTGATGGTTTCCTGGTAAAAGTCACCGGCGCGGGTCATTTTAGCATCAGAGAAGCCGGTCACACCGCCACCCAGACGAATCATGGCTGCTTCATGAGCCAGACGGGTGCGGGTGGAGGGCTGGTAGAAGGCGGTGACCATGGTCTTGTCTTTCAGCAAGTCCGTATTGCGCCGGTTGCGGGCGATTGGCTCCAGCTGTTCGGCAATCTCGAAAACGCGGAAAAACTCTTGGCGTTCAAAATCCTTAAGGGACAGAATGTCCCGTCCTGCAAAACTACGCATCAGAAATCTCCTTTAAAACTTTACTTGTTGCCGGCGAAAGACCAGCAGGGGGTATGGGTAAAGACAATCGGGTAACGATCACCCGTCGTTGGGGACAACATTCATGTAATCTCCTCCGAAAACAATGACGAACGACGAACGACTGACTACAAGCTATCCTTCAACATGCTGGGCAGCAGAGCATAAAACTCGGCAGCCCGCACGACGTCATCAAGCGCTACACACTCAAGACTGGTGTGTGCTGTTCGCTCATCACCAGGGCCAAAACCGATGGAAGGGATGCCGGCCTTGCCCGCCCAATAAGTACCATTGGTCGAGAAGTTCCAGGTACCCACATCGCGCGTCTCGCCCCATAGCGCTTCAATGGTACGCTGCCCGGCCTGGATCAGCGGGTGCGCCTCATCAAGCAGCCAGGCGGGATAATACTTCGAAACCGGAAAGACAAAGCCGGTGTATGATGGTGTATCGTAGAAGAGTTCTTTGACCTGGATCTCTTCCTGCAGATAGTCGGGAATCAGCCCCTTGATCTGGGCTATTACCGCTTCACGGGGCTCGTTCAAAGTGATGCGGCGATCGAGATAGATTACGAACTGATCGGGTACCGCATTGAGGGAGGCAGTGCGAGTCTCAGCATGGGTAACGGCAATGGAAGAACGACCCTGTACCGGATGAGAGCCCATGCCTAACCGGAAGCGGCGGTCCAATTCACGAATTTGGGCAATGATCGAAGCCATCTTGTAAACGGCGTTGTCGCCCAGGTGATGAGAAGCAGCGTGCGCCGACTGGCCCCGTGCCGTAATTGTTAGCTCAATACGGCCTTTGTGTCCCCGGTAGACCTGCATTTTGGTCGGTTCGCCAATGACGACGAAGTCCGGTTTGACCTGAGGGTCAACCTCGGCGAAGCTGTTAGGCGCAATGCCGTCACACCATTCTTCCATGTTGCCAAAGTAGTAGACAGTAAAACCATCCAGCAGCCCCAGATCGCGGGCAATGGCCAGGCCGTAGATCATGCCCGGCGTAGAACCTTTTTCATCACAGGCGCCGCGGGCATAGAAAATGCCATTCTCTTCTTTACCAATGAATGGGTGCCAATCCCATTCATTGAGGTCCCCAACGCCAACGGTATCAATGTGGGAATCAAAAACAATGACTTTCGGACCACTGCCGATACGACCAATGGTGTTGCCCATCTGATCAAAGCGGACTTCGTCAAAGCCGAGCTTGTGCATCTCGCTCTGGATGCGTTGGCCCACTTCACCAAGCTGGCCCTCCATTGAGGGAATGGCGCAAATGTCGCGCAGGAATTGAACGATGTCA
>Ga0114946_10002614_pt1 | contig 12341 bp, 10 predicted proteins | sample WalLakDeSediment_FD_88676 | JGI IMG/M metagenome (GOLD analysis project Ga0114946, IMG submission 88676) | Lake sediment microbial communities from Walker lake, Nevada to study Microbial Dark Matter (Phase II) - Walker Lake 11/02/13 Deep Sediment | ecosystem: Environmental > Aquatic >...
GCAAAAAGAACTGAAGATATGATTTATGCCGGATCTCAGCACCGGTCTAGATCTGGTATGGCCTCAGTTACTGTTGTTTTAGACAATCAAGATGGATGGTTGCCAATTGACTATACCGAGGTCGCCATTGCTCGAAGAGCATACCGTGATGGTATGAATGAATACCTTCTCAATAAACAACGTGTTCGATTACGCGATATCTCAGAATTACTGGCTAAATGTGGTCTGGCAGAACGTACTTACACGATTATTGGCCAGGGACTGGTTGATGCTGCGCTGGCATTAAAAGCTGAAGAAAGACGGCGACTTTTTGAAGAAGCAGCTGGGATTGGATTATTTCGAGCAAGGCGCGAGGACGCGCTCCACCGATTAGATTTAACTCATCGGAATTTAGACCGTGTTCGAGATATTCTAACTGAACTAGAACCTCGCTTAAAAAGCCTCGAACGACAAGCCCACCGGGTAAAAGAATATGAACGAGTAAGAGCGGATCTACGATCAGTACTTAGGGAATGGTATGGTTATCAATGGATGCAAGCGCAAACAGAGCTGGTTGATAGTCAAGCATTAGTCAAGCAAAAAGAAAAGGTGCTGGAAGAAACTCGCCAAAGGCAAATAAAATTAGCTGAACAGCTTAATACTCTTCGTGACCGCTCTCAAAACATACGACACGATTTGACTCAGTGGCACCGCCGTCTTGCTGAGCTTCATTTCCAAAGAGAATCGTTGAGTAAGAAACTGGCCGTAATCCAAGAACGTCTACGGTCATCAGATGAAGAGCGCATGCGCATTAAGAATGCACTAAGTCTGATCGAAGAAGATATCAAACAACACAAAGAGCGATTGGATACTGCTAAAAGCGAGCTTAAATCGAAAGAAGCAGATTTATCTGAATGCCATGCTCAAGTAGAGAATACAAAAGCTGACTTAACGGAACGCGAAAAGAAACAAACCGATGTTGAAACAGAATATATATCTGCCCAAGAAGAATATGCATCATTATTGGATAGAAAGAATCACCTGCAAGGACGCTTGCGCGATAACCAAGAAATCTTGAAACGTCTTTCTGCTGAACTGGACGATTTTGACAAGCAAATAGAAAATTCTAAAGCTCATTACTTAAATATTAAGAATGATTACCAAGTAGCTGAGGGTTTGTATCAAAGTGCTCATAGTGAAGGTGTTCGCGCAGTTGAACTTTGGAACACACACTTAAGTCAAATTGATCAACTCCAATCCCACCGCCTTCGTCTGGCTGGTGATTTGGGATATCAGCAGATAGAATTGGATGGGTTAAAATCTAAAATTTCAATTTTTGAACAGGCTGAGCGAGATTTAACAGGTTATGCTAGTGGAGCTCGGTTATTACTTGAAGCAGCGCGCGATCATCGAATCCCAGGAGTTAAGGGTTCTTTAAATAGATTATTTGAAGTACCGTCTCAATTTGAAACCGCAATAGTATCTGTTCTGGGGGAATTCCTTGATGCAATTGTGATTGACAACAAAGAAAACCTTGATCGCGCAGTATCTATATTGGAGAATGAAACAGCTCGAGCTGCTATTGTATCCATTGATCAGATCAAATCAAAGAAATTGCAGTTGCTAAAATGCCGGATTCAACAGAAAAAGATCCTTTTAGAAAGCAATGGAGTTTTGGGAATAGCCTCAGAACTGGTAAAAGTTAATAATGAATTTATTCCAATCATTGATTTACTGTTGGGTAATGTTCTGGTAGTTAGGGATAGGGAATCAGCAATTCGGGCACTTTCTGAATTTTCTGGTTGTTTTGACGGTTTATTCAATGCTGGAGCTGTTACTTTACAAGGTGAATTTTATATCGCTCATGGCGCGGTTTTGATTGGGCGCGAAGCGCAGGCTGGAATACTTGGACGCGAGCATATCAAACAAAAGCTTGAGAATAACCTGAAAACTGTTGATCGAAACTTTCATGAGCTTCTTAGGAAGGTGGAGGAACTTGATTCCAAAATCATGGAACAGAAATCTGTTGGAGATAAACTCGGAGAAATGCTGGAGAAAGCAGAAACGAGAGAGCTCAAAACCAAGAAAACGTTTGATAATGTTGAAATAGAATTGAATCAAGCCGAACACCAGAGAAGCTGGCTTGAGAAAAAAAGAGAGAATCTTTTTGCTGACATCAACCAAAAGCGCGCAAATATGGGTTCTATTTCAGAAGAACTACAGAAAATTCAAGGAGAATTATCCAGGTTAGAATCGAACCTCAATGAAAAAAATGAAAGATTAGAAGAACTTACAATTGAAAGTATCAAAGCTAATCTAAATCATTGGGAAAAAAGAGCCGCAGTAGCTGAACAGGCATTTGCAGATGCTTCAAAACGCATGACCGAAAGAAAAGAAATCCTTGATAAAGCCCAAGATGAGCACAAAGTATTGCAGGAAAGACTTCAAGCAATTGTTGAGACAATCGCCAACCTGGAGATAGAAAAAGAAGGATTAACAATAGAAGAATTGCAGATAAATCAACTAATATCCCAACAGAAATCTTTAATCGAGCCTGCTGAAAATGATTTACACACGTTTGAATCTGAACTGGACGATTTGCAGAAAGCAGAGGGAGAGGCAAGAGTTTCTTTAAATATGGCAGAACACCATAATGCTCAAGCCAGGATTTCTCTGGCTAAATGCCAGGAAACGCTCGTTTCTTTGAGAAGAAGAATTGAGGATGATTTTGGGTTGGTTGACTTTGAATATAGTTCAGAAATTTCTGGACCCAAACCTCTACCATTGCACGGTTTAGTTGAACAACTTCCAAAGGTAAAGGTACTAAATCCTGGACTTGAAGATAACCTGAAACGACAAAAATCCCTGTTAAGACGTATAGGACCGGTTAACCCCGAAGCGGAAGCAGAATATCTAGAAGTAAAAGAACGCCATGATTTTCTTACAGAGCAGCTAACTGATTTAGGAGAGGCTGAAACAGATATCCGTCAGATAATCATTGAACTTGACAAGTTAATGGATAGTTCTTTCCGAGACACATTCGAATCCGTTGCTACAGAATTCCGTCAAATATTTATTCGATTGTTTGGTGGGGGTTCAGCTCGGTTAACTCTGACTGACCCAAATGATTTGACAAACAGTGGTATTGAAATTGAGGCCAGGTTGCCAGGGCGAAGAGAACAAGGCCTTGCTTTACTCTCTGGGGGAGAACGAAGTCTGGCAGCCGTAGCATTGGTTTTTGCTCTCCTAAAAGTTTCTCCAACACCATTCTGCATATTAGATGAAGTTGACGCTATGCTGGATGAGAGTAATGTTAATAGGTTCAGTGATCTTCTAAAAGAACTAAGTTCCACTACCCAATTTATTATTATTACCCACAATCCGAACACATTACAAGTTGCCGATGTGATTTACGGGGTTACTATGGGGAAAGATTCTTCCAGTCGAGTAATCAGTTTGAAAATGGATGAATATGAAAAAGCGCATATAGTTTAAAGAATCATAAAAACATCCCGGAAGTATTCGGGATGTTTTTATGATTCTGATTGGTATCAGAGCTGTAACAGGGCGGGAGGAATGGTTGGTTGGGTTGGTGTTCGGTCTGTCCAATATGGAAGTATTTCTGGATCGGCATTCTGACGTTGTTCTAGTAACCAACTGTCAAATTTGGATTGACGTAATTGCTCAATTTCCTGGTTAGTTAGTGGTCGATCTTCATGGCCTAGCTTTTGAATGATATGCCATCCAAAATTCGTTTCGACAGGTTGACTAATTTCACCAATCTGTAACTGGAAGGCCACTTCTTCGAACGGAGCAACCATCAACCCAGATCGAAACCAACCTAAATCTCCACCTTGATCCTTATTGCTGGTATCTGTTGAATATGTAGATGCTAAAACTGCAAAATCCTCTCCGTCTTCTAACATTAGCCTGATATTTAAGGCAGTTTCTTCATCTTCAACCAAAATATGGCGTGCCCATACTTGTTCCTGAACCTTTTCAATTTCTTGCGTTATAACATCAAACACTTTTTGACGATAAAGCTGGCTTTCAATGAGAAGGCGAAGATCGCCCTCGCTGAAGTTGATATCTTGTTTTAGATTGTCTATAAGTTCTTTGTAATCAAGCTTGTACTGATCAAAAGTATACGGTGTCGGTTCAAGTGTAGCAGTTGGTGTAGTTATGAGCAGCTCTGTTTGCGTAGCCGTTGCTTCTGGAGTCGGATCAAAGCTTTCATCGTCCTCAGGCGTAGTAGTTTGATCTGGAGCAGGTGTTTCTGTCAGATCATTAGAAGGTGTACTGGTTTCAGTGGGTGTTGGTGATGGTGGAAATAATGCTTTCTGCGTTGGAGATAACGTTGATGTTGGTATAGGGGTTGGTTGCAAAGTTGGCGAAGGTGAAAAACCATCAGGATAAAATCCAAAAGCCTGTTGTATATACTCATCAATTTCTTCTTCAGTTACTGTAATTCCACGAAGTTTGGCTTCCTGTTGGATTATGCGATCATCGATCAAGTCATTCAGCACTTGCTGACCTAATGAGGTTGGGTCAAGTTGGAATTGAATCTGTTGCAAACTTTGCTTAAAGTAAGCTTCAGTGTCAGGATCGTCAGCAAAGTATTGCATGTATTGGTAAGTGTTTAGATATTGTTGAATCAATTGCCTGCGCTGATAACGAACAAATGTCTGGTATTCTCTAGTTGTTATTGATTCGCCATTCACAATTGCAACTGGTTGGCGAGGTTGAAATACGTTTTGGCTTAGGACACCATAAATAATCAGTCCGGCAACAATGGAAAATACGATAATACTTACAATAAGTATATTTCGTCTTTGAATACGTTCCCGCTCAAGTCGGGCTATGTGTTTTTTTGTGACAACTTTCTGTTTCGGCAGTTTTGCCATACAGTGCCTCTAATTTACTCTTTGGATTTCAAGTTTTCAAAGATTGGTTTTTTGATCCGAACAAATGTGGCAGGAATCATATTAATTTTGCTTATTATTTTCTCTCTGCCTTGCCATTTTCGGTAATTAATTCAATTTAGCGTAATGTTTCACCAGTGTAGGGTAATAAAGCCAAATGCCTGGCTCTTTTAATCGCTCGCGCCAAACTTCTTTGGTGCTTTGCACAAGCCCCAGTCTGCCGGCGTGGTCGGATTTTCCCATCTTCGCTGATATAGCGACGAAGAATGTCTACCTGTTTGTAATCGATCACAGCTGTCCTTTCAGTGCAAAACTGGCACACGCGTGGACGAGTGTAATAGCGGCGTATACCGCTTTGGGTTGTCTGTTCAGCCACAGTATAATGCTCCTTGTGTAAATATTTTATCTTTTTTGCTCACTAACCACGATAATTTCTCAACCACTTTCGAAGTGGTAACCACCTTCACAAGCATTAGAATGGGAATTCATCTTCCCCATCATTTACATCTTCTTGTGGATGATTCTGGCTATGGCGGTCACTGAGCATGATCATTTCGCTTGCCACAATCTCTGTAGAGCTGTGCTTGTTCCCATCGGAATCTTCCCATTGGCGAGTTTGTAGCCTTCCTTCGACGTAAATCCGCTGGCCTTTAGATAGATATTGTTTGCATATTTCTGCCAGGTTTCCCCAAGCCACCACATTAAACCATTCGGTTTCAGTGTGACGTTCACCATCAGATGAATTCCATGTGCGGCTGGTGGCTACATTAAAAGTGGTAACTGGTCGTCCTGAAGGAGTGTATCGCATCTCTGGATCCCTCCCTAAATGACCAATTATCATGACTTTGTTTAAGCCTCGACTCATGTCAGACTCCTTAAAAACTATAAAAAGCTCTTCAGAGTTATTTGTTATCTTAATCCACAGATGTTATTAAGAATCGCATAATTGGCTCGGTCAAACGGAAGTTTCTTTCCATTTGGGCAGTTACGGATGGATCCATTTCAGCATGGATCAACACATACTGACCTTCGGATTGTTTGCGAATAGGGTATGCTAGCTTACGCTTACCCCACAAATCCACATTAGAAACTGTTCCATCCGAATCAGTAATCCAACTCTTGACCTGTTCGATAAGTTCTTTCACTGCATTATCTTCCAGATCAGGATGAATAATAAAAACTAGTTCGTACGGGCGCATGGGGGTACCTCCTTTCCTCGGGATTGCCCCTGATTGATTAGTGATAATCCTCAGGAGCGGAAATTAAGCCACGCAACAGGCGTGGCGACCAAAGAAGGATATCACAAACGATATGTTTTGCAAAGGTCTAATGGAAAAAATTAGAAAAGTCCCCAATCTGCTCCAGAACCCTCTTCCATCATCGTGGGTTCCCACATTTCTGAACCGATTTCGATAGTTGTTGGGCGGTTGAGTGCTTCCTCAGCCCGCTGGCGCGCCATTTCTAACATGGCTGGTGCATAAGGGCAATATGGTGTTGTCAATATCATAGTTAAATGAGCGCTGTCTTCTTCAATAACCAGATCGCGGATCAAACCAAGTTCTATAACATTGAGTCCTAGTTCTGGGTCAGTAACCTGTCGTAATGCCTCTCTAGTGGATTCTGCAAGTTCAGGATCGGTCGTGTCAGCTTTCCAAACTAATTTTTCATCATCGTGACTCATACTAAGTTCTCCGAAAGTAAATTGTTATTCGATTGGAATTACATAAGTGCAGTGAGCGTCTCCATTCAGAATGCATTGGACTTTTTCTGCCGGAACATTGAGCAGAGTTGATATTAGTGTTTGGTCCACACAACATACTTCTGGATGGGTTTGTCCGACATGAAGATACGGACAACTCACCTCGCGAATATGATAATTATCGCCTTTTTGTTCCCACTCAACGTTGAAACCTTCGTTGATGAGCACTTCTTTTACCAATTCAAGGCGTTTTTCCATCGACAGGTTCTCATCAGGAATCAATTGAGCGTAATCATTCGCTAAATCGTGCGCCATTTCTAAAAAAATCTTGTTGACAATCTCAGGTGGTAAATTTTCTTTAAGCTGCTGTAACAAGCGAATTGTTAGGTTGAGATAACGGGTTGGGAACCTTTCTAAACCAGCTTTAGTTAGGGAATAGACTCTCCGCGGCCTACCAACTCCGTGGCGTTCTTCGTTAGAGCCAATCAATCCATCCGCTTCTAAACGAGTAATATGATGACGGACCGAAATTGGATTTATCTTTACCTCTTTAGCCAGTTCATTAATCGTGCAGAGACGTCTTCGTAATAAGGTATGGAGAATCTTTTCTCTTGTAGATATCGTTGGTTCATCTAACACAGTATCACTCACTTATCAACAAATAATTTTGACAATTTGATGAAGCAGTAAATTGAGAAAATTATCGTAAACTACCTTAACTGTACTTCCAAGTCTAATAATAAAGATAAAATTAGTATAACATGTGCAATTTATCCCGTCAATATTTTAGATAATAATAATAAAAATTATTGGCCGGTGATATCGGCTCTGATAAAATGGGTGATATTTTATCCTGTTTGCTTAGCAAATATTTCCGAATATATTAGATATTTATCCTAAATATTGACTTAATTAGAGCGGAGTGCTATAATTACACCGTTACAAAAATCACTAATTTAACTAGATTAATCGATTATTACATCGAACATCTCGAGTGTGATACTACCAAGGAGTTTTTTTATTCATGTCCGACCTAGAAATTCGCAATCTTCATGCTTCAATAAACAATCAAGAGATTATTAAAGGTTTTAACCTTACTGTAAGTACAGGAGAAGTCCACGCGTTAATGGGGCCTAATGGAACAGGAAAGTCCACATTGGCTTATGTCCTGATGGGGCATCCCAATTATGAAGTCACTGAAGGGGAAGTGATGTTAAAGGGTCAAAATATCCTGGAGATGGAAACTGATAAACGTTCTCATTTGGGTATCTTTCTCGCTTTTCAATATCCGGTTGCCATTCCTGGAGTTACGGTTGCGAATTTTCTACGGACAGCCATAAATGCCAAACGTAAAGCGACAAACGGTGATGATAAGGGAATACCCATCCCTGAATTCAGACGTATGTTAAAAGAGAAAATGGACAACCTTAAAATGGATCACTCCTTTGCAGGGCGGTATCTCAACGAAGGTTTCTCTGGCGGTGAAAAGAAACGCGCTGAAATCCTGCAGTTAGCAACGCTAGAGCCAGAGATTGCGATTTTGGATGAAACTGATTCTGGATTGGATATCGATGCTCTCAGGATCGTGTCAGATGGGATTAACGCTTTAGAGAGTTCCGATTTGGGCGTTCTGTTGATCACCCACTATCAGAGGATGCTAAATTATATCAAACCAAATTTTGTTCATATCATGCTGGATGGAAGAATCGTTGAATCAGGTGGGGCAGATCTGGCTTTGCACCTTGAAGAGCATGGCTACGATTGGCTACGCCAGAAAAACGGAAATAAGATGTAGTAATCTTTTATTGGTATGCTCGATGGGTGAATATCGGGGAGATTAATGGAGGAATTATGAGTTCTGATGCAAGAATTCTGGAAGGTATCGGTGAATATAAGTATGGATTCCGAGATCCCGATACATATGTTTTCAAAACACGCAAAGGTCTTGATCGGGATATAGTTCAAGAAATATCAAAAATGAAAATTGAACCGGAATGGATGTTGGAATTCCGTTTAAAGGCTTTAGATCACTTTAATAAAAGACCAATGCCTCAATGGGGTGGTAATCTTTCTACTTTAGATTTAGATGAAATCTACTTTTACACAAAGCCAACCGAAAAAGAAAGTCGTTCATGGGATGATGTTCCTGAGACGATAAAACAGACTTTTGAACGATTGGGAATTCCGGAAGCAGAGCGGAAGTTTCTGGCCGGTGTAGGCGCTCAATATGAATCTGAAATGGTATACCACAGTATTCACGAACGTTTAAGCGCATCAGGAGTAATCTTCAAAAGCATTGAAGATGGTCTGAGAGATCACCCAGATCTATTTCGACAATATTTTGGGACAGTAATTCCTATAGAAGATAATAAGTTTGCAGCGCTTAATAGCGCAGTTTGGTCAGGCGGTTCGTTTGTATATGTACCTCCAGGAGTGAAAGTTGAACTGCCACTGCAAGCCTATTTCCGTATGAATACACCTGATGCGGGCCAGTTTGAAAGGACATTGATTATCGTAGATGAAGGCGCACATGCTCACTATGTAGAAGGTTGTACTGCACCAATTTATACTACTGATTCTTTCCACAGTGGCGTTATTGAAATCATTGTAAAGAAAGGCGCGCGAATGCGCTATACCACCATCCAGAATTGGTCGAACAACATGTACAACCTGGTAACTCAACGGGCGATTGTGAACGAAGGCGCCACCATGGAATGGGTTGACGCCAACCTGGGATCAAAATTAACGATGAAATACCCATCGTGCTATCTGGTTGGTGAAGGAGCACATGGAGAGATATTATCTATGGCTTTTGCTTCAAGCGGACAGCATCAAGATACTGGTGGGAAAGTCATTCATGTAGCACCGAATACCAGCAGCAAAATCACTTCTAAATCAATAAGTATGAATAACGGCAGGGCTTCTTACCGGGGATTGCTAAAAGTTCATAAAGGAGCCTATAATTCCCGGTCGAACGTAGTTTGTGATGCCCTTTTGCTAGATCCACAATCTCGCTCGGATACATATCCCTATATTGAGATTGATGATGAGGATGTGTCAATTGGGCATGAGGCCTCAGTTTCAAAGGTTGGTGAAGAACAACTTTTCTACTTAATGAGCCGGGGGTTAAGTGAAGAAGATGCGATCAACATGGTTGTATCAGGTTTTATTGAGCCATTAGTTAAAGAACTTCCCATGGAGTATGCAATCGAGATGAACCGATTGATCCAACTACAAATGGAAGGTTCAATTGGATAAACAGGAATTTATCTTATTATGAAAGAACGGGTAGTAATAACAACAAAACGAAGGCGTGTTGAGCAACCTTTGGTGAAGGAATTCCAATTTAACCGGGACATGATCCCTGGTATCCCTGTAGATGGCGGGAGTCCATCTTTTTTGCTTGATTATCGGAAGAAGGCGTGGGATGCATATCAATCTTTGCCAATGCCGAACACGTCCTTGGAGCCATGGCGACGGACAGATATCCGCGGGTTAGATGCTGGCTCATTTCGAATACCTCAACCAGGTGAGCTTATAAGCCTTCCACCCGTGCCAACAAACCTTTTAGCACCGTTAGTGGGGGATGAATATGGTGGACAAATCGCGATGATACCTGGAGGTGTTGCTCAGGTTAAACTAAACGATGAAATCTTATCCAAAGGCGTAATTTTCACAGACCTGAAAACTGCTGAACAACAATATCCAGATATCCTTACAAACGTTATCGGTAAAACAGTAAAATATGACGAGAGTAAGTTCGCTGCTTTAGCAACAGCGCTGTCTTATAATGGTTTAATGATCTATGTTCCTAGAGGTGTACAAGTTGAGCTGCCCCTGCATAGTATCTTGTGGGGACCAGGTGTTGGTTTAGCGCATTTCTCTCACATTATGGTCTGGTTAGAGCAAGGAGCAAGTCTAACTTATGTTCACGAATCAGCATCACCTACAGAATTCGATGGACAAACTCTACATGCGGGATTAGTAGAGATACACCTGGAAACTGAAGCAAACCTTCGATTTATTGAATTGCAGTCTTGGGGCAAACATGTCTGGAATTTTAGCCATGAAAGAGCAAGTATTGATCGCAATGCAAATCTTGACTGGATTATTGGGGCAGTTGGCAGTCGCTTAACCAAAAATTTCTCTGACCTGGATTTGATTGGCGAAGGTGCTTCTGGTCGAATGTCAGGCTTTTATTTTGCAGATGGGAAACAGCATCTTGATCATGATACTCAGCAGAATCACAAAGCTGCCAACACAACTAGCGATCTATTGTTCAAAGGAGCGTTGAAGGAAAGCAGCCGTTCTGTCTGGCAGGGGATGATATATGTCTCCCCTGATGCGCAAAAAACTGATGGATATCAAGCTAACCGGAATTTAATATTAAGCCCAAACGCTCGGGCAGACTCAATACCTGGTTTGGAAATTTTAGCTGACGATGTTCGCTGTACACATGGCGCGACTGTGGGTAAAATTGACCCAAATGAAATCTTCTACTTAAGAAGCCGGGGCATTCCTTTCAAAGAATCCGTTCATTTGATCGTGGAGGGTTTCTTTGATCCTATTATGCAACGGATTCCATTAGACGGGGTTCGTACGCGTCTTCAAAAGGCGATCTTATCAAAATTGGAAAGGGAACCAGGATTAGTCCTTATTTTCTCAAGAAGCATTATCTTGGGTTTCTCCAGGAATCATTGGTTGGGAGGATCACTGGTCACTGGAGATGCAGTTTTACAAAAGCACTGATCGAATAGAGAGACTGGAGGCGGAATTGACAGAACTATACTTTACAAGTGCTCCCGACCAAAATGAGAAATATCAGGTTGGAGATATCGTTGAGGTATTTTGTGATCACGAAAATAAAGAAGGAGAACGTATTCGCGACTGGCTTACTGGCACGGTTGCGCAAGTCGATCCCAAGATGATCGCTGTTCAATTTCAGAGGAATGTTTATCTCACAGATGGTTGGATGGTTCCAGACCATGTTCTGTGGGTTCCAAAGAATTCATCGAATATTCGCCATCCCCAGAGAAGAAGAAAAACACGACCAAAGGTAAAATAACTATGGGTTCTTTTATCCAGCCTATCACCTTAAACATTGACCAAATCCGCGGAGATTTTCCAATATTAAATCGTGAAGTTCATCCAGGAGTACCTGTTGTGTATTTAGACTCCACAGCGACTTCACAAAAGCCGCGGCAGGTGATAGACGCCATGGACCATTTCTTAATACACTCGAATGCCAACATCCATCGTGGGATTCACACTCTAGCTGAAGAGGCAACGGCTCTTTATGAACATGCTCGTTCGGTCGTAGCACAATTCATAGGTGCCCAATCACCTCGTCAGATAATATTCACTCGCAATACAACCGAAGCAATCAATTTAGTTGCCCAAAGCTGGGGAAGATCAATTTTGAATAGTGGAGATTTGGTGGTTTTGACTGAAATGGAACACCACTCAAATTTGGTTCCCTGGCAAATGCTGGCTAAAGAACGAAATATTCACCTGGAATTTATTCCTGTCGCTCACGATGGTTTATTAGATTTGGAAGAATACCAGCGGTTGTTATCGTTGGAGCCAAAATTGGTTTCTTTCTCCCATATTTCAAATGTTCTGGGAACAATTAATCCTGCCAAGGAAATCATCAGATTAGCTCACGAAGCAGGTGCGGTTACTTTGGTAGATGCAGCTCAATCGGTACCTCATTCCAAGGTAAATGTCCAGGACCTTGGCGC
>Ga0114946_10002615_pt1 | contig 12341 bp, 8 predicted proteins | sample WalLakDeSediment_FD_88676 | JGI IMG/M metagenome (GOLD analysis project Ga0114946, IMG submission 88676) | Lake sediment microbial communities from Walker lake, Nevada to study Microbial Dark Matter (Phase II) - Walker Lake 11/02/13 Deep Sediment | ecosystem: Environmental > Aquatic > Freshwater...
CGGCCCCACCGACTTCGAAGGCCCGCCCGGGCCGGGCAATCCCCTGGCAAGCGCCCTGCGGGCGGCGCGGGAGCACATCGCCCGCACCCAAGTGCATCCCGGCAGCGTCGACGTCCAGCCATATCCGCTGCTGCTCGTCCGCCCCTCCGGTGTGATGGCCTACTACGCGGCCCGTGAGGCGATCCAGTCGTGGGGCAGCGAATTCGGATATCAGTTCGTCGACGAGGAATGGGAGCTCACCTATCCCCCGGCTGACCCCGCGCTCGCCGACGTCGAGAGCCGCGCGGTCGCGGAGTCGCGGCAGCGGCTCGCGTGGCTCGCCCAGGTGCGGCCCAACCGGCCGCAGCCCCAGCCGCAGTACCGGGCCGCGAACACGCGGGGGGGCGTCGTGCCGCTTGGCGGCCCGAGCGTGCTGGGGGATCGTTCGCGATTCACGTGGCGGGAGGGCTCCGGGGCTGAGGGCGACGCCGCGGGGGGCGATGGCCGTGAAGGCGCCCAAGGAAACGGCGCCCAAGGAAACGGCGGCGGTGGCGCCGACGTTCTGGGTGCCAACGGCCCGGCGGCCGGGGGCCAAACCGGCGGCACTGGCGTTGGCGGTGGCGGAAGTGGTGGTCCAGGTGAGGGCGACGGCCGCTATCTCGGCCCATCCAAGTTCTACGCGGGCCAAGGTGGCAACGCGTCGCCGCAGGACGGTCTGGCCGGGGCCGCCGGCGACGGCCCGGGGGCACTGGGTGGACTGCCCGGCGGCGCTGCTGAGGGGAGTGCGTCTGGGAACGGTGCTTCGATGAATGGCGGCGGCCCGGCGGGTGACGCGGCAGGCGGCGGCACGGCCGGTGCGATGACCATGGCCAACGCGGCGGGCTCCGCCGGGGGCGGCAGTGCCGATGGCTCAGGCGGCGCCGGGTCGGCCACCGAGACGGCCGGGGCGACGAGTCGCTCCGGCGGTGGCGGTGGCGGTGGCAGCGGGCCCTCGATGCCCGGTCAGGGGCAGGCCGGCGGCACCGCGTCGGCCGGCGGCAGCGCGTCGGCATCGGGGTCACTCGCCTCGGGCCGCGGCAGCAACTGGGCGAGTCTCGCCACGCCCGATCGCCCGATTCCGCTCACGCGTCCGATCCGCATCGAGTGCGCCGCCACGGAATTCCGGCTCCTCGACGAGACCGGCCGCCGGATCGAGACCCGCATCCCCATCGGCACTCGCACCGCGGATGCCGTCGACCCGCTCGTGCAGGCGGTGCATGCGAAGGTGGCCGACTGGGGGATCGCCGGCGACCGCATGTATTGGCGGCCCGAACTGGTGCTTTCGGAGACCGCCGATGGCCGAGGCCGGCGTGAGGAACTCGAGCGGCTCCTCGCCGACAGCGGGCTCGACACGCGCCCGGCCACGGCGGCCCCGCCGGTGCGTCCGCTGCCGCCGGTCAACCGCACGGGTGGAATGTTTCCCCGCCGCTGAACGTATTCAGAGCCCGCTGTGGAGTATGCGAGATGGCCCGACCCAGGATCGATGACGCCGGTGGCGGCGGACAGGATTCGTTCCTCGACATCGTCACCAACATCGTCGGCATCCTCATCATCCTCGTGATGGTGATCGGGGGCCGCATCCAGCAGATCGTGCTGACGGCGTCCGCGCCGTCGGCGGGTCCGCCCGCGCTCGAGCAGGAGGTGGAATCGCTGGCGGCCACGCTCGCCTCGGCGGAGAGTGAAATCGAGGACCTGCAGGAGCAGGCGCGGACGATGGCCACCGCGGCGTCCTTCACCGCCGACGCGCGGCTGCAGCTGGCGACCGGCGTGGCGGCGGCCAAGGCGGTCATCGCCCGGCGGAAACAGGAAGGCGATGCCGCCCGGATCACCGCCGCCGAAACCCTCACCAAGAAAGAGCGTCTCGAGGCGGAGGTCGAACGGATCGACCGCGAGACTCGGGCCCTGGCGGAGGCGCCGGCCGATGCGGCCGAAGTGCTCGCCTATCCGACGCCGATCGGCCGCACCGTCAACGGAGCGGAGACGCACTTCCGGCTCTCCGGCGGCCGCATCGCCTACATCCCGCTCGACGAACTCTTCGAACTGGCGAAGCAGCAGACGCGGCGGCACTCCGGCTCGATTTCGGCGCTCGCGTCCCGCGTCGAGAGCGTCGGGCCGGCGCAGGGCTTCAAGCTCGATTACGTGATCGAGGCGAAGGTCGATCAGGCGCGGGGGCAGGTGCTGATCCGGTCGCGGGAGTGGGTGGTGCGGCCCGCCGCCGAGCCGGTCGGCGAGACGATCGAGGAGGCACTCGCCCCGCGGTCGCGGTTCCGCCAGGTCCTCGCCGATGGCCCGCCCGACACGACGGTCACGCTCTGGTGCTACCCGGACAGCTTCGCCGCCTACCGCCAGGCGCGCGAAGAGCTGCACCGCCTCGGCGTGCCCACGGCCGGCCGGCCGATGCCCGATGGGGCGCCCATCGGCGGCTCGACCGAGGGCAGCAAGTCGGTCGTCCAGTAGACGCGACTTGCGGCCAATCCGGTCCGTCCGCCAGACTCTCCGGGGCATCCACCCACCTGAGGGACTTTCCTGCATGACCGCTTCAGTCTCCAACGCCACCGGCTACCTCACCGACGTCGCCTACATCCCCGGCTTCTATCCGCACCTCGCACCGGTCGCGCTCCGCTATGTGGCCTCGCTCAACCGCGTCGTCCCGCCGGCACCGCGGGGCTTCCGCTACCTCGAGCTCGGCTGCGGCCTGGGGCGTTCGCTCACGACGCTGGCGGCGGCGAACCCGACGGGGGAATTCGTCGGCGTCGATGTCAACCCGGAGCACACCGCAGCGGCTGAGCGGGAGATCGCCGCCGGCGGTTTGACCAATGCCCGGGTGATCACGGCCGACTTCGGCCACCTCCCGGCCGATCTCGGCTCGTTCGACTACATCGCCCTGCATGGCGTGTTCAGTTGGGTGTCGCCGCAGGTTCGCGACGAGATCCTGGCGCTCGCGCGGGCGAGTCTGCGCGACGGCGGCCTGCTCGTCGTCAGCTACAACGCGATGCCGGGCTGGGCCCATCTCCAGCCGATCCGCGGCATCCTCCGCCAATACGCGGCGCTCCGGCAAGGAGACAGCATCCAGCGAATCCGCGATGCGCTCGCCTACCTCGTGTTCATCCGCGACCGGCACGCGAAGTATTTCGACGACAATCCCCGGGCCGCGGCCTACGTCGACGCATTGCTCAAGCAGGACATCCGCTACCTCGCGCACGAGTATCTCAACGAGCACTGGACGAGCTTCTATTTCGCCGACGTGGCGGGGATGTTCGCGTCGGTGGGCCTGACCTTCGTTGGCAGCCTGCCGGTGTTCACAAACTTTTGGGATCTCTGCGTGCGGCCCGAGTTCCAGGAGCTCTTCCGCACCACGAGCAACCGGCTCGTCACCGAGGCCCACAAGGATTTCTGCGCGAACACCGCGTTCCGCTGGGACGTCTATGCGAAGGCGCCCCGGGTGATGCCGGAGGTGGCCGATCGGCTTCGCGAGGTCGACGACCTCCACTTCCGCATTGCCCGCCCCGGGCTCACGCTTCCCTACCAGGCGAATCTCGGCGTGGTCACGAGCACCGTGCAGGGGCCGCTCTACCAGACGCTCCTCGGCATGCTCTCCGGCCGCAGCCTCACGCTGTCGGAGATTCTCGCCGACGAGCGGGTGGCGGGGATGGCCCAGGCCGACGTCGCGCGGGCCGTCGACGCCGGCGTGGCGATGGGCATGTTCGACGTGACGGCTGAGCCGGTCGAGGCCGCCGCGACCGCGGCAGCCACCGAAACGAACACTGCGATCACGATCCCCTGCCCTTTGAACCGAGCGCTCCTGGCGAGTGAGTCACTCGGCGGGCGGCCGCTGGCCCTCGCGAGCCGTCGCACCGGCACGGGGCACACGCTCGGTGATCTCGACGCGGCGATCCTCCACGAACTCGTCGAGCGGGGCGGCGACGGCCTGGCCGCCCGCGTCGACACGCGGCTGGTGGGCAGCGGCCGCAGCCTCGAGCGTCAGGGCAAGCCCGTCACCGATGCGGCCGAGCGGCTCGAGCTCGTGGAGACGGCGTGCACCGCCTTCCGCCAGACGAGCCTCCCGCAACTCATCCGCCTGGGCATCGTCGAGCCGGCCTGACCTGTTCGTCGCGGCGGCCGCGCGGGGCAAGTACACTTCGGGGCATTCCGGAGTCGCTGCATGCCTGTCGTCCGTCATCGCCACCATCGCCAGCGCCGGCAGGGTCATCATCCGGGGGGCCACCGTCAGCGTGCGGGACTGGCCCGCGAGCAGGCCGTGCTTGGCCCCGAGATGCTGGAGGGACGGCGCTTGCTCGCAGCGGCCGTCGCGCCCCAGTTCGAGGTCCGCTGGAACGAGGCGGCGGTCAGGCTCGCGGCCAAGAATGTCCGTGTGACACAGGCCACCACCTTCGGGCCCGTGGCCCTGTTGCAAACGGCGTCGGCGACGCTGACGATCGTCAATCGCGGCACGGCCGACCTGCAGTTGCATGGCGACCAGCCTGTTCGCTTTCAAGGCAAGGCCGCGGCCGACTTTCGGATCGCCGCGCTCCCCGAGACGTCGGTCGTACCGCCGGGAGGCAGCGTGTCGGTCGACGTGACCTTCGCGCCGCAGGGGCTCGGCGTGCGGCAGGCGAAGGTGACGGTGGTGACCGCCGTGCCGATCAAACGGCCGCAGTCGTTCGCCATCGCCGGCCGGGGGCTGGCGGCGCCGCCGATTGTCGACGCCCCCGCGGCCGCCGGCGTGCGGGTGCGGCAGGTGGCGCCCGAGTACGTGGGCACCGGCGTGTATCACGCCCTCTATCTGCCCACCGACTGGCAGCCCGACGCCACGTTTCCCGTGATCGTGGAATACCCGCCCAATGCGTGGAAGCCGGCAGGCACGACCGGTCGCGTCGAAGACACCCACCTCGGCTATCACCAGTCGCAGGGAACGGGCTTCATCTGGGTGACGATGCCGCTGATCACCACGCGGGGCGGCCGGCCCCGCAACTCGACCACCTGGTGGGACAACGGCAAGGCGTCGGATCCGGCGGGCCAGCGGCTGGCGGTCGACTACACGAAGCTCAACCTGCCCCGGATTCTCGAGGCCTTCGGCGGCGATCCGGAGCGGGTGTTCGTGACCGGCTTTTCCCGGGGTGCGATCGCGGCGGGGTATGTCGCGCTCGCCGATGCCGAGATCGCGAATCTCTGGCTCGGTTTCCTGCCGCACAGCTTCCACGACACCGCCACCAACCGACTGGCGCGGATCGGGGGCCGCGCGAGCTTCATCACGTACGGCCAGCGCGACCAGGGCGCTTCGTCGAGCAGGTCCGCCGCTCAGCGGCTCGAGCAGCTCGGCTTTCCGGTCGAGCGGCACATGATCGCCGGGCTTGGCCACTCCGATCGCTGGATCCTGCCCGGCGCCGGCGGCCCGCAGGCGGCGGCCGTGCGGACGGCGCTGCGAGAGTGGCTCGACTGGGTCATGACCGAGCGGCCCGGCAGACCGCAGGTGGCGGGGCTTGTCGTGCTGCCGGCGGCGGCCTGATTCCGGCCGGGGCGAGCGGCGTGTGCCCGAGCATGCGCACACCATCCGGGGGCAGCACCGCGTAGTCGATGTCGCTCCACGAAACCCGGCGTGCGCAGGCGGCCGACACGGCGGCGGCGGTGAACGCCGGCAGCGACAGCGGCAGCGCGGCCGCGAGGCGGAGCCGCGTCAGGGCGTCGCACGGGGGGATCGCGCGGGCCTGCCAGGTTGCCAGCGTGTGGCGGACGGCCGCGTGCAGCCGCTCCACGAACGCGAGATTGCCGAGCGTGGCCGCGACCAGGCACGAGGCGAAGACCGCGGCGGCGAGCGGCTGGCCACTGGCGAGGGCCCAGACCGCCGCGACCGCGATGCCCAGGGCGGCTGCATAGGCCACCACGGCTCCGGTCGCGATCACGGGCCAGGCCGGATGGTAGAGCCGCGTCCAGAGCAGCTGCCGGCGGATGAACCGCAGGCAGGAGGAGAGAGCGATGCCGTCGCCGCTCGGCACGATCAGGTGCGGCAGCATCGCGAGCCGGCGGCCCTGCCGCTCGACGGCGTCGCGGACGGTCGCGTCCTCCGTCGGCGAGCGGAGCAGGCACTCCTGGAACCGAGGGTCGGCGAACACGCGGCGCGATAGCGCAAGGCTGCCCCCCCAGGTCATGCGCCCCTCGTGCATGGGAATCACGGCGTTGGCGTTGTAGATAAAGCGGATGAGGGAGCCGAGACCGGCGGCGGTCGGGTCGTACCAGCGGTTGCCCGTGGCCATGTCGGCGGTGTCGGCCGCGACGGGCGCGACGAGTTCCCTCAGCCAGCCGGGATGGACGAGCGCGTCGGCGTCGATGAGCGCCACCACATCGATCCGCGGATCGAGGCCCTGGAGCGCCTGATGGACCGCGGAGCACTTGAGCGTGGCTCGCGCGGAGGGACCGCGGAGCGTCTGCACCACCGTGCGCAGATTCGGCCGGGTGCGGGTCCAGCGGTCGACGACCTCGAGGGCGGGATCGCTGTCGTGATCGACGACGACATGCAGTTCGACGTCGGGGTAGTCGAGCGCGGCGATGCGGTCGAGGCAGGCGGTGAGCGCTGCGTCTCCGCCCCGCACCGCGAGCACGACCGCGGCGGGCGGCCAGGCCGTGATCGCCGGCTGCGGTGGTTCCGTCGCCAAGAGCGCCGCGAAGCGGCGGGCATCGCGGAGCTGCCGGCCGACGAGGGCGAGCGTGGCCCCGAGAACGACGAGGGCGGCAAGGACCATGGGCGGGGGCGGCGGGGTGTCGGAACGGACGAATCGGGTCAGACGGACAGTCGCGTGAACGGCAACTCTGCATGCCAGGCGCGGAAGTAGGCCGAGCACTTGCCGTAGCTGTTGTCGTGGACGACGTTCGGGACACCGAGCAGGCAGGCCAGGATGTGGCAGTGCATGCGGTTGGTGACGATCCGGCGGTGGTCGGCGAGGGCGACGGCCGCCCGCCGGCAGCGGTTGCGGCAGAATTCGAACCAGGTGCGGCTGGCGTAGTCGGCCGGAATGACCCGGCCGCAGAGATAGCCCGCGGCGACCGCGCCGAGCCAGTAGGGCGTACCCCAGGGATCGAGATCGTCCCAGTCGACCACGCGGCCGGCGCCGGACGGGGTCACGGCCGTGCGTTCCCGGTCGCGGCGGAAAAACCGCAGCATCTCATACCGCGGTCGGGGCGGAAGGCGGCAGCCGAGCGTGTCGGCGATGGGAAAGAGAAAGGCCGCCATGTCCGGGGCGAGCGTCGGCCGGCATCCGCCGAACCACTCGCGGGCGATCTCGAGGCTGCCGTGGTCACGCACGAAGAGGTGGAGGTCGGGATGCCGCGAGAAGACCTCTGCGGACCGCCGCAGCCGCTCCGGGCTCCGAAAATGGATCGTCTGCGGCAGGAGCACGATCCGCTGGCGGGGACGGGCCGAGATGAGCCGCTCGCGAAAGGCCTGGAAGCGGTAAAGATCGCCGAAGTTGCCGCCCCCCTGGCACAGGAGGATCGTGTCGGATGGCAGGGATCGCCAGGGAACGTTGTCCACGTGCCAGCGGCCCACGATCTCGAGCTGGGCCTGTGCCGCCCACCGTTCTGTGCCCAGAAGGATGAGATGGTCGCCGGTGTTCCCGTGGACGGGGTAGTCGAGGAGCGCGACGCGGGCGCCGTGCGGGACGGCCATGGCCAGTCGGTCCGCGAGCAGCTGTTGCTGTGCGTCCCAGAAGCGAGCGAGGGTCTCGGCCGCAGGCGGCGCGAGCGGCGCCGTCAGGGCCTCGTGCATGGCGGCTCTCCCAGGCGCAGGTGGGAGATCTTCATGGTGGCTCGCAGTTCGGGGCCGATGAACGGCAGGTGGCGGGCGAGTCGCAGCCACCGCCAGCGGCGGGGATGCCGGTCGACGAACGGCCATTCGGCGAGCAGCCGATAACGGGAATCCCAGCCCTCCAGCTCCCGTGCCGTGTGGATGCCCCAGGCGAAGTCGGCGCGGAAGCCACGGAAAAGCCGCGAGCGGGGCTGATAGGAGACGCACGCCGGCGACGTCGAATGCATGAGCAGCTCGGCTCCGGGCAGGCGATCGGCGATGGCCGCGAGCAGCCGCCGCACGTCGGCCTCGGGAAAGTAGTGGAGCACGCCCTCGGCGACGACGAGCACCGCCTCGTCGGGGCGCCGGGCGACGTCGTCGATCCAGCCGAAGTCGAGGAGCGACCGGGCCACGAACTGCCACCGCTCCTGTTCGGTGAAGAAGCGGCGGCGGATGGCGATCACCTCGGGGAGATCGACGTCAAACCAGCGGACGCGCCCGTCGTCGAGCCGCTCGAAGCGGCCGTCGAGACCTGCCCCGAGGTTGACGACCACGCTCCGTGGATTCTCCGCCAGGAAGCGGGCCACCGTTTCATCGAGCAGTTCCGTGCGCACGGCGACATCGACCTGGGTCATCCAGGCCCGGGCGACCGTGGTGAAGTCATACCCCGAGTCGGCGACGATCGCCGCCGCCTTCGGGTCACGGATGATGGCATCGCGGCGCGAGGTCTCGGCGGCCCGCATGTAGAGCGGGATGACGAGCGTTTCCGGCACACCAGCCAGCGTTTCGAGCGCGTCGTCCGGGGGAGTGGCAATGGAGAGCATGGGGGCTGGCAAAGGGGACTGCGGGCAATCCAAGCCAATGATGCCCAGCCCTCATGCCCAGGTCAAAAAAGGGCTCAAGCCGCCGCGCGGCGTCGGCTATTCCGCCGAGATCGCCTCGAGCAAGTCGAGCCGGACGGCTCGGCGGGCCGGCAGCCAGGCGGCCAGGGCCGTCACGGCGAGGGCCGCGGCGACGTTCGCCACCACGATGCCCGGACGAAACGAGAACCGGATCGGATGGCCCAGGAGCGGCTGGCTGGCGAGCTGGATGAACCAGGCCGTCGTGATGCCTCCGACGATGCCGATCACCGCCCCGGCGGCCCCGAGCATCATGCTCTGGAGCACCACGAGCCGAGTCACGCGGCCGCGGCTCATGCCCACCGCCCGCAAGAGTCCGAGCGCCCGCCGCTGCTCGAGCACGTTCATGGTCACCGTATTGGCCACGCCCAGGCTGCCCACGACGAAGCCCAGCCCGAGGATCGCCCACAGCGAACTGACGACGCCCTTCACCAGCCCGTCGATGATCTGGCGAAACTCGGTGAATGAGCGGATGAGCAGCCCGTGCTCCTTGGCAATGGCGGCGAGTGGCGCGGCGAGGTCGGCGCTCCGCCCCGGTTCGGCCGTCACGAGCAGCACGTCGGGTGCTTCCAGGCCGAAGAGCCTGGCGGCGGTGTCGCGACGCAGGTGGATCGAGGAACCGCCCGCGGTGTAATCCTTGGCGAGGGCCGCGATCCGCAGCGTCACCGACCGGCCGAGCGCCTCGACGGTGATCTCGTCGCCGGCCTTGATGCCGGTGCGGCGGGCGAGCATGGTGCCGGCCACGGCATCGCCGCGGTCGAACGCCGCGCGGACCTCGGCCTCCGGCGCATCGACCACCTCGAGCGGCAGCGGCTCGTCGGCGGCGACGTCGCGGGCCACGATGATGCAGGCCACGCCGGCCGCCTTGCCGGCCGCCGCACCGATGCCCTCCACGCGGGCCACCCCGGGGAGGGCCCGCACCGCGGCTTCGACCTCCCGCGGCGCCGCGTCCTCCGTGATCCCGCCCGCGGAGAGGATCTTCGCGTGCATGAGCACCCAGTCGGCCCCCAGCATCCGGTCGTACCAGCCGAGCAGATCGTCGGCACTGTCGCGAATCGCATGGCCGAGGCCGATGCCATTGGTGACCGCGACCACGAGTACGCCCGTCGTGAGCGCCGTGCGAACCGGCTGGCGGAGAATCTGCGAAAGCGCGAGCGTCCGCTCGGTGGCCCAGCTGGCCGGCACGGCCAGCGACACCAGCCGCGCGATCGGGCCGAGGAACAGCGGCGTGAGGGCGACGAAGGCGAGCAGCACGGCGACGCCGCCGACCACGGCCCCCCGGGGTGGCAGCCAGCCGATGAGTACGAGCCCCTCGCTCACCAGGGCGATGCTCGCGAACACGGCGACCGCCGCGACATACCGCCACGAGACACCGTGGGGAGGCGGGGGTGCGCCAGTGGAGAGTCCCTCGAGCAGATCGATCGACGTGGCCTCCCGGGCCGGCCACCAGGCGGCCGCCATGGCCACGAGGATGCCCACGACGATCGCCGCCAGAATCACGCCGGGATGGATCGTGAGCGACGCGACGGGCGCCTGGAGGGCCCGCGAGATCTGCGCGGAGATCGGTCCGGCGGCCGCCAGGCCGAGCGCTGCTCCGATGGCCGCTCCGATCGCGCCGAGGATCGCCGCCTCACCCGTCACGAACCAGCGCACCTGCCGGCCGGTCGCACCGAGCACCCGCACGAGCGAAAGGCCCCGGCGGCGTTCCGAAACGTTCATGAGCATCGCGTTGCCGACGAGGAACCAGGCCATCGCCACCGTGAGTCCGGTCACGAAGTCGAGCCCCAGATTCGACGAATGCATGACGTCTTCAGCCATGCTGGCTCTCCCCGCGGGGACCTCGGCGATGAGATCCTCGGGAAGCCGCCCCTGCACCGCCCGCAGCGGGTCGGCGAGCGGCGCGTCGTCGGCGACTACGACCCGCACGCGGTCGACGAGGGCCGACGCGGCCGACAGCGAGCTGAGCACCTGGATGTCGACCACGGCCGTGGCCCCTTCGCCGAACCGCCGCAGCGACTGCGAATTGGCGATTCCCGTGACGGTCATGCGCCGGATGCGTCGCCGGGCGAAGAAGAGCACGCGGTCGCCGAGATCAATGCCCAGGCTCTCGGCGAGCGCCTTGTCGAGCACGACTTCGTCGTTCTCGACGCAGGGGACGCCGCGCTCCAGTTCCAACAGGCCCGTGTCGACGAGCGCCCGGGCATCGACCCCGAGGGCCATCTCCCGAACCCGCTCCTCCCCGACACGCAGGAGCGTCGGCGCGTAGAACAGCGGCACGACCGCCCGCACGCCGGGAATGTCGGTGAGCGAAGGGACACGCTCCACCTCGAACCGGCCGCCACCGGCGGCGATGACGTCGAACACCGGCAGGCCGTCGATCGCGGATGTGATCCGGCGATAGCCGGCGCGGGAGGCGTCGGCCGCCACCCAGGTGGCGACGATCGCCCCGACCGCCACGGCCACGCTCGCCGCGGTGGCGAGCGCTCGCCCGGGACGATTCCGCCATTGCCGCAGGAGGAGCGTGGAGCGCTTCATCGCGGGCTCAGGAGTGGATGGCGTGGGCCGCCGGTCGGGAATCGTCGTTCGCCGAGTCCGACTGCACGACGCCGTCGCGCATGCGGATCGTACGGCGGGCCGCCGCGGCCACCGAGAGATCGTGCGTCACGAGCACGACGGTCTGCCCGCGATCCCGCACCAGCCGGGCGAGCAGATCCATGACCCGCTGTGAGTTGACCGAGTCGAGCGCTCCGGTCGGCTCGTCGGCCAGCACGATCGCCGGCGTCGCGATGAGGGCCCGGGCAATCGCCCCCCGCTGCTGCTCGCCGCCGGAGAGTTCGTCGGGGCGGTGGCCGGCCCGATGGTCCATGCCCACCGCGGCGAGGGCCTCGCGGGCGGCGGCATCCGACGCCGCGTCGCCCATGCCGTCGAGCACGAGCGGGAGGGCGACGTTTTCCACGAGCGTGAGCTCGGGCAGAAGGTTGTAGCGCTGAAACACGAAGCCGATCCGGCGGCGGCGGATCGCCGCCAGCGCGTCATCGTCGAGTCCGGCGATGTCGACACCCTCGAGGAGCACGCGGCCGGAGGTGGGCCGGGTGATGCCGCCGAGCAGGTGCAGGAGCGTGCTCTTCCCGCAGCCCGAGGGGCCGGTGACGGCGACGAACTCACCCTGCTCCACGACCAGATCGACGCCGCGGACGGCGGTCACCCGCGAGTCCTCGGCGGCGGCCGCCCGGGGCCCGCTGCCGGGGTGCGCACTGCCGGGATGATTGCCCGCCGCGGAGGCGAAGGTTTTGACGAGTTGTTCGGCGCGGAGGATCGGCAAGGCGGATCAGAACGGAGAACGGGGCAGAACCTCCCGGGACGGAACCGCCCGGGCCATGACAGAAACATATCCGAAACCGGCCTTCGCGGTCGAAACCACGTCAGGAACTGCGGATGAGATCGAGCACCATCTGGCGGACCTTGCCCGGATTCACGTTGGGATTTTTCTTCTTGGCCTGGCCGATGAGGCCGGCGGCGGCCTGCTCCTTGCCAGCCTGCACGTCGGCCACGATCTTCGGATTGGCGGCGATGAGTTCGCGGCACAGCGCCTCGAGGTCGTCGGCGCCCACCGCGGCGATGCCCGCGGCGGCCACCACGTCGGCCAC